>Ga0068714_10002907_pt1 | contig 21109 bp, 22 predicted proteins | sample MTBNYHSulfiMetaG_FD_62988 | JGI IMG/M metagenome (GOLD analysis project Ga0068714, IMG submission 62988) | Enrichment culture microbial communities from rom New York Harbor, USA that are MTBE-degrading - MTBE-NYH (New York Harbor Sulfidogenic)... | ecosystem: Environmental > Aquatic > Marine >... | reverse complement strand
CGTCTGCGGCCTTTTTATTTTCAGGAGGGAGAAAATGTCGGTCCCGGCCGCCTATCTAGGGATTGTCCTGATCTGGGCCACCACCCCGCTGGCGATAAAATGGAGCGGGGAGGAGGGCGGGTTCCTGCTCGGCGTAACGTTGCGCATGGGCATCGGTTACCTGGTCTGCCTGTTGCTGCTGTGGTTGCTACGCATCGATTTTCCCTGGCACCGGCAGGCGCGGCACTCCTATCTTGCCGCCGGGCTCGGGGTGTTCGGCGCAATGCTCAGCGTCTACTGGGGAGCGCAGTACATCCCCTCGGGGCTGGTTTCGGTGCTGTTCGGCCTCTCGCCGATCCTGATCGGGGTCTTTGCGACCTGGTGGCTGGGAGAGCAGCGTTTCACCCCGGGCAAGCTGTTCGGCATCGTGCTCGCCGTTGCCGGCCTGGCGCTGATCTTCCTGCCGCGCGAGAGCCTGGGTCAGATAGCGCCGCAAGGGGTACTGGCGGTGTTGCTGGCGGTGATCTTCCATTCGCTCAGCGCCGTATGGGTCAAGCGCATCGGCGGCGGGTTGCACTCGATGAGCATAAACTGCGGGGCGCTGAGTATCGCCGTGCCGTTGTATCTGCTGGTGTGGCTGGTGTTCGACGGGCGGATGCCGCAGATGAGCGAGCGCGCCCTGGGGGCGATCCTCTATCTCGCGCTGTTCGGTACGGTGCTCGGCTTCAACCTCTATTTCTATGTGATGAGGCGGGTCTCGGCGGCCGCGCTCAGCCTGGTGACGCTGATCACCCCGGTGCTGGCGCTGGGGATCGGCAGTCTGCTCAACGGCGAGACGATCTCGCCGCAGGCGTTGCTCGGGGTAGTAGCCATCCTGTTGGGGCTGGTCAGCTTCCAGTGGGGCGGTGTGTTGCTGCGGCAACTACGCCGGGCAATGGCGTAAAGGGGCGCATGGCCAGAACGGCACGCGCCAGGGGGGCGTCGCGTAGGACTCTTGACTGACCGGCATTAGGCAGCGTTTCCGTGGATTCCGTGGCCGTGTATTTTCTTCAGAATTCCAGGCCGCGGAGCCACTCGCCGACCACCTCGACGAGCGCGTCGTTGTGGCCGTTGAAGTAGTGTTCGGCACCATCAATGACTTGCTGGGCCGATTGCGGGTTGCCGGCCTGCTCCATCATTGCCTTGCGCTCCGGGGCCATGCGCAGCACCGCCGGATAATCGTTGCTGCCGTAGATGTCGAGTACCGGCACCCGCATCTTCGCCAGGGGGAAGGGCTTTGCCATCGGCTGTTTGTAGTCGGTGGCGCCCATGCCGATGCCGACATAGGCATCGATGGCGCCGTCGCCCTGCTCATCTATCCAGTGCATCGCCATGTGCGCACCGCAGCTGTGGGCGATGAGGATGATGCGCTGCGCGCCCTGTTCCCGCAGGTAGGCGATGGCGGCCTCGATGCGCGGTGAGGCCTCCGGGAAGAGCGGCACGTAGTCGAAATATTTGGCCTCCTTCTCCAGTACCGGCAACTGGATGGCGAGGGTGTCCCAGCCCTGCTCGGGGAGGGCGGTGCGTAGCGGCTGGACGATCGTCTCCCAGTTGGGATGCAGGCCGCGGCCATGGAGGATAACCGCTGCCCCCTTCACCTCGTCGAGCTCGCTTTGCATGTGCACGGCGAGAAACTCGTGGCCATTGGCCCTCAGGGTCATCGGTTCGCCGTCGAAGATCGCATCGACGATCTGCTCCCGCAGCCTTTTTTCCCGCGCCAGGTCGGCGTCTGCAACGGCGCTGTCGAAGGCGAACAGGCTGAGCAGGACGGCAAGTAATGGATAACGGTACTTCATACTGACTCCTCAAAAAGGCATCGGGAGAGGTACGAATGAGGGGCGATACCGCCCCTCGCCTTACCCTTCGCTCCCGGGTCCACCTTGTACCCCCCTGGCAGGGATTTATATCGATACTGCCGCCGGAGTACAAGCCCAGGCGGGCGTTTCTGTGTGCTGGGCCACAGCCGGAAAAGTCGCTTTGGATGGTGTGCGGTGTGTCACAAACTCGCGGCATGGAGCCCTGGGCGATGCGCCGGAGTCTCCGTACCGGCCACCCTGCGGGTGTATTCCCGACCCCATTCGGCTATCATTGGCCGGACATTGACTGGATGTTGGATTCCACATACAAGTGACAAAGAGGGTGTAGTATGAATTTCCGCGCTGCTGCGTTTTGTCTGCTGGGGGCAGCTCCTGCCATCGCCTCCGCCGATAGTATCGATCTCAACCTGCACGACGAGGCGATTCGCTTCACGTATACGAATGAACTGAAGGACAGTGGCACCTCCGGTTTGAGCCTCGATGCCGGTCTGCTCTATAGCGAAGACAAGAAAAGGCTCAACGACACGCTGTACCATCTCGGCCTGCATGTATCCGGCGAGAACTGGAGCCAGTCCGGCACCTTCGATATCAAGCTCGGGGGACGCTTCTACTACGCCTCTCCCGAAAACGTTGACCTGGCCGCACTGGCGGTCGGCGGTGCGCTCCGCTTCTCACCGGCACACCGCTTCGGTATCGGGGCCCATATCTACTACGCCCCCCGCATCACCTCCTACATGGATGCCGACAGCTTCCAGGAGACCGGGGTGACCATCGACTACCAGGTTTTGCCGCAGGCCTTTGTCTACGTCGGCTACCGCCAGATCGAAGTGGATATCGATAACGGTCCCGACAATGTGGAACTGGAAGACGATGCCCACCTCGGCTTCAAGATGCTCTTCTAAAATAGTTGTCCCGAACCCTGAGAAGGGCGTTGCCGGCCCGTTCTCCGGGACACGCTGTGAATACATCCCTGTACGCTCGTCTGCGGCATCCATGCCGCAGACGGTCCCTCCGCCCGAGCCGGCAACGCCCTGACCCTCGCGGGGGTTGAAAAGGCTGGACGGTCCCCGCTGCAGGTGACGGCAGCACGAAAAAAAACCGGTATCGTTCGATACCGGTTTTTTTATGCCGCGGGCAGAGCACTCAGGCGGTGAGCGCGGCCTCCAGTTCGGCAAAGGTTTTGGCCACCTCGGTCGGTTCGATAGTGATGCCAAGCTGCTTGCCGATCTGCTTGGTGGAGAAGAGCCCGCGCACGATCTGCTTCTTCTCCTCGTCGAGATCGACCACCAGGGCGTGCTGACGGCCGACCCGCTTCATGGTCTCGACGATATCGCCTACCTTGGCATTCTCCACATCGACCATGTAGAGCACCTCGAGCTTGTCGGCCGGGGTCATGATGTCACGCACGAAGATATCCCCACGCTTGCCGCCAACCTCCTGCAGGTATTTCACCGGGCGGTCGCCCTGAAGGTCGGTGGTGGTGATGATGCCGAGGATGGCATTGGATTGATCGATCACCAGCAGCAGTCGAACGCCACTGGCGATCATGCGCTGCTCGGCCTCCTCCAGGTTGGCGCACGGCCCCATGGAAATGGCTGCAACCTTGCCGAAGTCGGTCATGACGTCGGTGGCCGGATTTTCTGCGGTGACGCTCTCCGGCAGCCGCTGGGGTGGCCGTCGAAAGGTGGAGCCACTGTTAAGGATGCTGTATGGCAGTGGGCTGTAGTGTTCTGGCATCGTCACTCCTCCGTTGTTTTTGTGACCTCTCTTTTAGGAATAAGTCATGACAGCCACAAATTCAATGCGGGTGGAGCTAAAGATTTTTCGTCATCCATTAGCCTGGTCAATGAAAGAAACCGCTTATAGAGTCGTTGAGACACCGTTGATCCCAGGCGGAGCAACAGGATAGAGGTTTTTTTTGAGTCGTGGCATGTTCTATGCGGCAAACGGTACGGTATTGAACGATACGCTCTTTTAACCCGTTTTGTGATGCGTATCGCAGGGGCCACTACGTAGGGATGGAAAAAGAAAAAGGGGCCGAAGCCCCCTTTTCATGCGGGCAGAGCTGCTATCAGCCGGCCATGTCCTTGAGCTTCTTCAGCGGCAGGACCTTGACCACGGTGCGGGCAGGCTTGGCGGCAACGTCCATGGTCTCACCCGGCTTGAAGGGGTTGGGAACGTTCTTGCGCGCCTTCTGTGCCGGCTTGCGAATGGTTTTGACCTTCATCAGGCCGGGTACGGTGCAGGTGCCGGCGGCGCCCTTCTTGATGTGGGCCTCGATGATATCGCCCAGGGTGTCGAATACGGCGACAACATCCTTCTTGGCCAGGCCGGTCTGCTCGGCAATGGTCGCCATCATCGCAGTCTTGGTCATCGGCTCCTTGACGGACTTCACTTTTTTCGGTGCTGCGGCAGGTGCAGCCTTCGCTACTGCCTTCTTGGCTGGGGCCTTTTTGGCCGGGGCCTTCTTGGCAACAGCTTTTTTCGCAGCGGCTTTTTTCTTGGCAACCATCGGTTCTCTCCTCAAATAAAAAAACAGCAGTGCATATGAAAACGGCAAGCTAACCGCGCCGATTTTCTATTGCACGTGGGCAAAATACAAGTAAGTGGAGGGGAAAAAAACGCGTTTCAGGCCATTTTTTTCGCTTTTTTTTCATTCCCGGTTCGGTGGGGGCTCTGTGCGGGGGCGATATGCGTGGCAAAAAAGCGCCTGCTGCACTTGAACCTTCCAGCCCAGGCTACCACTTCTGCAGCTCTGGTGCCGGGCAAGGTGGTAGTATAGGCGGCCAGACAGGTTACTCCAGCTAGCGCTTTTCGGAGAAGGACAAATGGTTCGTGAATTGGATGTCAGGACACCGGGACAGGGGCTGCACGAGATCACCCGGGAGGTCGTGGCAGTGGTGCGCGAGGCGGCGATCACGGAGGGCCTCTGTACCCTCTTTGTGCAGCATACCTCCGCCAGCCTCATTATCCAGGAGAATGCCGACCCTTCGGCGAGGCGGGATCTGGAACAATGGCTCAATCGCCTGGTGGCCGAGAACGATCCGCTCTACACCCATACCCAGGAGGGTGCAGACGACATGCCCTCCCACATCAAGGGCGCGCTGACCGCTACCTCCATTTCCATTCCCGTGGTTGGCGGGCGTCTTGCCCTGGGAACCTGGCAGGGGATCTATCTGTGGGAGCACCGTCACGCCGGCCAGCGGCGGCGACTGATCGTGCATGTGGGGCGGTGAACGGGGCAGGATGTGAGAGTCGACCATGTATGAGGTGATTGGCCAGGCGGCGATCCTGATCGTCTGCGGGGTGCTGTGGCGCGTCTTTACCCCGCAGGGGCTCGATGCCGATACCCTGCGCAACAGCCTGACCAGTGTGGTCTATGTGCTGCTGCTGCCTGCCCTGGTGCTGGTGGTGCTGTGGCGCGCCTCACTCTCGTTCGATGCGGTGCGGGTGGCGTTGCTGGCAATACTCGGAGTCGGTATCGGCCTCGGCAGCGCCTGGCTCTGGTTTCGGCGCAGCCGGCCGGCAGGCGCCGCCCTGGGGGCGCTGCTGCTCGCCGCCGCCTTCCCCAACGCCACCTACCTCGGCCTGCCTGTGCTGGAGGCCTCGCTCGGTCCCTGGGCCAGGGCGGTGGCCATTCAATACGATCTCTTTGCCTGCACCCCGCTGCTGCTGAGTGTCGGGGTGATGCTGGCGCAGCACTATGGCGGCGTCGGCAGCCGCGCCCACCCACTGCACAACCTGCTGCGCGTTCCCCCCCTGTGGGCCGCGATCATCGGCCTGGCCCTCAATCTCACCGGGGTGCCGCTGCCCTCGCTGCTCGGCGGGGTGATGGATATGCTGGCCGCCGGGGTAGTGCCGCTGATGCTCTTCTCGCTCGGGCTGGGGCTGCGCTGGAGTACAGGCTGGGGCCGCCATTTTTCGCTGGTCATGCCGGTGGTGGCCATCCAGCTGCTGCTGACGCCGCTGCTGGTCTGGGGGGCGAGCGATTTCACCGGCCTCAGCGGTGCCGTGCGCACCGCGGTGGTGCTCGAGGCGGCGATGCCCAGCATGGTGCTGGGCATCGTGCTCTGCGACCGCTACCGGCTCGACAGCAGTCTTTACGCGATGGCGGTAACGGTGAGTACCGCGCTGAGCGTCCTGACGCTGCCCATGTGGTTCAAATTGCTGCAGACGGCTGGATAAGAAAACGTTCCGGCGGCGCAGGATGTTACCGGCAGAGCCTGAGATGCTAGGATTGCCGCAGGAAGCTAACAGACAAGAGTGGAGCTATGGATAAACGAACCATGAGGTCGCTGCTGCTGGGGCTGGTGCTCGCGTTTGCGGGTTCGGCAGTGGCAGAGACCGTCTATGTGCATGACCTTCTGCGCCTTAGCGTGCGCACCAGTCCGACCCCCGGGGCGGAATCGATCGAAGTGGTTGCCACGGGCGATGCACTCACCGTGCTCGAAAGGGCGGGAGAGCATATCCGGGTGCGTACCGCGGAGGGAACCGAAGGGTGGGTAAGCAAGGCCTATGTGAGCAGTGAACAGCCGGCCAGGATGCAACTGGAGCAGTTGCGCCAGGAGTATGCCCGGGTCGAGGCCGAAACCGAGCGGCTGCGCGGTGAGCTGAGCGCCGGCACCGAGCGCAGCGAGGCGGTGGCGAAACAGCTCGATGAGGTGGCGCGAGAGAACGCGGCGCTGCAGGAGCAACTCGGCCGCTATACCAGCAGCAGCGCCAGGCTGCTGCGTGACTACGCCTGGTTGATCCGGGGCGTTGCCGTTATTGCTCTGCTTCTGCTCGGTTTCATGCTCGGTGTGCGCTGGTACAAGCGGCGCCTGGCGGCGCGTCTTGGCGGCCTGGAGATTTGAAGCGCTAGGGAAGCGTGCCGCCGAAGCGCCTTGCCGCATAACCGCCGCCGCTCTCGATGTGGCCCCGGTAGAGCTCGTCGAGGTTCTCCACTACCGAGTTTTTCACCGCCGGGCGGGCAAGCAGCGCCTCCGACCAGCTCTGCAGCTTCGGCATCCCCTCCAGCATCCCCAGCGGCGTCCACTGCTCCAGATAGGCAAGTCGCATGAACAGCGGAGCATAGGCCGCATCGATCAATGAAAACTGCTCGCCGTTGAAGTAGGGCCCCACGAGCTGTTCGTTGACCAGCGCCAGTTTGTCGCGCAGCTCCTGCTCCGAGTTCTCACAGGCCTGCTGCTCCTGCGCCATGACCATGTTGAACTGGCAGAAGAAGAGGCCGGAGGCGAACTCGATCCAGGCGCGATTCTGCGCCTTGCGCAGCGGATCGGCCGGATGCAGTGACGGCGGGTTGACCTCGTCCAGGTACTCCATGATCACCGCGGACTCGAACACCACCGTATCGCCCACCCGCAACACCGGCACCGTGCCCAGCGGCGAGATCGCCTTGAACCAGTCGGGCGGACTCTTCAAATCGATATAGGTGATGTCGTACTCGACCCCCTTCTCCTGCAGCACGATCACCGAGCGCTGCACGAAGGGGCAGAGTTTGAAGCTGATGAGTTCGGGTTTCATGGGTACTCCAGGTGTAGTTCAAAGTTCAAAGTTCAAAGTTCAAAGACTAGTTCCGAGCCATGAGCGCGGATCGGGTATCACGACACGAAGCGGCGAGAATGCGCCTCCTTGAACGTTGAACCTGTAACTTTGAACCGTTTCGTCACCCCGGCGGCCAACTCATTGCACGCCCGCCCAGCAGGTGCAGGTGCACATGAAACACGGTTTGCCCGGCGTCGCGATTGCAGTTCATCACCATGCGATAGCCGCTTTCGGCGATACGTAGCTCTTTGGCCAGCTTTGCGGCGGTGATCGACAGCCGGCCGATCAGGCTCGTGTCTGTATCGCTGAATTCGTTGGCGGTGGCGATATGTCGCTTCGGGATGATCAGCAGGTGGGTCGGGGCTACCGGGTGGATGTCGCGAAAGGCGACGACCTCGTCGTCCTGGTAGTAGATATCGGCCGGCAGCTCCCCGGCGGCGATTCGGCAGAAGATGCAGCTCTCGTTGGACATGCAATTCCCTTTTTCTTTTCGGCAGAGAGGGCGCTAGAACAGCTGGAAAATGTCGTGTACGAAAAAGGCGACGATCTCCACGGCGATCAGCCAGATGATGATCCACTCCAGGGTCGAGGAGTGCTTGTGGTTCTGCTCCTCGGCCAGCATGTTGAACAGCTGCTGGATGATATCCAGCTTGTCGGTCAGCAGGCGGATGCGCTGTTCGATCTCGAGGTAACTGGCGATGCTGTGGTAAATATCCTGCAGCTCCGGATACTCCCAGAAAAACTCGGGGGTATCGAGCAGGTCGAAGTGCAGGTGGATATCGCTGCGCACGATGTAGAGCGTGCCGCGCAGCTTGGCGATCGCCTTGCGGCCGAGGTTGGCGCGCCCGTAGTGGGCGATGTTCTCCGGGATGTAGCCGGTCTCCTCGATGGTGCGCTGGGCCTGGTTTTCGAACTCCATCAGCTTGACCGACTGGGCCAGCGCGTGGGAGACGGCCAGCTTGTCGCGGGTCGAGCCGCTGCCCAGTTCGATGTGGTCGTTGCGGATGCGGGTGCCGTCCTCACATTCGGCGAAGGTGAAGCGGTCGATGAAGGCGGTTTCGTGCGCATTGACCGTATAGGCGCCAAGCTCGTCGAGCAGGTGCTGTTCGTCGTCGTATCCCATGCCCCAGCCGACAAACACCCCATAGGGGAAGATAAAGGCCTCCCAGTTGGCATGCTCGATGTGGATGACATCCAGGTAGCTGACAAGACGATAGCGCTGTTCGAGGATGAGTTTGAGCTCGTCGAAGTCAAACACATTGGCAAGGCACTGGGCGGTGCACTGCCGCAGGGCGGTGTCGTGGACCAGGTGGCGGCTGCCGGCGTCCTTGATCATGATGCGCGCTACTCCTCGGGTCAGGGGGAGGGGTTGGGATGGCGGCGGTGGATCGCCTCGATCTCGTCAAGTATGTCCGAAGAGAGGCTGATGTTCACGCTGTCGATGTTGCTCTTGAGCTGCCCCATGCCGGTGGCGCCGATGATGGTGCTGGTCAGGAAGGGGCGACTGTTGACGAAGGCGAGCGCCATCTGTGCCGGGTCCAGGCCGTGGTCGCGCGCCAGTTGCACATACTCCCTGGAGGCGGCGAGTGCCTGTTCGTTGCTGTAGCGGTCGTAGTCGGGCCATCTGGCGAGACGCGACTCCTTGGGTGGTGCAGCATCGAGGTACTTGCCTGAAAGCGTACCGAAGCCGAGCGGCGAATAGGCGAGCAGGCCCACATCCTCGCGGTGGGCAACCTCGGCCAGCCCGATCTCGAAGCTGCGGTTGAGCAGGCTGTAGGGGTTCTGTATCGAAACGACCCGCAGCATCTCCATGCAGTCCGAGAGCTGGATGAAGCGCATCACGCCCCACGGTGTTTCGTTGGAGAGTCCGATGTGGCGGACCTTGCCCTCCTGGACCAGGTCGTTGAGCAGTTGCAGGGTTTCGATGATCGGGATCGGCCGGTCATCCGGATCGTGGACGTAGCCGAGGCGGCCGAAGTAGTTGGTCTTTCGATCGGGCCAGTGCAGCTGGTAGAGGTCGAGGTAATCGGTCTTGAGCCGCTGGAGGCTGCCGTCGATCGCCTTGATGATGTTGTGGCGATCCAGGCGGGTCCCGCCGCCACGGATGTGCGGCAGCCAGTCGGCGGCCGGCCCGCAGACCTTGCTCGCCAGCACCACGTCATCGCGTTTGCCGCGCTTTTTCAGCCAGTTGCCGATGATCTCCTCGGTCTTGCCGTAGCTGCGGGCCGCAGGGGGAATAGGGTAGAGCTCGGCGGTGTCGATGAAGTTGATGCCCTGTTCGGTGGCGAAGTCGAGCTGGGCGTGTGCCTCCTTTTCGCTGTTCTGCTCGCCATAGGTCATGGTGCCGAGACAGAGCTGGCTTACCTGGATGCCGGTCCGGCCGAGTTTGCGGTAACGCATCGTATTGGTCCCCAAGCACTTGTTATTCTCTTGATAGTATACGCGGTGCCCCCGCCGGGAATCGTCTCCACAGCTGAAGAGCGCCGGTCCGGGCCGCTTTTCCTGATAAAAGTACCCTGCTTTGGGGTGGATGACAATTTATTGCCCTGCCTGCCGGCGATGAACAACGGTGGAGGTATTTGACGCAGAGAGCGGGGCAAAGGTGTAAAATGGCGGCTGTTGCGTGCGGCTCCTTGTCCCACTGTCCGAATGGTTTTTTCACCCCTGTCAGCAAACGGTCCCTATGTCACACAAGATCCCCCATGTCGGTTTTGTCAGCCTCGGCTGCCCCAAGGCAACCGTCGATGCCGAGCGTATCCTCACCCAACTGCGGGCCGAGGGTTACACCATCTCACCCAGCTACGACCAGGCCGATCTGGTGGTGGTTAACACCTGTGGCTTTATCGACGCGGCGGTGGAGGAGTCGCTGGAGACCATTGGCGAGGCGCTGGCGGAGAACGGCAAGGTGATCGTCACCGGTTGCCTCGGTGCCAGGGAGGGGGTGGTGCAGAGCGCCCATCCCCAGGTGCTGGCCGTCACCGGCCCCGACTCCCTGCATGAGGTGATGGCCGCGGTACATGAGCATCTGCCGCCGCAGCACGATCCCTACACCGACCTGGTCCCGCCCGGCGGGATCAAGCTCACCCCGCGCCACTACGCCTATCTCAAGATCGCCGAAGGGTGCAACCAGCAGTGCAGTTTCTGCATCATACCCTCGATGCGCGGCAAACTGGCAAGCCGCCCCATCGGCGAGATCCTCGACGAGGCGGAGAAGCTGGTAGAGGACGGGGTGCAGGAGCTGCTGGTGGTGGCGCAGGATACGGCCGCCTTCGGCGTCGATGTGAAATACCGCACTGCCTTCTGGGAAGGTCGCCCGCTGAAGAGCGATGTCGAGACCCTGGTGAAACAGCTCGGCTCCCTCGGTGCCTGGGTGCGGCTGCACTACATCTATCCCTACCCGAAGGTGGACCGGCTGGTGGAACTGATGGCCGACGGTTACGCGCTGCCCTACCTGGATGTGCCGTTGCAGCACGCCAGCCCCGATATCCTCAAGGCGATGCGCCGTCCAGGGGATGTGGAGAATGTCCTCCGACGTATCGAAAAGTGGCGCGAGATGATCCCCCAGATCGCCCTGCGTTCCACCTTCATCGTCGGTTTTCCCGGCGAGACCGAACAGGAGTTCGAGCAGTTGCTCGCGTTCATGCGCGAGGCGCGCCTGGATCGTGCCGGCGCCTTTACCTACTCGGCCATCGAAGGGGCTGCGGCCAACCGCCTGGCGGGACAGATCCCGGAAGAGCTGAAACAGGAGCGGCTGGAGCGTTTCATGGAGGTGCAGAGCGCCATCAGTGCCGACAAGTTGCAGGAGCGGGTGGGGTGCAGCTACACGGTGCTTGTAGACGAAGTGTATGAGGGCCAGGCGATCGGCAGAAGCTATGCCGAGGCCCCGGAGATCGACGGCGTGGTGGTGATCGAGAACGGCGGCGCACTGGAAGCCGGCGATGCGGTTGATGTCGTCATCACCGCCGCGGACGAACACGATCTCTATGCGGTGCTGGAGCAGTAACAGGGTACAGGCAATGGGAGCGGTTGCGGCGGCGGCAGGGATGTGGATGAGTCATAAATTTAATCTGGAAAATTCCGGATCGTGGTGGCTCCATAAGCGCTGTTAATCGCTCAAAAAAGTCGTGTGAAATGCATAAGTTAGCTTGTCGATTATGCCCCCTTCAGACGGGAGTTATCGGGGATCTCTATGGCATGTAAGGTATTGATAAAAAAATAAAATCAACGCCTGTTTATCCGCTAATATTCCCCCTTGCCAGACTTGCCGATGGCGGCCATTCAACTAGACTTCCTTCACTAACTAATTCAGCCACACGTATGCCCACAGGTTGTTTCCTTCGGGCGTTACAGACTGAAGTCATCCGGATTGTCCGGATGGAGTAACCGAAGTACAGGAGGTGTCGTCATGGCACATCAAGCCAATATCGATGATCGCCGTCTTTGGAAGGACGAGTTGGTAAATATCGAAAGGGACCGCTCCGCCCACCACGTCTCTCCCGGATACCGTCCGGAGATTCGCCAGCTGACGATGGACCAGCCGATCAACTGGCTGCGGCAGGGGTGGCAGGATTTGCGCCGGGATCCCGGTGTTGCCATCGGGTATGGCGCCATGATCGCGGTGATCTATGCCGCCATCGTTGGCATTGCACTCACTACCGAGCTCTATCATGTGGGACTGCAACTCACCGCCGGTTTTATCCTGCTGGCGCCGATGATGGCCCTCGGCTTTTACGGTATCAGCCAGAAGCATGAGCGCGGCGAGACCGCTACGTTCCGGGACACCCTGCAGGCGTGGCGATGCAACGCCAAGGGGATGCTGGGCATGGGCGTGCTCATCGTTCTACTGTTCGTCACCTGGTTCATGGTCTCCATGCAGACCGCTGCTTTCCTCGCAGAGAGCAAGGATGAGCTGGCCATGTTCCTCGGTGCGGAATCGTTTCCGGAGTTTTTCACCGCGCTGATCACCAGCCTTAGCATTCCGATGGTGCTGGGTTACATGGCGGTGGGTCTGGTGTACGTGCTGGTGGCATTTGCCTTTGCCGCCGTCTCGATCCCGCTGATGATGGATCACCCCGATACGGATCCGATCACCGCTCTGGTGGTCTCCTGGACCGCGGTGACCCAAAACTGGAAACCGATGCTGTTGTGGGCCGTGCTGGTCGCAGCGATTACCGCTATCGGGCTTGCGCTGTTCTATATCGGTCTCGCGGTCACCATGCCGCTGCTCGGCTTTGCCACTTGGCATGCCTACAAGGAGACGCTGGGCGAGTGGCGTCAGGTGGAAGAAAAACAGGCCCCCTACTACTGATAGCGAGGCTTTCCCAGCCGGCAAGCCGGACCCGGTGGGTCCGGCTTGATTTTGCATGGCGTCCCTGAACCTTGCACCGCTCCTGCGCATCCATGCGCCCGCGGCATACCGTCCATCCATGGACATAAACCTTGAACTTTGAACTATTATCGCCCCTCTTCACACCGCTCTGCAGTGCCGGGTTCACACCCGCCGAGGCATTTCACTTCACCATAGGAGTCGACGGCGGCACCACCACCGGGCACGGTCGAGCACCTCACCTCGCTGTCCCCGTTTCGTGCACAGAAGCCGGTTCCGCACAGCACCTTGCCGTATTCACCCCTGAGCGCACCGCCTCCGGCCTGGGCGCAGAACACCTTGCCGTACTGGTCCTTTTCACATTGGCCGGCACCACACACCACGTCGCCGTACTGGTTCTGGATGCAGTTCGCCTGCAACGACCCGAGGGGACACAGCGCAAGGGCAATGATGGCAAGGTTTTTTGTCATGCGATCACCTGGATTGGCGGATGGCCAGGATAGGGAAACTATAGCTGCGGATAGCTACCCCTGGCGTGGCCGCGTCGATGCGGCAATCACACTCAGGGAGTACCGGGCGGCCCGGGCGTATCGGCTTCGGCGTCCAGCCGCGGATCCATCTCGAGCGCCACCGGCGAGGTGCCCGCCATCGGCGCGAAATCCATCTGTTCTTCGGCGGGAATTTGCGGGCCGACACGCAGGCGGTAGAGGCCAAGTGTGCCGAGCAGCAGCAGGGTGGCGGTGAGGAACAGCAGCAGACTGCCGGGGCCGGCCTTTTGCATGAAGAAGCTCGCCACGGTCGGGCCGAGTGCGGCGCCGGCCCCGTAGAGCAGTAGCAGGTTGCGCGATGCCTCCAGCATTGCGTCGGCGTCCAGGTGGTCGTTGACGTGGGCCACGCTGAGACCATAGATGGAGAAAGCGAAGCCGCCATACGCCACCGAGATCGCGATCAGCAGGGTGTGCGAAATATCCACCGCAAGGAAGGCGAACGCGGCGATGACGGCGGTGATGAAGCTGACCATAACAAGTACATGGCGCCGGTCATAGCGATCCGAGTAGCGGCCGATGGGCCACTGCAGCAGCGCGCCGCCGATAATGGTCAGGCTCATGAACAGGGCGATGCCGGTCTCCTCCATGCCGATGCGCTGGGCGAAGAGTGCGCCGAGCCCCCAGAAGGCGCCATTGTTGACGCCGCTGATGAGTGTCCCGCTGACCCCCAGCGGGCTCTTGCTGTAGAGGGCCCCCAGGTTGATGGAGGGAGGCGTCACGGCGATGGGTTGGTTGATGCGGGTCAGCGCGAGGGGCACCACGGCCAGGGCTACCAGAAAGGCGGTAAGGCTGAACAGGCGGTAACCGCCGATATCGTCGAGCAGTAGCAGGTATTGCCCCGCGGCCATCGCCAGCAGGGTGATGATGATGTAGACGGCAAAGAATCGGCCGCGCTGCTCATTGGGGGCCATGGCGTTGAGCCAGCTCTCGATCACCATATAGAGCCCCACCATGCAGGTGCCGGTGACGATGCGCAGCAGCGTCCAGAGCCAGGGGTCGATGATGATGCCGTGGGCGATGGCCGCCGCGGCAGTGATGGCGGCAAAGGCGGCAAAGGCGCGGATGTGGCCGACACCGCAAATCAGCTTGGGGCAGAGGAAGGTGCCGACGATAAAGCCCAGGAAGTAGGCAGACATCATGAGACCGGTCATGGTCAGCGAGAACTGCTCGAAGCTGGCGCGTAACGCGAGGAAGGTGCCCTGCAGGCCGATGCCCACCAGCAGCAGGCCGATGCCCAGCAGCAGCGGGAAGGTGCGCGTGGCGATGGTCAGCATGGTGCGCCGTCGCCAGGAGGGGGCACAATGGGCCTCAAGGCAGGCCTCGGGTTAAGGGGGCTGGTCGAAATAATATTTACATTCGGTCGCACCTGGGCCATCACTGCTGTGTTACGTTTCTTGGCAAGGACCCTGCCATTACCTGCGAAACGCGCCTTGCATTGATGGCCCAGGCACACCCTCGGTGTTGACAACATTATTTCGACCAGCCCCCTTGGCATGGGTTGAATGAACAACGCTGTTGCTGGCTTCGATCGAGTCCTCACTCCTCACCCCTCACGACTTTCCCAATACTCTCCCTACAACATAGCCGAGGAGGCCTGCGGCGACACCTGGGGCGACGCTGTAGATGGTGCTGCCCCAGCCTGCCTGCTGCACCACGAGGAAGGCGGTGATGCCGCTGATGATCATGGTGATGGCGAGCGCCTGCGGCACGTGCCGGCCCAGAGCGTGGACGATCACCAGCGGGGCGAAGGCCGAGCCGAGCAGCCCCCAGGCATCGAGTACCAGGGCGAACACCGACTCGGCGCCGGTTAGCGCGATGAGCACGGCCGTGCCGAGTACCAGGGCGGTGGTGAGTTTGGCCGCCCACAGGGAGTGGAAGCCGCCCGGGTGCTGGACGAAGTCGCGCGTCACCGAGGCCGAGCAGGAGAGGATCAGCGAGTCGGCGGTGGAGAGGGTGGCGGCGAACAGGGCGGCGAGCACCAGCCCCACCATCGCCTCAGGCAGCACCTGCTGCGCCATGGTCGGCAGCGCCAGCTCCGCGTCGAAGGCGGTGCTCTCGGGAAAGGTGATGCGGCTCAGCAGTCCGACCAGGATGGTGGCGCCGTAGAACACGGTGAACCAGCCGTAGTAGTAGAGGCGCATGCGGTTGATGTGGCGGGCGTCGTCGAGGCTGATGAAACGGATCACGATGTGCGGCTGGCCGACCACGGCGATGCCGCCGAACAGCCAGCCGGTGATGAACAGCACGATGCCGAGGCTGTCGCTGTCGGGGAACCAGCCCATGTAGTGCGGCGCGATCGCCGCCATCTTCAGCGTCGCGTTGTCCCAGCCGCCGGCCAGCTCGACCCCGCCGAATACCAGCATCCCCATGCCGACCAGCATCACCAGCGACTGCGCCGCATCGGTCCAGATCGAGGCGCGCAGGCCGCCGGCGGCGCTGTAGACGAGCACGATGACGGCGCCGATCAGCACCCCCCAGCTTGGCTGCCACTCGAGCAGTACCGAGGTCGCCTTGCTGCCCGCCTTGAGCTGGGCGGCGGCGTAGAGGGTGAGAAAAAAGACCGTGAGCAGGCCGACGATGCGGCGCAGCAGGTGGTTGTCCTCGCCGTGCCAGTGCGCCAGCAGGCCGCCGTAGGAGTGCACCCGGGGCGAACGCGAGACGGCGTGCAGCTTCTCCAGGGTGAGCAGCGAGACCAGCAGATCGCCGGCGATCCAGCCGAGCATCAGCCAGATGGAGGAGAGTCCAGTGGCATAGGTCAGGCCGATCATGCCGATGAACATAAAGCCGCTGTTGTTGGTGGCCACCGCGGAGAGCCCGGCGAGCCAGGCCGGCACCGCCTTGCCGGCCACCAGATAGTCCTCGGCGGTGTTGCGGCTCTTTACCAGCGAGGCGATGCCGATGGCGAGGAACAGGAGCATGAAGAAGAGGAAGCTGGTGCTGATCATCGGCTCGGCCTTGTTATAAAAAATTTATTCGCCGCAAAGGCGCAGAGGGCTAAAGTGCACGGCGCTATAGCGTTCACCTTGATGGTGCGATGTACTGGAATGGAAATTCGTGGCAGTCGTCCGGCGATTCCTTCCTTTGCGCCTCTGCGCCTTTGCGGTGAATAAGGGTTTTTCCCTCGTTACTGCATCAGGCGGCGCAGATAGCCGCGCCGTAGTTGTGCGGTTCGATGAGGCCGTTGTGCAGGCTACGTACCGCCCCTTCGTAGTCCTCGTCATCGATGATGAACTGCATGTCCACCTGGCGCATCGACTGGTGCATGGCCACCACACTGATCGACTCGCCGGCCAGCGCGCTCACCGCCTTGGCCAGCAGTCCGGGTACCTGCATGTCGCTGCCGATGGCCGAGACGATGGCGACCTTGCGCTGGCTGGCTTCGGCCCCCGGGAAGCGCTGCTTGATCTCGCGCATGATCCGCTTGACCGTTTTCAGGTTGCAGCCGAGGTAGTGGGTGACGGTGTTGGCGTTGAGGTCCTTGGTGATGACCTGGGCGCGGAAGCGGCGGAACAGATCGAGCAGCACCTTTTCGTACTCGTCGCTCTTGCCCACCATCTCCTGGTCGAACAGCTCGATGGCGTGGATGTTCTTGCGCCCGGCGATGATCTCCACGCAGGGGGTGGCGCTGACGTAGTCGCCGGTGATCAGGGTGCCGCTGTGGTCGGGCTCGAAGGTATTCTTGATGCGCAGCGGGATGCCGTTCTGCCGCAGTCCCTTGGCGGCGCGCGGATGGATCGCCTCCATCCCCAGGTTGGCCAGCTGGTCGGCCACATCGTAATTGGTGCGGCCGATGGCGACGATGTTCTGCTCGCCGACCACCGCAGGGTCCGCGGTGCTGAGATGATACTCCTTGTGGATCACCGCCTCGCTGGCGCCGGTGAGCACGGCGATGCGGCTGAAGGTCATCTCGCTGTAGCCGCGGTCGAAGCTCGCCATCAACCCCTCGCTGCAGTGGGCGTAGCCGGTGACGATGGGCAGTTCGCAGGCGAGGTCGATGCCGGCGAAGGCCTGCCCGATCACGGTGTCGAGCGGCTGGGCCTCCACGGCGTTCCAGCCGGAGAGGTCGACGAAGCGGGCGTTGACCCCTTCGCGTTGCAGCAGGCGGCAGGTGTTCCAGGCGCTGTGCGCCTCGCCGATGCTGGCGAGCATCTCGCGCACCGTGAGCAGGTGGTCCTCCAGCTCGAAGTGACCGTGCTCGCACAGCGCCTGCAGGTTGTCGAGCACACGCTCGGCCTCGCGCAGGCGGGTGTCGATGAAGGCGTTGGCCTCGGCCAGCAGAGCGGCATCGCTAAACAGTGTGGTGTTGATTGCATGCAGCTCACCGCGCAGGTCGTGCAGCACGGTGCGCCAGGCATCCTCATCCTCGGCGGCGGTGAACAGGGCATAGACGCCCGGCTGGCCGCTCTTCTTGTGCTCCAGCAGGCGGTTGGTGACACCGCCGTAGGCGGAGACGACGAAGATGCTGCCGTAGGGATTCTCCCTGTTGCGGCAGAGGATGTTGTCGCGCACCGCCCGGTAGTCGCTCATCGAGGTGCCGCCAATCTTCTCGACGGTATGTGGCATGGAATACTCCTGTTTCATGCTAAATCCATATATAAAAATCGTTAACGCAAAGGGCGCAAAGACGCAGAGAACGCGAGGGAATCCGGTGCAGGGAGTTGATGCTTCGGAGCACTAGTCGGTTACCGTGCATGGGACTGAGTGTGGCAGGTAAGCGCCATCACATTCAGTCCCTTTGCGTCTTTGCGTCTTTGCGTTGAAAATGTTTTACCTATTCGGCATTCCGCACCGCTTCCCACTCGGCCGCGCGCGGGTGCGGCGCGTAGGCGCCGTCGGCGTCGTGGTGTTCGCGGCCGGTGACCGGCGGGTTGAAGGCGCAGATCAGGCGCATGTCCTCGCTGCCGCCGCGCAGCAGGTGCTCGTCGTGTTCGTTAAGCAGGTAGAGGGTGCCGTCCTTGATCGGGTGAATCTCGCCGCTCTTGAGGTCCTCGATCTCGCCGTAGCCGCCGACGCAGTAGACCGCCTCGATGTGGTGCTTGTACCAGATGCGGGTTTCACTGCCGGCCTTGATGATGGTCTCGTGAAAGGAGAAGCCGGCCCCCTCGTCGTCGAGGACGAAGCGGCGGCTGACCCAGTTGCCGTTCTCGGCGTGGACCTCACGCTCGGAGCCGATGATCTCATCCAGGGTGCGGACAATCATGCGCTCACCCCCTTGCGTGCATCATCGCTGCGGCTGAGCACGTCTCCGATCGCCTTGTCGATAAGGGCAAGCCCTTCACGCAGCGTCTCTTCTTCGATGGTCAGTGCCGGCAGGAACTTGACCACGTCGTCGTCCGCACCGGCCAGCTCGATGATGAGGTTATTGGCGAAGGCCTCCTTTGAGACTTCACCGGCAAAGCCCGGGCGCGGAATATCCAGGCCCCAAACCATGCCGATGCCACGCAGTTCGATGTCGAGCTGCGGGTACTTCTCGGCGATCCTGGTCAGTTCCTCTTCCATGATCCGCCCCTTGTACTTGACCGACTCGGCGAAGTCCTCGTTGTCCCAGTAGGTCAGCGCCTGGGTGGCGGCGACGAAGGCCAGGTTGTTGCCGCGAAAGGTGCCGGTGTGCTCGCCCGGTTTCCACTGGTCGAGCTCAGGGCGCATCAGCAGCACCGCCATCGGCAGGCCGCCGCCGATGGACTTGGAGAGGCAGACCATGTCGGGCTTGATGCCGGCACGCTCGAAGCTGAAGAAGGTACCGGTGCGGCCATTGCCCACCTGGATGTCGTCGATGATCAACAGGATGTCGTACTCGCGGCACAGCGCCTCGAGTTGCTGCAGCCACTCGATGCTGGCGACATTGATGCCGCCCTCGCCCTGCACGGTCTCGACGATGATCGCCGCCGGCAGGTCGATCCCGCTGGAACCGTCGGAGAGAAACTTGCGCAGGTAGTCGATGGTGTTCACGTCGGGACCGAAGTAGCCGTCGAAGGGTACCGAGTCGGCGTTGTTGCGCGCACCGTAGGATTCGTCGCGATAGAAGTCGTTGCCGGTCACCGCCAGGGCGCCCATGGTGAGGCCGTGGTAGCCATTGGTGAAGGCAAGGACATTGGAGCGGCGCTTGACCATGCGTGCCAGCTTCAGTGCCGTCTCCACCGCGTTGGTGCCGGTGGGGCCGGTGAACTGGATCTTGTAGTTGAGGTTGCGCGGAGTGAGGATGGTGTCGCGGAACTTCTGCAGGAAGGCCTTCTTTGCCACCGTCGCCTTGTCCAGCGCATGCACGATACCGTCGCGCTGCAGATATTCGATCATCGCCGCGGAGATGAGCGGGTTGTTGTGGCCGTAGTTGAGCGTGCCGGCCCCGGCGAAGAAGTCGATGAACTTGTTGCCGTGTTCGTCATAGATATACGAGCCTTTGGCGGTATCGAAGATTGCCGGGAAGGAACGCACGTAACCGCGCACTTCCGATTCCATCTCTTCAAAGATTCTCATTGCATTTGCTCCCGTTGCATAATCGGTGTGTGTTTCCAGGGCCCGATGCGGATCAGGCGCTCCTCCTCGTGGGCCTCGGCACCGAAGTGGCCGGCCTCGAGAAAGGTCTCTTCACAAGAGGGTGCCTGGTGCTTTTCGGCAAAGCGCTCGAACACCCGCCGGGAAGAGCGGTTGGAGGGGGAGATCGTGGTCTCCAGGGTGGTGACGCCGGCGCACACGGGCCGCGTTGTGACCTGCTCGAGCATACGCCCGGCAAGGCCTATGCCGCGGGCCGCCTCGTCCACCGCCACCTGCCAGACGAACAGGGTCTGGGGGCGGGCGGGGATGAGATAGGCGGAAAGAAAACCGACGATACGGTCATTGGCTTCGGCCACCACGCAGGTGTCGCGAAAATGGCTGCACAGCAGGAAGTAGTTGTAGCTGGAGTTCACATCCAGCGGCGGGCAGCGCTTGATCAGCTCGTGCACCGCCTTGCCGTCCGCCAGTAGCGGGGGACGGAGATGAAGCGGATATTCCTCAGTCATCAGTAACCTTGGGGGTTATGGGCTGGAAAAACCATTTGTAGACAAATAGTTTGTATGCAAATGATTTTGGCGGGTATTATATGGGGGTTGAGCCGTCATATTCAAGTGCAGCTCAGGTTTTGGCGGGTTCTGTCACAAATTTACACATTTTGTGTAGAAACTAAATTCCAATCTCGTTGCTGCAAAACCCCCGTGTTTGGCGGAAGTTGTGAGGCTAAATGGAAAGATATACCGATGTACTGATCGCCCTGCGACGCATCATCCGCGCCATCGACATGCGCTCGCGCCGCCTGATGCAGCAGTCAGGCTTCACCGGTCCGCAGCTACTGGTGCTGCAGGCGCTGGGCCAGCACGGGGAGATGAGCGCCGGCGAGCTGGCACGGGAGGTGAACCTGAGCCAGGGTACCGTGACCTCGATCCTCGACCGGCTGGAGAAGCGTGGCCTTATCGAGCGCATCCGCTCGCATACCGACCGGCGCAAGGTCTATGTGAGGCTGACCGCGGAGGGGGCAAGGCAGCTCGCCTCCGCCCCCACCCTGCTGCAGGAGCGCTTTATCGAGCGCTTCGTCGAGCTCAAGGAGTGGGAGCAGCACCAGATCCTCGCCTCGCTGCAGCGCCTGGCCGAGATGATGGACGCCCAGGACATCGACGCCGCCCCTGTGCTCGATACGCGGCAGGAGCTGGAGGCCACAGTCGTCCCCGAGGAGTGGGATGCAGCGGCAGGGGAGAAGTAGTTTTCAGGTAGGTCAGCCCGTAAACAGAAGGGGTAGAAGTGTGAGCTACTTCTCAAATCCTTGCGGTTGCGCCTGCTTGATGAGCGCTTTCGGTTATGTTATTGCATTGTCGTGGGGAGTACGT
>Ga0068714_10002906_pt1 | contig 21111 bp, 17 predicted proteins | sample MTBNYHSulfiMetaG_FD_62988 | JGI IMG/M metagenome (GOLD analysis project Ga0068714, IMG submission 62988) | Enrichment culture microbial communities from rom New York Harbor, USA that are MTBE-degrading - MTBE-NYH (New York Harbor Sulfidogenic)... | ecosystem: Environmental > Aquatic > Marine >... | reverse complement strand
CACGTCCCCCTCACCCGCTCCCTGCCGCCGTGAACCGGGCAGGGCGCTTCCCTCTCCCACAAGGGGAGAGGCGAACGATCCCGACACCCCCTCCCTCCATGACAGAAGACGCTCTGACCCTCCATACACACTCCCCCGCCCCCTTTACGACCGGAGATACACTGACCATCCGCACACCCTCCCCCTCCGCGATGGGGGAGGGGAGGGGTGGGGGGGAGGAGTGCCGAGGTGCCTAGGCGGATTGTGACCGGGAACGAGGCGGTGGCCTGGGGTGCCCTGCGAGCCGGCGTCCGTGTCGTCACCGGCTACCCGGGGACGCCGTCGACCGGCTGCGTCGAGCAGCTCCTGTCGATGGACCTCCCCGATCGGCACGTCGAATGGTCAACGAACGAGAAGGTCGCGTTCGAGATCGCCGCCGGCGCGGCGTGGGCCGGCCATCGCGCCCTGTGCGCGATGAAGATGACCGGCCTCAACGTCGCCTACGACGCCCTCATCTCGATCGCCTACTCCGGGACGAACGGCGGGCTGGTCGTCTACGTCGCCGACGACCCGGGTGTCAGCGCCGGGATGGCTGAGCAAGACTCACGCGGCTTCGCACGAATGTCCTGCCTCCCGATGCTCGAGCCGGCATCGCCAGCCGAGGCGTACGCGCTGGTCCAAACCGCCTTCGAGCTCTCGGAGGCGGTGGGAAGCCCCGTCTTCCTGCGATCGACGACGGCTGTCGCGCTCACCCACACTGCGCTCGAGATCGACGAACCACGGCCGCCGCGAGCCATCGAGCCGATCTTGGAAAGGGACATCGCCCGCTACACCAAGGCTGGCGCCGCGATCTGTCAGGCCCAGCACCGCGACCTCCTCGCACGCCTCGACCGTGCCGAAGCGTGGCTCCGCGAGAAGCGGTTGAACCGGGTCGCGCCGGCCCCGCGGCCGGGCGGCCTGGGTGTTCTGGCCGTCGGCGCGGTGAGCGCTTGCCTGTACGAGGCACTCGAGGCGTTCGCGGACGAGGTGTCGATCCTGAAGGCCGAAGCGAGCGTCCCCTTCCCAGCGGAAGAGGCGAAGAAGCTGCTCGAACACTGCACGACGATCCTCGTCCTCGAGGAGCTCGACCCGTACGCCGAGCGGGATCTACGCGCCCTTGCCCAGCGGATCGGATGGCCCGGGCGGATCGTGGGGAAGCAGGACGGGATCCTCGCGCGCACCGGGGAATGCTCGGTGGACGACATCGTCCGCGGGCTCCAGGTCGCGGTGGGCGCCGTCCCCGAGCCGAGGGAGGCCGTCCCGGACCGCGAGGCCGAAGGCGGCGCGACCGCTGCCCCGCGACCGATCACCGTCTGCGCCGGTTGCCCGCACCGCGGTACCTACCTGGCGATCGAGGCAGCGATCGAAAAGGCCGGCTTCGCGAAGGACGAGGTGATGGTCACCGGCGACATCGGTTGCACGATCCTCGGGATGAACCCGCCGTTCGACCTCCTGCGGAACGAAGTGTCGATGGGGTCGAGCGTCGGCATCGCGCAGGGCTACGCGCACGCCGGGCTGAAGGCACCGGTCATCGCGACGATCGGCGACTCGACGTTCTTCCACGGAGGCATTCCCGGGCTCGTCAACGCGATCCAGCACCGCGTCCCGCTGACGCTCGTCGTCCTCGACAACGGCTGGACGGCGATGACCGGGATGCAGGTGAACCCGGGGACAGCCGACGCGCATCAGGCCGGAGGGCGCCGGGTCGACCTGGAGCGGGTGCTGCGAGGGCTGGGGCCCAACCGCGTCCTTGTCGTCGATCCCTACGACCTCGAGGCTACGACGGACGCGCTGGCCGAGTCCCTCGGACACCCCGAGGACGTGAACGTGGTCCTGGCGCAGCGCGAATGCGCGATCCAGGCGCGCCGGCGCGGGGCCGTCGCCGGGCGCGTTGCCGTCGATCCGGAGAAGTGCGTCCTGTGCAAGCGGTGTCTCCAGATAACCGGCTGTCCGGCCCTCGGCGTGTCGACGGCAAGAGCCGTCGATACGAACGGAGAACTGCGCGGCGGGATCGGCGGTTCTCCTCACCGAGCGCGGATCGTGGTGGACCCGGCCCTGTGCAACGGGTGCGGGCTCTGCGTATCGTTCTGTCCCACATCCGCGTTGAGCAAGGAGGTCGACGCATGAACTGCGACATCGTGCTCGTCGGGGTCGGCGGACAGGGCGTGCTAACAATTGGGGACCTCTTGCTGCGCGCCGCGTTCCAGGCGGACATCCCGGCGAGCTACGCACCGACCAAGGGGATGGCGCAGCGGGGCGGGTTCGTCCTCGCCGAGCTCCGCCTCGGGCGCGAAGCCGTCGGCCCGCGGATCCCGATGCGGGGCGCCGATCTGGTCGTTGGGATGGAGCGCTCGGAGACCCTGCGCGGGCTCCGATTCGCCCGAGCGCAGGGGACGGTGCTCCTCTTCGACCACGTCTGGGAGCCGACCGGGGTGATGCTCGGCGCCGACGCGTACCCGGTGCGCGACGAAGTGGCGAAGCAGATCCGAGCCGTCGCCGGGCGACTGATCCTCCTCGATCCGGCCGACCTGCCGCGTGTCGACGGCGAACAGGTCTCGCCGAACGTCTACGTCCTCGGCGCAATGCTCTCCGTGTCTCCACTGCGCGAGGCGGTTCCGAAGGACGCAGTCGAACGCGTCCTCGCCGAGCGGTGGCCGAAGCGGGTCGCCGCCAACCTGGCGGCGCTGCGCGCCGGGCTCGCCCGCTCGGCCGGGGAAACCGAGCGATGACCTGGTTCGAGGCGCTCTTCTGCCCGCGGTCCCTCGCGATCGTCGGGTCGGTGGCCGAGGGCAAGATCGGCCGGGTCCTCCTCGACCAGGTCCTCTCCGGCGGGTTTGCCGATGTCGTGGTGGTGAACCCGAAGGCCGAAGGGACGGATGCCGCCCCCGCCGTTCGTTCGTTGGCGCAACGGCCCACCGACGGCCCTCCCCCCGATCTGGTCGTCGTCGCCAGCCCGGCCGCGACGGTCGCCGGCGCCCTCGAGGATGCCGGGCGTGCAGGGGCGCGGGTCGCCGTCATCCTCAGCGCTGGGTTCTCGGAATCCGGAAACAGCGCGGAAGAGCAGGCACTTCTGCGCGTCGCGCGGCGGTTCGGCCTTCGACTCGTCGGTCCGAACTGCGCCGGCATTGTGAACACGAAGCACCGCTTGTTCCCCACGCTGGAGACGCGGCCGCCGGCCGGCGAGGTCGCCTTCGTTTCCCAGAGCGGCGCCCTCGGCGGGGCGGTGCTCTCCTGGGCCGAGGAGCAAGGGGTCGGGCTGTCGAAGTTCGTCTCCTACGGAAACGGCGTCGACCTCACCGAGGCCGACTTCCTCGACGCCCTGCGCGAAGACGGCGAGACTCGCGTCGTCGCGCTGTACGTGGAGACGGTCTCCGATGGCCGCCGGTTCCTCGACGTCGCGTCGCGCCTCGCTGCGGCGAAACCGCTTGTCGTCATCAAGTCGGGACGGTCGGAGCCCGGGCGTCGCGCCGCCCTGTCCCACACCGGGTCGATCGCCGGGGCAGACGCCGTGTTCGACGCCGCGCTTCGCCAGTGCGGTGCGATCCGCGTTGAGGGAATCGAGGAGATGTTCGACCTGTGCCGCGCGTTCACGATGCTCCCCCCCCTCGCCGGCCGCCGCTTGGCGATCGTCACCAACTCCGGCGGGCCGGGGGTGCTCGCCGCCGACCGGGCCGCGGCCTGCCGCCTCGACGTCCCACCGCCGTCGGCGCCGCTGCGCCAGCGGCTGGCGGAGCGGCTTCCGCCGTTCTGCGCCCTGAACAACCCCTTCGACCTCACCGTCCAGGGCACCGGCGCCGCATTCCGGGACGTTCTGATCGACGTCTTGACCGAGTACAACGTCGCGTTGGCAATCCACGTGAACACGCCGTACCTCGACGCCGCGCCCCCGGCACAAGCGGTCGTCGATGCGGCCCGCGCGACCGGAAAGCCGATCGCCGCCAGTTTCCTCGCCGGACGGCCAGCGCGGGCCGCGCTGCCGATCCTTCGCCAAGGGGGCGTGCCCAATTTCGCCACAGGAGAACGCGCAGTGCACGTTCTCGCGCTGATGGGAGAACGATATAACGCGAGAGAAAGGCGGAGCCGTCCTCCCGGCCGACCAGCAGACGGACCCTCGTCACCCCAGCCGCTTCCGTGGGACGGGGCGCCGCTCGAGCCGGAGGTGATGGACTGGCTGGATGAGCTCGGCCTCCCCGTCATCGAACGCCGCTGGGCGCGGACCGCCGACGAGGCAGCGGACGCAGCGCGCGCGTTCGACGCGCCGGTCGCGATGAAGGTCGTCAGCCCGGAGATCCTGCACAAGACGGACGTCGGAGGTGTCCTCCTCGACGTGGACGGCGCCGACGCGGCCGCCGCGGCGTTCGAGCGGCTGCGCATCGTCACCGCCGGACGCAGCTTCCGCGGCGCCCTCGTCGCGCCGATGGCGCACGGAGCGATCGAGGTCCTGGTCGGCGTCTTACGCGACGCGCAGTTCGGGCCGGTCATCGCGTGCGGCCTCGGCGGGATCTACACCGAGGCGCTCGCCGACATCGCGCTACGCGTCGCGCCGATCGACCCGGTACAGGCGCAAGGGATGCTCAGCGAGCTGCGCAGCGCGGCCATCCTGCAGGGGATGCGGGCTCAGCGGGCGCAAGACGTCGATGCCCTGGTGAAGCTGGTCGCCTCGGTCTCGTCGCTTCCGCTTCGGTTTCCGCAAATCGGCGAACTCGACCTCAACCCCGTTTTCCTGACGGATCGCGGCGTCCGGATCGGCGACGCCCGCCTCATCCCGGCACCGATCCCCGACAACGCATAAAGAGGAGGAGGAGATGGCAGACGCCGTCCGTCCGCAGCGCGGGCTCGATGCGATTCGGCCCTATGTGCCCGGCAAGCCGATCGAGGAGGTCGTACGCGAGCACGGCGTCGAAGACGTCATCAAGATGGCGTCGAACGAGAACCCCCTCGGCGTCAGTCCGAAGGCGCTCGACGCGATGCAAGCCGCCCTGGAACGCGGCAACCTATACCCCGACGCAGCAAGCTTGACCCTCCGCGCAGCAATCGCCGCGCGGTTCGGCTTTCCGCTCGAACAGGTCACCGTCGGGGCCGGCGCGGACGACCTCATCCTCGAGCTGTCGATGGCCTACCTCGAAGACGACGACGAGGTCATCGTCAGCCGGTCCTCCTTCCCGGTCTACGAACTGTACGCCACCGCAATGCGGGCGAAGCTCGTCAAGACGCCGCTCGCCCCGGCGTACCGGGTCGACCTTCGCGCGATGGCCGGCGCGATCACCGACCGGACGAAGATCGTGGTCGTCTGCAACCCGAACAACCCGACAGGGACGATCGTCACCGGCGGCGAGCTCGACGCGTTCGTCCGCCGCATCCCGGAGCGGGTGCTGATCGTCGTCGACGAGGCGTACGCCGAGATGGTCGACTCGGACGCGTTCCCCGACGCGCTCTCCTACGCCCGGGATCAGCGTTCGAACCTCCTCGTGCTGCGCACCTTCTCGAAGGTCTACGGGCTGGCCGGAATCCGCCTCGGCTACGCGTTCGGCCCTCAGGAGGCGATCGCCGCCCTCCACCGGGTGAAGAACATCTTCAACGTCAACGTCGCCGCCCAGGCAGCTGGGCTCGCGGCGCTCGACGACGAGGCGTTCCTCCGCCGCTCGGTGGCGTCGAACCGCGCCGGACGCGTGATGCTCTGCCGCGCGTTCGACCGCCTCGGGCTCGAGCACGCCGAGAGCCACACGAACTTCGTTCTCGTGCGGATCGGTCCGAACGCGCCCGACGTCTACGAGCAACTCCTACGCCGCGGGATCATCGTCCGCCCCTGCGCGCCGTACGACCTGCCGGAGTTCCTCCGCGTCACGATCGGGACAGAGGCGCAGAACCGGCGGTTCGTCGAGGCGCTGGAGGGAATCCTATCCGACCGGACTCAGCGATGAGGCGAGGCCGCGGCGTGCCTCCTCGCTACATCCCCCACAGGTGCCCGGTATTGACCGGCAGGCCCTGAAGCTTGAGGTAGTAGAAGAGCTGCGCCTTGTGCGACGCGAGGTGCTCGATCGATTGGGCGAGCCACTCCCCGAGCGGCCGCTCGGTCGGGTCCCACGGCGCGCTCATCCGGCGTCCCGACAGCTCCTCCTCGCTCGTCGCCTTGAGGGTTTCGAACGTCAGCGCCTTGTCGGCGGCGAGGCCGCGAGCTGCTTCGGCCACGCTGCGCACCGCCGGGAGCTTCTCCGCCGGTGGGAGCATGTCCACCGCCGCGCCCGCGTCATCGGACGGCTCCGCCGGCGTGCCCCAATCGCCGATGGCGAACCCCTTGCACATCGCACCGCATGCGCCGGTGAGGTGGCTGAGCAGCTGCCCGGTCGTCATCCAATTCGATCCGGACGTCGGCTTCCACCCAAGCATCTGATCCTCGACGAGGGCGAGCAACCCCTCGGCGGCACGGTACGCGTCCTCCGCCTGTCTCTCAAGCAAGGCTTTCCAGTTCATGCTGACCTCCTCGTCATCTTCCTCAAGGCGCCGCCCCCGGCGCCCTGAGTGAGCCGCTTCTGGGTCTTGGATTCGCAAGACCATGTGGATGTCCTCTGGTTCCTCCGCGAGCAACCCCGGATCGGGGGCGTCGGTGGGCAGGAAGCCGCAGTTCAAGTAGAACGCGACCGCCAACTCACTCGGCGTCGCGAAGACGTCGAGGTGGGTCGCGCGATCACGGCGCACGAGCCACCTTACCTCCTCGAACAAGGCGGTCGCAACCCCTCGTCTGCGGTGCCCGCGGCTCACGTGGAGCATTGCCGGCTGTCCCAGGGCCTGCCTGAGCCGGGGGCGGTGGATCGCGATCCCGACGAGCCCCCCTTCGTCCCAAGCGCCGATCGCCGTGCCGTCAAGCTCGACCGGTCGGCGTCGTCCCAGTTCACATCCAGCGTGACGGCCTCGCAGCCCACCTGCTGATATCCCGTGCGGATCCTCCTCTCCGACCTGTCGATCTCACGAAGCCTCGTCAGTTCAGCGGATTCGAGCCGTCTGAACGTGATCATCCCCTGCCTCTTCCTTCCTTTCCTCGGGCACGCGCCGTCGAAGCAACTTGCGGCAGCCGCTAAGAGAGGACGGCGTGGTAGCCGGCGTCGACATGGTGCGTCTCGCCGGTGACGCCGGAGGACAGATCGGAGAGAAGGTAGACGGCGGCTTTGCCGACCTCGTCGGTCTCGATGTTCCGCCGAAGCGGGGCGGTCTGCTCCACCTTGTCAAGGATCCGGTCGATGCCGCCGACCGCCATCGCCGACAGCGTCCGGCACGGACCTGCGGACAGGCTGTTGACGCGAATTCCGCGCTCGCCCAGTTCGGCGGCCAGATACCGGACGCACGACTCGAGCGCCGACTTGGCGACGCCCATCACGTTGTATCCGACCGCCGCCTTCTCCGCTCCGTAGTAGGTCAGCGCGAGGATCGATCCGCCTCGTGGCATCAGCTCCGCCGAGCGTCGAGTGATCGCGAGCAACGTGTAAGCGGAGATGTCGAGCGCTTGGGCAAACACGTCGCGCGGCGTCGCGGCGAACATCCCGGGCTGCAGGTAGGTGCGGTCCGCGTACGCGATGGAATGGACAACGAAGTCGATCGTCCCGAACGCATCGAGAACGGCGCGGAAGAGCCCGTCGAGATCATCGTCCTTCGAAGCATCGCACGGATGGGTCCACGCAGAAGATGCGCCCAACCCGGCGAGCGCCTTTCGCACCCGCCCTTCCATCCTCTCCCCCGGGAGGTGCGCGAACGCGCAGGCCCCGCCCTGTTCGATGACGTTCTTCGCGATGTGCCACGCGATGCTCCGCTCGTTGGCCACCCCGAAGATCAATCCCGTCTTCCCGTCGAGCAAGCCCATGTCCGTTCTCCCTCGCCACGTGGTCTTGACCCATCAAGTACGGTACCGCCGTCAACGACCGGCCGCAACACCCGCTTCACGGATGGCCTCGCGCCGACCGACACGGTATCCTTCGTGGATCGATCGGAAGGGAAGGGAGGTCCCATGTTCAGGATCCTGCTCGGGGTACTCGGCGTCGTCGGGCTGGTCGTGGCCGCATCTCTCCTGTTCGGGGGCGGGAGCCTCCTCGTGCTCGAATCGGAGCTGACGGACGAGACCGGGTTCATCGAGAGCGCCCCGTTGGGGGTGGAGGCCGACGGATACGCGGTCGTCGCCGGCCCGGCGCAGATCGATCTGGCCCCCGATCTGCCGGTCGAGCTGGGCGAGATCGCCTCGCTGCGGATTCGAGCGACGTCCACCGACCCATCGCGCGGGCTGTTCGTCGGCGTCGCAGAGGCCGCCGCCGTCGACGCGTACCTGGGAGGGGTTCCATACGCGTTCGTCGAGAACCTGGACGCCGACTCGTTCGCGCTGACGTACCGCGTCGACGCGTCGGGCGAGCTGCCTGGCCCCCCGGGGGAGGGGGCGTTCTGGACCGCCTCGACGCAAGGAATGGGGACCCAAGAGCTCGAATGGGAAGTAGAAGCCGGCCAGGTGGCGTTCGTCATCATGAACGAGGACGCGACAGACGGAGTCTCCTTCGAGGCGGTCGTGGGCGTTCGCATCCCGCTCCTCCGTCCGATCGCCAAGGGCCTCCTCGTCGGCGGCGGGGCGGCGCTCGCCGTGGGGACGATCCTGCTCGTCCTCGCCCTCTAGTCCGGCCCGGCGGCGCTCAGGCGCCGGCGTGGATCGATTGGTCGATCCGCCGGAACTGCGCCCGCCGGTAGCCTTGCGCCTCCAGGCGACTGAAGATGCCCTCCAGCGTCTCCTCGGGCAGGGTCGGCGTCCGACTGAGAATCCATCCGTACGTGCGCCGGGGGTGCCCCACGACCGCGTAGCGATAGTCGGGGTCGAGATCGAGAATCCAGTAGTCTCCGGGGAAGAGCCACCCGCCGAGGAACCGCACGAAGCTGACCTTCAGCTTCGCCGACTCGGACGAATCCGGGGCCCACGCGCGCCCCGCCGCAACGAACGCCGAGCCGTCCTCGCGGTAGCATGTGTTCGTGACCTCGATCCGACCGTTCGGAAGGAGGCGGTACTCGGCCGTCGTCCCCTGCGCGCAGGCCCGCTCGAACGTCGTCGGGATGCTCGCCACTGCGTACCAGACCCCCATGTACCGCTCGACGTCGACCTCGCGGACGACCGCCGGTCGTTCGACCACGTCCCCGCGGAACCCCATCGCGCCGATGGCGAACAGGACCAGAAACCCCGCCACGATGTGCATCCTCCCCTCCTGTCCTTCGGAACGAGATTATCCAGCGTATCCCCATCGGACGAAAGAAGGCAAGACCGGGCGAGGCGGGCTCAGGGCAAGCCGGGCGGCTCCGACCGATCGAGGAGTTCGAGCAAGGACGCCGTACGCTCGCGAATCGAATCGCACGTCCATGTGTCGTCGATCCGCGCCATGACGAAGCGATGCGCCGCGGGATCCGGATCGATCCCCTGGGAGAACGGCATCATGAGCAGCGCATCCGTCGCCCAGAGGACCTCCTGCTCGGTCGACCAGGCGACAGTGCCGACGATCGTATCCGGATCGACGTATTTCCCCTCGAGGCGGTACCGGAACCGCTGCACGGCGTACGTATCCCCCCCGAACAGCCCGACAAGCTCGACCGGGATCGTGAACCCGATCTGCCCGTCCCCGTCCATGTCGATAGCGCGCGGATCGCCTCGGTAGGTCGGAAGCGGATCTGCCTGCGGATCTTCGAGGACGGCGCCGCGAACCTCTGTGTGCCATTGCTGGATGAACCGCACCTCTCCGTCCACGATCCGAAGCTCCGCCGAGCGGGGATCGGGGCGGACCGACTGCATCGCCGCATCCGGAATGTCCGTCACAAGCAGCGTCGTGGACAGGTCGAGGTCGGTGAAGCAGTAGGCATCGAACAGCGTGATGCACGACCCGCTCTGAACGACGTCCGAGAACAGGCCGACGGTGGTGCGGATCCCGACCGAACCGAGAAACGGAAGCTCGGCCGTCGCGACGAGCCGCTGGACCGTGCACCAGCGCCCGGTCAGATCTGGAAGCGCGGGCTCCGCCGCGCAGCGGAGACCCCCGCTGGACATCTGGGACAGAACCAAGACGAACCCGATCGTCGCACACAGTCGCACGCTGACCTCCTCACCACCCGATGCTAGCGTCATGCGGGCGGAGCGCAACCCGCACGCTTGCTGCTCCCACGCCGACCCATCGGGGGAAAGCCCGGCCGTCCGCGTCATGGCACCCGCGGCAAGACCGGACGCCGCAGCGCCAGATCGTGTAGGCTGTCGGTGCGCCACGAAAGGAGGACAATGGGCTACAAGCTGCTCGTCGAGACATCGGATCCGGCGGAGATCGCGCTGATCAAGTCGGTTCTCGACAGCGAAGGGATTCTCTACTTCGCCCATGGGGAAGCGTTCCAAGCTGTCCGTCTGCCGGTCGTCTCGGTCCGGTTCCTCGTCGCCGAGGACCGCTTCGCGGAGGCGGAGGCGCTGATTCGTAACCTGTATCTGTCGCGCGAGCCGTCGGCGTCCGGCCCGGAGGACAGCGACGGGGATGTCTGAACGCAACGTCATCGATCGGACCGCTGCGCCGATCACGATGGCTTCGCTCGCCAAAGACCTCTGCCGGCTCGGCGTCGAGCCCGGGAGGACACTCCTCGTCCACGCCTCGCTCAGCGCGCTCGGCTGGGTCTGCGGCGGCCCGGTCGCCGTGATCCTCGCGCTGGATGGAGGACGTCCTCGGAGCGCGCGGCACGCTGGTCATGCCGACGATGCCCGGCGACCTCACCGACCCGCGGGGCTGGCAGCGCCCGTCCCCGAAGCGTGGAAGGACACGATCCCACGATCCGCGCGACGATGCCGCCGTTCGATCCCCATCTCACCCCAGCGCAGGGGATGGGAACGATCGCCGAGACGCTCCGCAAGCAGCCAAGGACGCCGCGCAGCGCGCACCCGCACTGCTCGTTCTCCCCTCGGGGCCCGAACGCATCGCGGATCACGCCCGATCACCCGCTCGACTTCGAGCTCGCGGCTCGCCCGGATCTGCGACCTCAACGGGGGGGCGCCCTGTTGCCCGGCGCCGGCCATGAGAGCAGCACGCCGATCCACCTGGCCGAGTACCGCGCGGGCTTCTCCGGCAAACGTATGACGACCGACGACGCTCGCCGGTGGGTCAACATCCTCGACCTCGCGCTGATTCATCGGACTTCCCGCGCCTCGGCGACGCGTTCGCGCGGGAGACCGGCGCCGTCCGATCGGGCCGCGTGGAGAACGCCGAGGCGAAGCTCATGCCGCAGCGCGAGATCCGCTTCCGCAAGCCGCTCGCGTAGGGTCGCCGCCCATGTGCAGAACGGAGCGACCAGCAAGGAAACGCGGACCCTTCAGGACCGGTGTTCACGGCTTCCTCACAGCCGGCCGATATGCTCGGTGCATCGTCACTCGCGAAGGAGCGATCGCCATGCGCACACCCCTTCGGTTTCTCACCGCTGCGACGTTCGCTTGTCTTCTTCTTGCCGGTCGAGCGCCGGCGCTCGTCGGCGCCGAGCCGACCTGGACCCCGCCCGGCTTCCAGATGGTTGAAGCAGCGCTTGACGGCCTCGAGTTCGACGACTTCGTCGAGACCTCGTACCGGCTCTACCTGCTCCGCTTCCCTCAGGCAATCACCCACCTCGGCCTGGCCGAAGCGTTCGGAGTGCGAAACGACCGTTTGGACGACTACTCGCCGGAATACCTCGCAGAGACCGAGCGGATCGAACGGCTGATGCTCGAGCGGTTGCGTCAGTTCGACCGGGCATCCCTCTCCCCGAGGCAGCAGGAGACGTACGACGTGTCCGAATGGACGTGGGAGGACAAGGTCCGCGGCCAGGCGTTCGCGCAGCACGACTACCTCGTCACGCACGACTACATCACCAGCCGAGACTGGCAGCTCTACGATCTTCTCACCGAGGTGCATCCGCTGTCGGACGTTCGCGACGTCGAGGACTACCTCGCCCGGCTGGCATGCGCCGGGGCGCAATTCGACCAACTGATCGGGCAGCTCGAGGCGCGGGCGGAGCGGGGGATCGTCGCGCCGCGCATCGTCCTGGGCCAGGCGATCGCCGGCCTTCAAGGCCTCGCCGCCGCCTCGGCGGAGCGCCATCCGTTCACCACCCGGCTCGCCGATCGCCTCGCCTCCGTTTCGGGCCTCACCCGCGCGGAGCGCGACCGCTTGCAGGCGGAGGCCGAGACGCTCGTCTTGAGCGTCGTCCTGCCCGGCTACCGCCGCCTCTACCAGAAGCTCATCGCCCTGCAATCGATCGCCCCCACGTCGTTGGGCTGCGGTGGGCAGCCCGACGGAGCCGCCTACTACACCTACGCGCTTCGTCACCAGAACCAGACCGACCTGTCAGCCTCGGAGATCCACCGCATCGGCCTCGAGCAGGTCGCTCGCCTCCGAGTGGAGATCGACGAAGCGGCGACGAGGCTCGGCTATCCCGCCGGGCTGTCGATCCCAGGTCTCTTCGACCGCGTGGCGCGCGACGGAGGTGCGCTCCGCGGCGCGGGGATTCTCGCCGAATACGATCGGCTGCTCGGCCTGGCGACGCAGCGCGCCACCTCGGTGTTCGAAAGCCTGCCTTCCATCCCGGTGGAGGTCGTCGGCGACATCTATGGCGGCTACTACCGTCCGGCCCCGACGGACGCTTCGCGGCCGGCGCAGTTCGTCGCGCCGGCAAGCGGCTCGCAACCGAGATACTCGATGCCGACGCTCACGTACCACGAGACGATCCCTGGCCATCACCTGCAGATCGCGACTGCGGCGAAGCTCGACCTTCCGCTGCTTCGGACGGTGGAGACGTATCTGGGCTACACCGAGGGATGGGCCTTGTACGCCGAGCGGCTCGCCTGGGAACTCGGCTGGTACGAAGACGATCCGTACGGGAATCTCGGCCGGCTGTCGGACGAGATGATGCGCGCCGTCCGGCTCGTCGTCGACACGGGAATTCACGTCATGGGGTGGTCGTTCGACGAGGCGGTCGACTGCTTCGTCGAGCAAACCGGCCGCCCGGGCACCTTCGCCCAGGGCCAGATCCTGCGATACGCTGTCTGGCCAGGCCAGTCGACCGCCTACATGATCGGATTGCTCACGATGCTCGACCTGAGAGAGCGGGTCCGGGACGCGCTCGGCGACGCGTTCGATCTGGCGGCTTACCACACGATAATCCTCGAGGGCGGGAGCCTTCCGCTCGCGCTGCTCGGACAGGCGGTCGAGCGGTTCGTCGCGCAGGGTGGGGCGAGGCCGTAGGGCGGACCGTCAGCGCAGCGGGTCGACGTGCTTGCGCCAGATCGCGAGCGCATGCCTGATCGGATCCACCACGTCCGCGCCGTGGCCCGCGAAGAAGCCGTTCACGTTCTGCAGGTCGCGGACGAGCAAATCAAACGCGTCGTCGTTGTACCGCGGATCGACCGCCTGCGGGAAGTCGATCACCACCGCCCGTCCGTCCCAATAGAGCAGATTGTACGCCGAGAGATCGGCATGGACCCGCCGGTTCGCCAGAAAGAGGTCGACATTCTTCAGGACTTGATCGTAGATGCGTTGTGCCTCCCCGCCGTCGAGGACGACGTTCGTCAGCATCGGCGCGGGATCCTTCTCGTCTCCGATGTACTCCATGAGAATGACCGGCCCGACGCGCTCGATCGGTTCGGGAACGTCGGCTCCAGCGTCGCGCAGGATCCGGAGCGTCCGCTCCTCATGCGCGATCCATGCGCTGAATTTGTGCAGCCGCCCGTGGTCCGTCTTCTTTCCCAACGCTCGCAGGACCCTCGCGTCGGGGCGCGCACCGCGCTCTCGTCCCTGCTGATAGACCGTGTCCCGCTTGAAGCTTCGGGCCTCGAGAGGGCGGTAGACCTTCGCCGCGACGAGCCCTCTCCCCAACGAGGGGTGCGCGACACAGCAGTAGACGACCGCCTCCTTGCCCGTCTTGATCGGCCGGAGGACTTCGGCGATCAAGCGCTGCTCGATCAATGGGTCGATGTGGGTGAGGAGGGCGTCCTCGACGGTCCATCCCGCCTCTTCCTGCGGCGGGGCGCGTTGGTACTTCTCCGCCAGCAGGTCGATCTCTTCGAACCGCCGATTCGTCAAGCCGGGCACCGCAATCCCCGGGGGGAGACTCCAATCGATCGGTCAGAGCCTCCAAGGGATCGCGAGCTTCGGGGCTCGCATGAGCCGAATGCGACGCGGCGCTTGACCAGCTGTCTCTCAGGTTGCATGGGGAGATTGTAGGGCATCCGGCGACGCGATGCGCCGCGCCGGTCAGGGACGACGCGAAAGCCCCACGAACCATCGAAGGAGGAGGCGTCCTACTTCGCGACGATCGGCTCGCAGAGGTCGACGAGGTGCTTCTTCTCCGGGTGCTGCTCCGGATCGTTCAGATACAGCTCGTAGCACAGCCGACCATCGTCCGACGCATACCCGTTTTCCGGCATCCACTCGCCCACGAGTCTGTCCCACGCCTCGCCGTACTCGGACGGGTCGATCTCGACATGCGCCACGGCGAACAGCCCCCCGGGGATCCTCATCGTCCCGACGTCGCCGTCGACCTTGGTCCCTTTGGGCACGGTGATGCAAGCGTCCGAGCGAAGCTCCGCCTCGGAGACGCTTTCCGGGCAATCATGGTAGACGGCGAGACACTGCGTTTCCGGGAAGCGGATCAGCCCTTTCGGACCGGCCCAGGAAAAGATCCGTTCGATCGCCTCGCCAATCCGGTTGTACGGTCCGACGTGACGCAGGCACGCAACATGGCGTTCCGGCAGCTTCTTCACGCTGGCTTCGAACTCCATCGCCCCTCCTTCTCAAACAACGGTTGCTCGTCAGGGTACGGCGCAGGCCGTCCGATGTCTTGCACGATCTTGCGGGCTTGTTGGCGAATCTTGCTCGTGACGCGGCGAGGGCCGGCGGGAAGGACACGCGCTCACAGCGGCCGGATCGGCTCGCAGATGTCGAGGATGTGCTTCATCTGCGGGTGCTTCCGCGGATCATTGAGATGCAGCTCATAGCATGGACGATTGTCCGGCTGGTAGCCGGACCCGGGAAGCCAATCGCAAAACAGACGATCCCACGCCTCGCCGTACTGGGTCGCGTCGATCTCAACGTAGGCAGCAGCATACGTCCCCCCGGGCAACGTCATCAGCCCGACGTCCCGCTTGACCCTCGTTCCGATCGGAACCGTGATGCACGCGTCCGAGCGGAGCTTTTCGATCGGCGTCACGTCCGGGCTGTCACGGTAAACGGCGAGCATCCTCGTCTCCGGATTCCGGAAGAGCCCCCGCGGGCCGGCCCAGCGAGCGAGTCGCTCGAACGCCCTGCCAATGCCGCTGTAGTCCCCCACGTGACGGATGTAGGCGACGTGCCGACGCGGCTCCTCACGAACGTCAACCCGGAAGACCATGTCCGTCCGCTGCGGATGCGCAGACTGGAGAACGAGGCCCCGCTCGGCGAGCTTCTCCCGGAACCGATCGAGCGACGCGCGCCCGCCGCCGCGAAACTGCGACGCCGAGACGCCGAACTGCCGGCGGAACTCCCGCGCGAACGCCGACGACGACGAGTACCCGCACGAGACACCGATCTCAGTGATCGTCTTCGTCGGGTTGTGGATCAGCTGGGTCGCGGCGCGCTGCGCCCGGACCCGGCGAACGTAGCCGCTCAGCGTCTCGCCGGTGATCGATCGAAAGACCCGATGGAAGTGGTACGGCGAGAAGCTCGCGACCCGCGCCAGCGTCTCGAGGCGCAGATCGTCGGTCAGGTTCTCCCATATGTGGTCCAGGACGCGGTTGACCCGCCCGACGTACTCCAGCTTACTCTGCTCTGCGGGGTCGATCATCGAAACCTTCTGTCCCGAGCATGTCTCCCGATGAGAGCGTCTGCTCGAATGCCTATCAGATGCTCGCGAACCTCCCTGCAGCGTCGTCGCCGTCCCCCCAGGCCCACAGGCCTCAGTCGCGGGCCGCACCACCCACAAGGATAAGATGTCCTCCCGTTCGTGTCGAATGCAGGAAAGATCCCGGCGCCGAGATGGCGTCGAAACTGGGTAGACCATCTCTCGATGGTCCGAAACCCGCAACCAGGTCATCGGCTCTTCACCATGCGCTTCATCGAGCCACGGCTCCGCGCGCATCGGACGTGCAATCGGATCCTCAGTTCTCCGAAACGATCCTAGCTGCTACACTGCAAGCAACTACCTCGGTGAAGGAGTGATTCGGTTGAGAGGATTCGGTCTATTGGTATGCGTTGTGGCATTCCTGGTCGTTCTCGTGCCGGCATCAGCGGAGAACCCGTCGGATGAGACCAACATGAGCTACCGAGCTGGTCTGGGGACTCAACAGCCAACTGATGCACACCAGGGTATTTCCGGTGGCGGTGTTCCCCTCGGCGGCCGCGTTGCAGCGTTCACGGACCTTGCAGAGACGGTCGTGATCGAGCTGGCGCTGGAACTCCTCAGCGTGGAGTACGAGCTCTTCCACGATGAAGCATTGTTTTCCGCAGCACTTGAGGCGGAGGACTGGGATCTGGCCATCGTCGAACTCCCGCTGAGGCGGCATGACTGCGACCCCATGGTTCGATGGGTCGAGAACGGGGGACGTCTGATCGCTTCGATGTGGCAGCCAAGCCCCGAGTTGGCCGAGGCGATGGATGCATCCCTCATCGGCAACGCGCTCTCATCCGCATTGCCGGTCCATTCGTGGGACATCTCCGGCGCCTTGTTCTCCGGCGTACAACAACTTCCTTCGGCGCTCGTGGTCTCCGAGGAACGCTGGGGGAGCAACGGATACCGGCTCGAACCGCAGGGAGAGGCGATTGCCCTCGCAGGGTTCGCGGCGGACCGGGCGGCGGACCAGGCCGCAATCGTCCTCGGCAACGAGGGTCGAACGCTCCTGAACGGATTCCTCTTCTCGGACTACGAAGGGACAGATGGGGACGCGGACGGTCTGGACGACATCGTCGAGCTTGTCGCGAACCAAGTCGCGCACCTGCTTGGTGCGGAGATACCGACAGGCAGCATCGTCGAACGGCCGCTACAGCCCGGGGTTCCCGCAGATGGGGAGATCGCTGGAAGCGGATTCGAGTGGACGGAAGGAGCTCTCTCGGGATACCTGCAGTATTCGATCTCCATCCCAACCGCGTGGGCTCTCTCGATCCGAGTTGTGGCGGATTGCGACGTGGACCTTTTCGTCCGCGTCGGGCGGCCCATCGACATCCGGGCAGAGACGGGAGACGGCTGGATCGCGAGATACAGCCTGGCCGCCGTCTCGTCGAGCGCTGAGGAGCATCTGGTGATCTCCGAGCCGGTGCCTGGATCCCCGTACTGGATCGCTGTAGCAAACAAGGAAGAGGGTATCGCGAGCTACACCCTGGAGGCGAACGTTGCGCCAGTGATCGAAGACCTGACGCTTCGCGATGCTACGGGCGAAGTCGGATCACAAGACACACCGCTTTTCTTGCACGACTTCCTCACGACCCCATCGGGAGTCCTCTCCCTCGAGCAGTACCGCTTCACGCTCCCCCGCACGGGGGAGGCGTTTTCGATCCGGGTGGAGGGAAGCGGCGCTTGGCGGATCCATCTCCGCGCCGGTTCCCCAGTCACCGCAGGACTGAATGCTGCGATCTCAGACGTTGCCTTCCTCTTCACCGATGCTGCGGAGCTCGCCGTGGGAAGCAGTCTACCTCCCGGAGACTACTACCTGGCTCTCGAAGCGCTGTCCCCTCCTCAGTCGTACAGACTGAGCGTCGCACAGTAGCCAGTAGTAACGGGGGCGCAGTGGGGCGCTGGTCGCCGCCCCACTGCGCTGCCGCTTGCCTACTCAGGCAGCACATACTGGATCGCTCGACGCAGGTCGATTGCTCGAATCTCCGATTCGGATCCGTCAAGTGCCGGACACCCTGCGGAACCGCCGAGAGCCTCGAGGATTCGGCCCGGGCTCAGGGTGGCGTCGATGGAGCGCAGAACAGCGATTGCTCCTGCGATATGCGGTGCCGCGGCCGACGTCCCATGAAATGGGCTGGAATACATCGTTCCAAGAATGCCATCGGGGCCGTAGAGGTCGGGCTTGCATCGGCCGTCCCACGTGGGGCCGCGCGAGCTGTAGGGGCGGACCGATGTCGGCTCCTCAACCGCAACCGCTCCGACAGCGACAACTTGAGGATTCCGACTCGTAGCGATCTCGCGAACGCTTCCCGCAGAGCTGTGGTGCTCGAGCGCAGCAAAGGCCGAGTCGCCATTCAGAAAGTACAAATGGAAGTGAACGCCGGCGGAGGATCCGCCGTGCCACTTCGCTGCACGGTCTTCTAGGACCACCGAGTATTGGCCGGTATAGGGCAGCGTAACCTCCAACCTCTCGTAGGGCGGCATGCTACGATCGGACTGCCGAGTGCGCTGAACGCGCAAAGGAAGCTGGTCGTAAGCCGTGTAGTAGACAAGAAGGTCAAGATCCGCCGTCTTGACATCGGACGCCCAATCATCCCATTCCAGCATGACAAGAACGGTGTCGCCTGCCTGCCCGCTGAATCGCAGATCGTTGCGGTTGAGCGGATCTGCGGCATCCGCGTCGAAGTCATGTCGACCGTCGTTATCCGCATCGACGAAGCTCCCCGAGAAGAACGCTCTCCCGGAGCCGGAGCCCGCCGCCCAGTTGCCGGCCGCGATCACGAGGACGGTCTTCGTTCCTTCCAGGATCTGATCGATGGCTTCGAGCAGGACGCCTGTGCCGTCGGCATGGCACGTCGGAAGATCAAACCAGATCTGCGTCGTCACGGCATCTACCGCCAGGTCCTCGACCGCAAACGCGAGACAGGCCAGCCAGCCCATCAGATCCTGTTGATTCCCCTGGTCGCTGGGGAAGCTCAGTAGGTAGAGTTCCGCCTCTGGGGCCACATTCGCTGCAATGAGCGCGCACGAGGTCCCGTGCACCGTAGAAGCGGCCACGCCCTCTCTGGACGTATACGTGCCAATCCCTCCATCCGGCGCGACCACATACGAGGCCGTTGCGGAAGCGTCCAGCTCGTCAAAGGGAGCGTAGCCCCATTCGATCACGGCGATTTTCGCTCCCTGTCCCTCGTATCCGAGAGCCCAGGCTTCCGATGCTCCAATCACCGGGAGGCTCTCCATCAGACTCGGTAACTCGTTCGCCTGGGCCGCCGGCGGGAAGTCGGCGTTCAACACGAAGTCGAGCACGCCCAGGCCGCGCTCGGCATCCACATACAGATCCGCTGGAGCCTCCACTTCCACCATTCTTCCGAAGCAACCAAGGACCGTGTAGCCAAGATCGCGCAGGAGGCCCAAGTGCACGTCGGTCACAGGTAGGCGCGTCGTCAGCAGGGCTCTCACCACGGCGGCCTTCCCGACACCGGACTTCGTGATCTCGCTTGTCACGATTTCGAAGAAGCCCCAGTTCAACTTCCCGGTGTCCGGCGGAGCGATCTGGGCGATCGTGCCCAACGCAAGGCCGCACAACAGCCCAAGCAGCAACAGAATACGAGTTCGCTTCATGTTTAGGACCTCCTCATGTCCCTTCTCGATACGCCTTGGGTGCCAGGACAATCGTCCGCACGCGCGGCAACTCCCCGACTCCCTCGAGATGAGATATCGGGATCGCCAGTTGCACGAGGCGCCCGAAGGCGCCCTTGACCTGAACGTCTTCGCACACGCCTACAAGCCCGTCGAGATCCTCTTCGGTGACCGCCGAGACAAACTCAATGAGCACCGACACGATTGGGGATCTCTCCTCAGGCGAGCGCTCCGATTGCTTCCAGGCAGCCAACAGCTGATGAAGCTCGTAGTCAAGTTTGCCCGTGTCCGGTGGTTCGTTTTCGCTTCCCGCCTTTCCCGTCCAATCCCCCACCAACTCGAACGCCGCCCAGTAGCGCGGGTGAGGGTAGCTTGCCATGACGTCGAGCTGTGCCTGACGCAGGGCGCTGGCCTTGCCCATTCCCCCTTGCAGGTGCCCATAGAACCCCACCATCAACGGTTCCGTCGTCTCCGACACCACACGCCACAGGCTCGACAGCACCGACGGCGTCCCCGCAGCAAGAAATGCCCGCGTCAGCCCCACGATCTCATCCCCCGCCGTCAGCCCCTCCAGCATCTCCGCCGTCAGCTCGATGTCCTCCTCTTCGCCCACACCGCGCACCGCACGCACTTGCTCTCTCGCCTCCTCCAACGCCGGCAGCAGCGTCTCGCACGCGCTCAACACCACCAGGTCGCCGCGAAGATCCAAGCCAAAGATCTCGTGCGTGTACAGCCGCCCGTCGCTTCCCTCGCTAGGCGAGAAGAGCAGGTACGAGAACATCGGGCTCAGCGGGTTGAACACCCCGTGCGTCGACAGCAGCACCTGGTCGGCTGAACTCGCACGCGCCCGCAGCACCTCCTCCGTCGCCCCAACATCCACGTACACCTCGCTCGGATCGAACAGCCCCGCCGCACGCTCCGCCTCCCGCTGCGCCTCCGGCAACCGGGAGATCCCCGCGTCTCCAGAGTCCGGGTCGGCCAGCGCAAGGAAGAGCGAACCTGTTCGCACCTCTTCCGCCGACGCCCACGCGTACTTCAGCGTCGTCAGGCTCGGCGCGTAGCTCACGCTGTACCGCTCCACCAGGTACGTGCCGCCCCACAGCTCCGGCCCCGTGCAGTCCTGACAATCCAGCAGCGCCGCAAAGGGGAGGTAGTACAGCGGACCCGACGGCACGATGACGAGGTGATCGATGCCGTCGAGCTGGTCTTCGACCGGCGCCACCAGCAGGTCGCACAGGTCGCGCGACATGGTGAGCGTCATCTCGTTTGGCAGGTCCATCAGCCCGGTTGATGCCGTCTCGATTAGGGTACGAAACGAAAGCACCTTCTCCCGCAGGCTCTCCCGATCGATGTCGATGCGGATCGGGTCGCTCGCTGCACCGTTCTCCACGACCCACAGATAAGTCACGTCTTCGCCAACGAAGTAGTCGAGCGCGGCAGTCCCTTGGGGGAGCGCAGCAACGACCTCTCGGAGATCCAGGAGTAGAGCCTCCGTGTCGACCGCGTGGCTCCGGATCCCTGCCTCGGTGATCTCCTCCAGTGGCCCCATCGGTCCGGCCACGAGGAGGTCGAGGAAGGTGCGGGCTC
>Ga0068714_10002905_pt1 | contig 21118 bp, 20 predicted proteins | sample MTBNYHSulfiMetaG_FD_62988 | JGI IMG/M metagenome (GOLD analysis project Ga0068714, IMG submission 62988) | Enrichment culture microbial communities from rom New York Harbor, USA that are MTBE-degrading - MTBE-NYH (New York Harbor Sulfidogenic)... | ecosystem: Environmental > Aquatic > Marine >... | reverse complement strand
TGCTTCGGCCTTTACTTTATCCAGTATAGCCTCGCCTATTTTCTCCATCCCAGTCATTTAAAAACTCCTACATAAGTCCAAGCATGCTAAGAAGCATTATGGTAAATACGAGCCCGAGTACGCCGAGCAACTCAACAAATACGGCGAGCATCATGGAATTGGTCAATATCTGGCCTCTGGTCTTGGGTAGTAGGGATATACCCGAAGCACAGACAGAACCCTGGTGGGCTGCCGAGAAAAACTGGGCTAGGGCCGCCATTATACCCAAGCCGAGTACCGCAAACCCTCCGCCTCCATCCGCTGGAAGACTTGGCGCAACATTGGAGGTGATCAAAATCATTATGATAAGCCCGTAGAAGGCCTGCGTCATTGGCAACGATGCCAGAACAATTACATTCCTGAGCTGTCCTCTGTCTTCGGAGAGGACAGCTACACCTGCTGAAGCAGCCTTGGCTATTCCCACCGAGGAACCCGCCAGACCGCCGCCCAGGGCCAGGGCACCACCAAGAGTAGCTAGAGCTGATGGGTCAACTAACATTTCTGCACTCCCTTTTTAAGATTTTGCTCCGACCAATACAACTGGCCGCTTAATGAACTTAAATGGACGATATATTCTTCCCCCTCCTTCATAGAATTTGAACAAGAATTCGACAAAACAAAGACGTAGTGAATGAATAAATCCGGTCAGGACGCTTAGCAGTAAATTCACCACATGTCCTATGACCAGGATAAATATACTCAGTGCTCCACCAGCTATTACACCGGCCATACCGGAAAAGGGTAGCAATCTGCCGAATAAAGGTCCGAGCATATTGAATACCGAGGCAAGGTAGTAGGTGGCCAGGCCAACGCCGGCAATTCTTGCGTATGACATGATATCACCCAGAATGCCGGTTATATCAAAGAGCCAGAGTATTGCACCCAGACCACCCGTCTGCATGAAATTGCCGGCAACTATCATGCCGATGCCGGCAATGGCGAAGTAGAGGGATATATCATATACCTGAGGTGGTATAGAAGGCATATTATTGATGATTATGCCGAGTACTGCGGCTACGTCTACATTCATTACCGTCCGTATGATGTATATGGCGCCGAACTGGAGAGAAAACAGGCCTATCTTGGCAACTATGGCACCTCGATTTCTTTCTTTGACCGCTTTGATAAGGGCAAGCACATGGCCGATATTGACATGGATAAAACCAATGAAAAGGGCCAGTATGACAAAGATAAGCGGGTTCTGCAGCATGTCTTGAATCCGTGTTACCAAACCCAAATTCTCTATACCGAAAAAGGTATAGATATCACCGAGATAGGTGCCGCTTAAAAGGCCCAGCGTAATACCTACGCCGCCGCATATGTAAAGTACGCGTTGCAAAAGTGCCACTGCTCCTGTTTTGGCCCCGCCAAGGAATTTGGGCAGCAAGAAGCGGCTAATCAGAATCATGCCTGCTGCGTAGACAACATCGGCGATCATCAGCCCGAAAAAAACAGCGAACGAGTAGGCAACTATCGGGGTTGGATCCCATTCCCTGTATTTAGGAGTGGCGAACAGGTTAACTACAACCTGGAAAGGTTTCATGGGGGGAGGGTTTTTCATTTTAACCGGTGGTTCTTCAGTTTCATCTGGTTCACGCGAATCGATGAAGATATAATCTATTTTGTCTTTGAGGTGAAAAACCATTGCCTCCATCGTATTCGCAGGAATCCATCCTTCAACCAACGTAACATAGTTTGCTTCGCATGCCTGGCTTAGAACAGATAGCCGCTGTTTTTCCGCTGCCAGTGCCCCCTTGAAAAGAACAAGTGTTTCTACATCCTGGCTGGCTTTAGTCCGGAGTTCTTTATAGCTCTGCGCAAGAGTGTTCTCGAGATTATTGATCTTCTTCTCGGTACCGGCAATAAAGTCGCCTAAGGTCTGGTTGCCGTCAGGTATTGCAATGGCTTTTCCACCTGCCGCAATTATAAGTGATTCAATCTTGGATCTATTACCTGTCTTGGCGATAATATAAATAACGGTTTCATCCTCTAAAGGAACCGCAGAGCTTTCAAAGACCTGGCTATCAAGCTCGCTGCGGGAAGCTTTGTATGCTTCAGTGGGGAGAACGAAGACCCTGGTAAAAAGGTAATCTCCAGTAAAATCGAGATCCTTCATCTTAATGTTGCGGTATTGCCCAAGGCTTCCAAGGTAATTCTTGCGCTCGGTTAGCTCTTGAATTTCGTTGTCGGCCCTGTTAGCCTTATCGTAAAGCTCCTTGAAACGACTGTATATCGACCTTACCTCGCGACTGATCTCGGAAAAAGGCCTGGTATATATTACGTCGACGTCTCTCTCAGGCGAAACGCTTTCTTCTTCAGCAAGGTAGGCCAGCATGTTATTGACAAAGGTCGAAAGCTCATTAACTTCTCTTCGCTGATTCTCAATGGCTGAGCGGTCGATCGGTTTTAACTCTTTTGCTTCTTCCACGTGCAGGACACCGACGCTGTGAAGCGTCTTCAAGGCCTGCTCGGAATAATCCTTAAGGGTAACGACCCTCACCTTAACCATCGGTTCGGCGGAGTTAATGATTATCGGGGGCTTCATGCAGGTTCCCCTTTTCCGGTGATTATATCTACTATACGCCCGGCAATTTCTTCCACCTTTTTATCGGCTGTCTTTCTGATGTTAGAGGCATCCCTCTTCGCTTTTTCCAGACTCTCGGCTGACTGCTCCTTAGCCTTATCCAGAATCTGCTGCCGCTCTTTCTTCACTTCATCAAGGGATATCTCAGAGGAAAGGATAGCACTGGCTTCATCTTTTGCTTTATTAATTATATCATCGGCCTGGCTACGAGCCTCTTCAAGAATCCTATCTGCTTCCGACTCAATATCTTCTACGTCACTGGTAATCTCTTCAGGAGCCATATCATACCTCCCTGCGGGACCGCCGGAATGGAATGCAACAAATATCTCTCTCGCCGGTTGAACCCGCTCTATTAATTAGCCGTGGTACGTATACAAAACGCAGGAATAAAGGAAGCCTGTTCCGGATAAACACCTGTATAGCTAAAAGCATACACAATTGCTGTTATTATAGCAGAACTTTTTAGGACGGTAAATCATTATTCTAGCCATTACTGCCCTGAGCTAAATAGATAATATATCCCGAAGATGTACAGAGCGATCAAGGCTATCGAATACCAGCTCATTACATTAAAGGTTTTACGATTTCTGCCAAAGCGTATACCGAAAATCACCAACGAACTCATAACGATTATCAAGATGGCGGTAGATATATTGGCAACGGGTATTGAGGATAGTACCGGCCCGCGCCTGTATGCAATATCGACAGGGGTAATTAGAGCCAGGTTAAACATGTTGCTACCCAGGATATCGGCTATCGCCATGTCGATGGCTCCCAGTCGCAGGATGGCCATGGTAACGACCAGTTCGGGCATCGAAGTGGTGATCGCTAAAAACAGCGTGCCCACAAAGCTGGTATCGAGGCTATATGTGGTGGCGATTTCTTCACCAACATATGATAACCAAATCCCGGCGCCAATAACGGCAGCTGCAGAAAGAGCAAATCTGATATAGACGGTACGCGTAGCAATGTCTTCATACTGGGTGGGTGTTGCCTGTGCCGGTATTATACGGTTCTTACGCTCCAGGCGGAAAACCCAGCGTAGACCGATCAGATAGAGTACCAGCGGTAATATACCAAAAAGGTTTATCCATCCCTGTGACACTGTGGGGAAGTCATTCCCTAGGGCTATTCCGGCAATAGCAACAGCGGCGATTATGATTCCGGTAATCGCCGAAGCGATGTGGCAAGGGTTAACTCCGCTCAGTACTGGCGTGGGGCGAAACATGATATCCAATACGGCGATCAGCATTAGATTGAATATACAACTGCCCAGGAGTGTTCCTACTGCCAGGTCGGGTATCCTCACCAAGGCGGCTGCGCTTATACTGGTGATAAGTTCGGGCATAGATGTGATCGCAGACAGCAGCAAAAGACCTATCCATATCCGTCCCAAGCCGCTTTTCTCGCTAATGGCATCTCCGTATCGTGCCAGGCTTGTTCCAGAAAAGAGAATAATGGCGATACATGCAGAAAATTTTAACCAGACCAATGAATGTCTACTCCCGGAGATCTTTTATCCCGGTCAGCATACAATAATAGCTAAGAGTTCGTAAAGTAACGCGTTCCTCTAGTCTTTAAAGTTCGGTCTTGCTCATAAACCTGTTTTTAGGATAGAATCTAGAGTTGGGAGAGGTGTCCGAGTGGTTTATGGTGCCGCTCTCGAAAAGCGGTCTCCGCGTTTAGTGGAGCGTGGGTTCGAATCCCACCCTCTCCGCAGGGGTTAGCGATTTTTATAAAATATTGGAGAGATGCTGGAGTGGACTATCAGGCGCGCCTGGAGAGCGCGTGTAGCCTTTGGCTACCGTGGGTTCGAATCCCACTCTCTCCGCCATCGCTTCCGTAAAACAAGCTAGCCTTATTCCAGAAACGATTACCTGCCTTCCTATCTCAATTGACCCTCATAGGGATGGTGAAATCCTAACCCTTTTCTCTGTCGTTAAAAGTATTCCCTCCATTTTTCCATGGTAATTTCAGAGTGAAGATATTACCCACGATGCAATCACTTTTGTTCAGAATGGTTATAGATTCGGTGTAAATTAGCATTTGAATCGCACTCCTTAATATAATGTCCTTCAGTTGACAAACCCTGCGAATTCCGCTAGCTTATCTCTAGCGTATGGGCAATAGAAGCTAGGAAATTGATTGTTAGATGAACAAGAATGAACTCAAATACTGGGTGGGTTTTAGCTTGGTACCCGGTATCGGAAGAATCAGATTCTCCCAGCTAGAGAACTACTTTGAGAATTTGGAAAATGCCTGGCGAGCAGAGCCGGCCGATTTAAAACGCGCAGGACTCGATGTCGGCACCGTTAACAGCATAATTGCCAGGCGGCCAGAGATTTGCGTTGACAGAGAGATGGAAAGACTTGACAGTTTCGGGGCTATGGCAATTACCCGCTATGATGAAGTTTACCCTGCTCGCCTGAAGGAGATATATGACCATCCTCCACTAATTTATGTCAAGGGCGAGATCAAAGCAGAGGACGAGCGGTGCTTGGCCGTCGTGGGTACACGCCGCGCCTCGATGTACGGAAGACAGATAACCGAAGATTTTACTGCTGACTTGGCCCGCAGCGGGGTTACAATCATAAGCGGTCTGGCGCGTGGAATTGATTCGGTGGCGCATCGGGCAGCCCTTGATGCTGGAGGCAGAAGCATCGCTGTCTTTGGCTGCGGGCTAGATGTAATTTATCCTGCAGAGAACGCTGGGTTAGCCCGACGCATGGTTGAGCAAGGGGCACTGATCAGTGAATATCCGCTTGGCATAAGGCCCAGGCCAGATCGTTTTCCACGGCGAAATCGTATAATGAGCGGTATGAGTCTCGGGGTATTGGTTATAGAGGCAGGCAAGAACAGCGGGGCAATGATCACTGCTAATCTGGCCCTGGAATATAACCGGGAAGTATTTGCCGTTCCCGGAAATATATTATCGCCTGTCAGCGTTGGTACCAACCGCCTCATACAGGAAGGGGCAAAGCTGGTGAGCAGCTACGAAGATATCTTGGAAGAACTGAATTTAGGTGGGGTGACCCGACAATTAGAGATGAAAGAAATCATACCGACCTCGGGAAAAGAGGCAGTTTTACTTAAACACCTCGGCGCTGAGCCCCTGCATATTAATGAAGTATGCCGCAACAGTGGCCTATCGATATCAGAAGTTAGCAGCACCCTTGCCATGATGGAAATAAGAGGGTTGGTGAGGCAAATGGGGCCGATGAGCTTCATTCTAGCGCGGAAAAATAGTGGTTTATAATTTCAGGATTGATCAATTATGACAAAGAAACTGGTAATAGTAGAATCGCCGGCTAAAGCAAGAACTCTGGGTAGAATCCTGGGCAGGCAATACCATTTAAAAGCCTCTATGGGTCATATCCGGGATCTGCCCAAAGGCACGCTTGGGGTTGATGTGGAGAATGGATTTACTCCGAAATATGTCATACCCAGGATCAAGAGTAAGGTTGTCAAAGAGTTGAAGAATGCTACCAAGAGCGCGGAAATGGTATATCTAGCCACCGACCCCGATCGTGAAGGTGAAGCAATTGCCTGGCATCTATCAGAGGTGACCGATTCCGGGAAGAAAACATATCGCCGTGTAGTTTTTCATGAAATTACCGAGGATGCCATCATGCGGGCTTTTAAAAAACCACGTTCCATTGATATGGAGCTGGTAAATGCTCAGCAGGCACGACGTATTATGGATCGCCTGGTCGGATATAAAATAAGCCCCCTTCTGTGGAGAAAGGTAAGACGGGGACTTTCAGCAGGAAGAGTGCAGTCTGTAGCGGTCAAGATTATTGTTGATCGTGAAAGGCAGATAAACCGGTTTGTCTCGCAGGAATACTGGGTTATAGAAGCGGAACTGGCCTCCAGAAAAGAGACCCGGGAGGGTTTTGTCCGGGCCAACCTGGCCGGCCTGAGCAATGGCAGTAAGCTTGAGATAAAGGACAAGGTCGAATCAGAAAAAATATGCGATGAGTTAAGGGAAGCCCACTATAAAGTTGCTGCTGTAAAGACTAAAAAAGCGACAAAGCGACCTGCCCCACCTTTTATTACAAGTACGCTTCAACAGGAAGTATGGCGTAGATTCAAGTTCAGCGCAAGGCAGACGATGGCTATCGCTCAGCAGCTGTATGAAGGACTGCCACTTGGTGAAGAGGGAAGTGTGGGTTTAATCACATATATGCGTACAGATTCTACCAGGGTCGCCCGCTCTGCCATCGCTGAGGCGAGGGATTTTATCACCGCTAAATATGGCCCAGAATACGTACCATCACACGCCCGGTCATTTACCAGGGCAGTGAAAGGTGCCCAGGAGGCTCATGAGGCCATTCGGCCGACCAGAATTGGCCGCGAACCTTCGCAGCTAAATAAGTATCTGAATGAGAGGCAACTCAAGCTGTATCAGCTAATCTGGCAGCGAATGGTCGCCAGCCAGATGTCGGATGCTTTATTTCACAATACTAGCGTGGATATCGAAGCGGTGAGGCCCTATGCTAAAAACAGTTACCTGTTTAAGGCTTCCAGTTCGGTGGTCAGATTTCCTGGCTTTATGTCTTTATATACGGCGAAAAAAGAGGAAGATGAAGAAGAAGAGAAACAAACAGCCCTACTACCACATCTGGTGAAGGGTGATAAACTTGAGCTCGTCGATCTTTTTCCAGAGCAGCGTTTTACGCAACCTCCTTCACGTTATACTGAGGCTTCCTTAATTAAGGTACTCGAGCAGAATGGAATAGGACGCCCAAGTACATATGCTACTATACTTTCGACTATTCAGGAGCGCGAATATATCGACAAGATAAAAGGGAGCCTTCACCCTACAGAGCTTGGGATTATGGTTAACGATCAGCTCGCCCTGTATTTCAACGACATTATTAATGTAGATTTTACCGCCCGTATGGAGGAAGAACTGGATGAAATAGGCAACAGGAAGCGGAAATGGATAGATGTGATAACAGAATTCTATAATCCCTTTAATGAAGATCTCAAGAACGCGGCTGAGCGTATGGAAAAGTTAAAGCCTGCGGATGAAGAGCTTGAAGAACCCTGTCCTGATTGTGGCGAGCGGCTTGTGGTAAAGCACGGCCGTTATGGAAAATTCATTGCCTGCAGTGGTTATCCCAAATGTAAGTATAAAAGGTCGTATAATGAGAGTATCCAGGATAAGAGCGAGGATAAGGAGAAGGCAAAGCCTGCGGGAAATGAGCTTGAAGAACCCTGTCCTGATTGTGGCGAGCGGCTTGTGGTAAAGCACGGCCGTTATGGAAAATTCATTGCCTGCAGTGGTTATCCCAAATGTAAGTACAAGAGAAGGCTTAAGGAGTGAATATGGAATACCCTTCGGAACACTTGCTGGACAGCATTGAGGAAATAGCCGCTATTAAGGAGAGGCTCTCTCTGGGGGACCGCTCCCTGACAAGTGCCCGGGGTCTGCATGTGCACAAGAAAGAGCTTGCCGATGAAGGTTATCTTTATATTTCGGGAGGAAGGCTGACCAAAAAATTAATCTTTATCAGGGAGACTGAAGGGGCAAGGAATGTCACCAAGTACCAGCCTGGAGGTTGGGAATTTAAGGTTGAAGAAACACTGGAATTATGCCGTGGTCTGGAGCGGGCCTCCGATACCCTTAAGAAATGGCCTCCGGAAAAGGTTAAAATATATCAATCCGATGAACCAGTAGATGGTGAGTTAGTGGATCGGGTGGCCGAAGCGAACCGGGAGCATTATGAGGAGAATAATAAACAGTGGCGGCTGAGCGGCCTGCCTCGCTGGATTGAGCTGCGCGACAAGTTCATCGACGAGCTAAAGCAGGAATGGCCAGTTGAGTATGTAGAGTTCCAGACGCATCCTAGAGGCAGCAAATATACCGCAGTGCTGCTGCGGGAAAATATTGCCAAGAGCTATGTAACCGGATTTATGTACGGTAAAGGCTGGATTTCCCCCGAAGCTCTTACCAATGCAACTCTGCATCTGGGTAACGTCATGGCGGAAAAACTCAGGCAGGGATTGAAAGAAGGCAGATCCAAGGGTATTGCCTTTGCCGATGTTCTGGCGCACATGGCCAGCAGTGGTACTGTCGACGGTTACTCTACTGAGGAAGATACTACTCGTGAAAACGTTGCGGAAGCAGAGCAGGCGAAAAATGAACGAGACAATTAAAGGTGCAAAATATTTTTAATCGATACATAAACTATCTAGAGGCCGAACACAACGCTTCACGGTACACCATTCGTAATTACACTGCCGACCTGGTCGACTTTTTCAGTTTTCTTAAATCGCAGAATATCGTTTCACTGAATGAAGTAGATAAAAAGCTTATTCGCAATTACCTTTCATTTCTACTTGAACAGGGCTTTGTAAAAATTAGTATCGCGCGAAAACTTTCCGCAATACGCTCATTCTATCGTTATCTCATGCGCGAGGAGATTATCACCACTAATCCTGTCGCTGATATCACCTTCCCCAAGCTGGATAAGCGCCTGCCCGATTTCCTGAGTAGCAAAGAGATCCTCAGGCTTCTTAATACTCCGGATCCGGTCACTCCGCTGGGTCAACGTGACCGTTCGTTGCTGGAACTACTATACGCATCGGGGCTTCGGGTAAGTGAGATCGTTGGCCTTGATATGGATAAGGTAGATCTTGAAACCTGCGAAATCAGGGTACGTGGAAAAGGCTCTCGAGAGCGGGTGGTCTTGATGGGAAGACCAGCTCAGTCAGCCCTTTATCTATACATCACCGATGGAAGGGCGAGGTTGATAGGAGATAAAAGAAATCGGGCATTATTTGTGACCAGGGGTGGGAGGCGTTTAACCGAACGCAGGGTGCAACGGTTACTGAGAAAGCATTCGGCCGCCGCAGGCATAAGTAGAGGCGTTCATCCACATATGTTGCGCCATACCTTTGCCACACATCTCCTTGATGGTGGAGCCGATTTAAGGGTGGTGCAACAACTCCTGGGTCATGCAGACCTTTCCTCCACTCAGATTTATACCCATGTTACCAGAAGCCAGGCAAGAAAGGTATACTTGTCCGCACACCCGTTGGCCAAAGGAAGACAGGATGCTGAACCACATAAAAAGGATTGAGCGGCTGCGCTGTGGATTTACCGACAATGAAATAGATGCCATGTTTATATCGCAACCGCAGAACAGGCGCTACCTCTCAGGTTTCGATGGTTCTGCGGGGTATCTGTTGATAAGCGAGAAAAAGAAGATTCTGGCCACTGATTTCCGTTATCTAGGACAGGCAAAAACCCAGTCCCCGGATTACCAGATATTCCAGATTAGCGGGCCGAAAGATGACTGGTTTCCTTCCCTGGTGGACCAGCCTGGCATCAGGCGGCTTGGCTTTGAGAGCAGGGACGTATCCTTTTATCAGTACCGCCAGTTATCTGATATAATGAGAGCCAAAGGATGTTCCGTAACGCTGGTAGCGGTCGATGGAATAGTGGAGTTACTCCGTGCCATTAAAGAACCTGATGAGATTGGAGCCATAACCAGTGCGGCGGAAATCAGCGATGCAGCGTTTAGATACGCATGCGGCGCCCTTGGAAGTGGCATCAGTGAGAGGGACCTGGCTTGGGAAACAGAGAAATATATGCGTGAAATGGGCAGTGAGCCATTACCCTTTGATATTATAGTCGGCTCGGGCGATAATTCGTCGATTCCGCATGCAAGACCATCGTCCCGCATAATTCCACACGGTGAACCAGTGGTTATGGACTTCGGGGCAAGGATCGATGGCTATTCAAGTGACCTTAGCCGCACCTTGTTAACTGGTGAAGCAGACGAGACGTTCTGTCGCGTTTATGATACTGTTTTGTGTGCACAGCTAGCTGCAATAGAGATGATAAGAGAAGGGATGAGTGGCGAAGAGGCGGATAGTATAGCCAGGACTGTAATTGAAGAGGCTGGCTATGGTGGGTCTTTCGGGCATGCTCTCGGGCACGGTATTGGGTTGCTTGCACATGAAGCACCACGGCTGGGGAAGGGTGCCAAAGAGCAACTAAAAGATGGAATGGTATTTACGATTGAACCCGGTATATATTTACCGGGCTGGGGTGGGGTTAGGATAGAGGATACGGTGGTTATGGAGGGTGGTAAAGTGCGGGTTATATCAAAGGCTGAGAAGGTAGGAGTACAGAATGCTTAATGCCAGTGAACTGAGAAAGGGTGTTACCATAGAGCTTGATGGAAAGCTATATCAGGTTATCGACTATCAACATGTTAAGACCAAAAGGGGAGCCCTGGCGAAGGTGAAGCTACGCGATATCAGGGATGGTCATACTGTTGAGCGAAGCTTCCAGAATAGTGAAAAATTTGTACGTGCCCGTCTCGAATATAGGCCAATGCAGTATCTCTATAACGACGGCGACTTGTTCTATTTCATGGATGAGGAGAATTTCGAGCAGACATCCCTGAATGGAGAACAACTTGGGGACGCAATCAATTACCTTAAAGAGGGAATGTCCATCCAGATTTCGAGCTACAAGGGAGAACTGATGGGAGTTGAAATGCCTATAACTGTCGAACTCGAAGTAACGCATACGGAACCGGGATTTAAAGGCGATACCGCGACTACTGTAACCAAACCGGCAATGCTCGAAACCGGGTTTACCATCGAGGTCCCTCCCTTTATCAATCAGGGAGACATAATCAAGGTCGATACACGCAGCGGCGCTTATCTGGAGAGGGTAAACTGAAGTTGCTCAGGGCGGATCTTCATGTTCATACCGAGTACTCGCCCGATTGTAATAGCCAGCTGGCCAAAATTATCGAGCATTGCATCAAGGCTGGAATTAATTGCATTGCTATTTCCGATCATAATACCGTTGAGGGCGCCTTGAAGATGAAAAGGATGGCCCCTTTCAAGGTTATCGTGGCAGAGGAAATATTAACCCGTCATGGTGAGATTATGGGTATGTTCCTGAAAAAGGATGTACCACCGGGGCAATCGGTTCCTGATACGGTTGCTCAAATCAGGTCTCAGGATGGTCTGGTGGCTATTCCTCATCCCTTTGATGTATTCAGACAGTCTGCTTTAGACAGCGAAATAACCAGGGAACTTGCTGAACGGGGGGAGATAGACGTGATCGAAGTTTTCAACTCAAGGACCCCCCTCTATCGATCGTCCGCCAGGGCGGATAGCTTTGCCGAGAAATACGGCATTCCAAAGAGCGCCGGAAGCGATGCGCATACCTTACAGGCGATCGGTAACGCCTATGTTGAGATGCCTGAATTCGAAGGGAAAGAGGACTTTCTTAGCGCCTTGAATGAAGGTAATGTCTTTGGACACAGGACCAACCCTGTGGTACATTTCAATAGCTTTTTGGCTAGGCTAAAAAATAGACTTTAGATATAATCGAGCACGAGCTTACCTGATTCGAAAAGCGGGGTGATTTAAATTAGTCTCTGTCGACTGGGCTGGTTCTCTACCGGAAGAGACGAAGCAGCCGGAGAACTTTTACGGGCTGTGCATGACGCTATTGGTCATGGCAAGGTTAAGGCGAAAATAGCATTCGTCTTCAGCAACCGCGAATACGGAGAATCTGGACCAAGCGACCGTTTTTTTGATCTGGTTAGAAGCTATAGCATTCCTCTTGTAACCCTTTCCTACCGAAAATTCATGGCGAAACACGCAGACCGTAATGACTATGACTGGGAAGTAATGAAACTAGTGTCCGTTTACAGCCCTGAGTTGTGTGTTTTGGCCGGCTATATGCTCATCGTGGGAAGAGAGATGTGTCTTCGTTATAACATGATCAATCTCCACCCGGCGGCCCCCGGTGGCCCAACAGGTACATGGCAGGAAGTGATCCATGCACTAATAAAAGGTGGGAATGCTTATACAGGCGTAATGATGCATCTCGTTACTCCGGAGCTTGATAGAGGTCCAGTGGTAAGCTATGTTACCTTTCCTATCCGGGGTAAGTGTTTCGATAGTTTGTGGAAAGAAATCGGTCATGCATCTGAATTAAGCGGAAAAGCAATAGAGGGTAGCAGTCTTTTCAGGGCCATACGCGAGGAGGGGGTGAAGAGGGAGCTACCCCTTATCATTGCGACGCTGAGGGCATTCGGCGAAGGACGAATCAAAATAAAAGACGGCCAGATAACTGACTCGACTGACAGGCCAATTGACGGCTATGATCTTAGTGCGGAAATAGAAACAACCATTGCAAATCAAGCGGTTAAAGGAGGTGAGTCAGATAAATAACTTTGTCTGTTTTGACCTGGAAGGACCACTGGCACTCGAGGATAATGCCTATGAACTCATGAAGTTATTTCCTGGTGGGGGCAGGATTTTTAAGATAATAAGCAGATATGATGATATTCTTACGATGGAAAAGAGAGGTGAATACGAGCCCGGAGATACACTGGCGCTGATTGTACCGTTTCTAGTTCTACATAATATCTCTATAGACGATATCGACAGGCTGGCTACGGAGTCACACTTCACGGTTGGAGCAGAGGGGCTCGTTTCCTGGCTGCAATGGAACGGCTGGAAGGTTTTCTGTATTACTACCGCCTATGAGCCATATGCTCTGCATATAACAAATAAACTGGGCATTTTTGCACATAATGTAGCCTGCACTTCTTTTCCGGGTGACAGATTGAAAAGGGCTCTTGCCAGTGAGGATGTTAGCGTCCTCAAAAAGATCGAAGAGGATATTCTGTCTATGGATCCTGCTGATGACGAAAAGATCGAAAAGAAATTAGACGATTTTTTCTGGGAAAAACTTCCTGCTACCGGTATCGGAGAGGTCATCAAGGAAGTCAAGCCTGTAGGTGGAGGGCGAAAAAAGGAGGCACTAAAAAAATTCGCTGATAAACATGCACAGGCTCTGTCAGGATGGGTAGCGATCGGCGACAGTATTACCGATTCAAATATGCTTAAGGCTGTGGACGTGGCAGGTGGACTTGCGGTAGCCTTTAATGGTAATAATTTCGCGCTTCCGTTTGCTACCATGAGTCTTGCTTCGACCGATATAGGGGAGTTGCAGGGTGTTTTTAAAGCATGGCAAAAGGGCGGGCGCAGGGATACAGAAAAGTATGTGCGTGCAAAAGAGAACGCTTATGGGGATAACCGGCGAGGATATTTTAACTGGCTATCGGGGAAAAAAGACCTGAACGAGATAATCGATATTCACCGGAAGATCAGGTATCAGGTAAGGGAAGAGGCCGGAAAGCTCGGATAACCAATGAAAAAAGATATGGAAGCGGTTGGGATTGGAGCGCTCAATATAGACAGACACTACGTGGTCGAACGCATACTAGAAGATGGCGAATCGGAGGTCAAGGAGGTATTTTCCTCTCCGGGCGGTTCGGCAGCTAATACCATATATGGGCTAGCCAGGCTTGGAATAAGGACAGGTTTCTGCGGAGTGGTCGGTGACGATAAAGAAGGGGAGCTGATTATTGAGCATTTCAAGCAGGCTGGTGTTGATACACGCCAGATTAGGGTGCAGCCCGGGGTCAGCACTGGCTCGGTAATTTGTTTGAGCGATAGTTCAGGCCACCGTTCTCTCTATGTAATGCCCGGCGCAAACAGTATGCCTGGTGCCGCTTTCCTGAACGAGCCTTACATAAATAATGCCAGCTTAATTCACCTTTCCTCTTTTGCCGGTGATGAGCAGCTGGGGTTTCTTATTAGCCTGACGCAACGAATGAATCCTGAAACCAGGCTTAGCTTCGCGCCCGGGGCACTCTATGCAGCCAAGGGCCTGGAGGCACTGGCGCCCATTATTGAAAGATCCCATGTCCTTTTCCTCAACGGAGAGGAAATCATCAAGCTTACTGGAAGGGACATTGAATCCGGTGCCGCTATCTGTCTTGAAATAGGATGCCATATTGTGGTGGTTACTCTGGGTAGCGGGGTTATGATCGATACAGGAAATGGCACATGTCAAAGAACGATAACCGCTAGCTGTTATTTAAAGAGCTTTGAAGAAACGCATTATATAGAGCCCGTCGGGACAATCTCTCCATGCCTCGGTGCTACCGGTGCTGGTGACGCGTTTGCTGCAGGTTTTCTTTACGGCATGCTAAAAGGTAAGTGGCTCAAAGAGTGCGGGAACCTGGGAACGGTTGTTGCCCTCTGCTCGATCAGTTATCCTGGAGCTAGAAAGGGATTGCCTACCTCTGACGAACTGGAAAACAAATACCGCCTGATTTTTCCATAGCAAGGGCTACTTTTTTTCGCCTGCCTTTTCTGCTACAGGTTTACGGAGTACTTCATCGACGATGCCGTATTCTACAGCCTGTTCCGGGTTAAGATAGAAATCACGATCGGTATCATGAATTATCTTTTCCATAGACTGGCCGGTGTGATTTACCAGGATGCCGCGAATTATTTCCTGTATTCGCATTATCTCTCTGGCTGCTATTTCAATGTCCGCCGCCTGTCCCTGAGCGCCGCCAAAAGCCTGGTGCATGTGAATCGTGGCATTTGGCAGGGAGAAGCGCTTTCCCCTTGCACCCGCACAGAGAAGCACAGTTCCCATACTGGCAGCGAGTCCAACGCATATAGTGGATACATCCGGCTTGATAAGTTGCATGGTATCATATACAGCCAGTCCTGCACTTATTACTCCTCCGGGGCTGTGAATGTAAAGGCTGATGTCCTTATCCGGGTCTTCCCTCTCCAGGTATAGAAGCTGAGCCACTATGACGTTGGCTACCTGGTCATTAATGGGTGTCCCCAGCATTATAATTCTCTCTTTGAGTAGAAGAGAGTAGATATCAAAGGCGCGTTCTCCTCTAGCCCCACTCTCTATAACCATCGGAATAACATTTTGCGGGTTAAAGTTCATCGTTTTTCCTCCTTTGCCTCTTCGTCATTAGCTTTATTTTCTTTCTTATCTATTTCCTGCCCACTGGCTATATCTGCTAACCGCTCCACCGTCTTTCGCCCTACCAGTACGTCCATGATGGATCTGCGGGATTCCGGGGTGTTAAGAAATTTTTTCAAATCATCCACTCTTTCCGGAGCTGTGTCTTTTAACATGTTATCGATTTCGACATCTACCTCCGACTTATCGACCTTAACATGCTCCTCCTGGCTAATCTTGCCCAGGACAAGTGAACGGACCACTCGTTTCGTAGCGGCGGGTCGCAATTCATCCCTGAGTTGCTGTTCAGTTTTATTGATGTTGGAAAGATATTCATCGAGATCGCGCCCGCTCGCCTGCCACCTTCTAAGCTGCTGTTCCAGCAATTTATCGATCTCCACCTCAACAAGTAGCGGAGGAAATTCCGTCTCAGCCTGGTCAACCGCCATCTGGATAATTCTTTCCCGCATTTCCGATTCGGCTCTTTCCTCTGCCGTTTTCTTCAATCCATCCGATATAAATTCCCTGAGTTTATCCATGCTCTCGAAGCCTTCGTCGACTCCCCTGGCAAAATCATCGTTGAGCTCGGGCAGCTTCTCCTGCTTTATCTCATTCACCTTTATCTTGAATATAGCCTGCTTGTCAGCTACTTCTTTTTTGGGGAAGTCCTCCGGGATATGAAGCTGGAATTCCTTTTCTTCATCCCTTTTCATGCCGACTATCTGCTCAGCAAAACCGGGAAGCGGCAGGTTTTGGTCCTTTCGAACGTGATATTCGGTACCCTTCCTGTTTATGAGTGCCTTGTCATCAGCAACACCGTCGATATCAATAACTACCATGTCGTTAAACTCTACAGGACGCTCCACCGGTTCCCAGTTAGCCTGTTCATGGCGTATTCTGTCTACTACCGAATTAATGTTATCCTCGGTCACATCAACCGGTTCCGGGCTCATGCGAATTTGACGGTAGTCCCCGAGCCTAATTTCGGGCAGTAGCGGCACTACAACTTTAAAAACAAGCGGTTCGGTCTGTATTATCTCCACATTAGGATGGGTAAGCGCCTTGATCCCCTGTTCCTTTATGGCATTATCGCATGCATCCGGTATAAGGCTGTTCAGGGCTTCCTTAAGAAGACTTTCCCTGCCGATGTAGCTCTCCAGCATAGCCCTGGGTGCTTTTCCCCTACGAAACCCCGGTATATCGGTTTTCTTGACCAGGCGGTGATATGCTCTTTCCAGAGCTTCCTCTAACTCTGTAGATTCCATCTCGACGGTTAGAAATGCCTGTCTGTCCTCCGTCTTTTCTCTGGTTACCTTCATTCTTCCTCCCGCAAAATGAGATGTAGTTGAGATAACTGCTCCTCGGTAACCGGTGAGGGCGCATTAAATGTCAAATCAATCGCCTCCTGAGTTTTGGGAAAGGCAATCACCTCCCTGATGGTCTTTTCCCCGGCTAGCAGCATTACCAGACGGTCGATGCCAAGTGCTATACCTCCGTGCGGGGGAGCTCCATAGTCAAAGGCCTCGAGCATGTGTCCAAAAAGCTGATCTATTTCTTCGTCGCTATATCCAAGAAGGCGAAAGATCCTTCTCTGCATATCGCTTCGGTAAATACGCAGGCTGCCACCACCGATCTCATAGCCATTACAAATAATGTCATAGTGTCTTCCTCTTACCTTGCCCGGCTCACTATTGAGCAAATTTACATCCTCCTCACGGGGTGATGTAAAAGGGTGATGCTCAGCATCCCAGCGCTTTTGCTTTTCATCCCAGTGCATGAGCGGAAAATCTATGATGCTCGCAAAGGCGAGAAGCTTGGGGTTCGCCAGTCCTAGTTGCCTCGCTATCTCCTGACGGAGTTCACCGAGGGCCGTGGTCGCCACGGCATCCGTGCCGGCTACGATGAGCAGTAGATCTCCTGCAGCGCCACCCAGCCGTCGCGCTATACTTCTGATCTGCTCCAAGGTAAGATATTTAGCTGCTACCGATTTGATCTTTTCCATGGTAATAGTATCCAGGTTGTCTTCCTTGTTGCCCACTGCTATGGTGACCACTCCGCCTGCGCCTGAACTGCGTGCAATCTTGTTAAGCTCTTCCATCTGACTGCGCGAGTACCCGGCACAACCTGGAGCGGCGATGCCTTTGACCTTACCCCCGCCATCGATCGTGGAACTGAAAATGGAAAACTCGCTCTCCCTGGCAATATCGGAAAGATCGGCGATCTCCAAACCGTATCTCAGGTCAGGTTTGTCGGTGCCATAACGTTCCATTGCTTCGGTATATCTTAAGCGCGGAAAGGGTTTTAATAACTTTATCCCCGGGGATATCTCCTCTGCCATTTGGACAAGAAGTTCTTCGAAAAGGCAGAGTATGTCTTCTTCTTCCACAAAACTGGCTTCGAGGTCGAGCTGTGTGAACTCGGGCTGGCGGTCAGCGCGCGTATCCTCATCACGGAAGCATCTGGCTATCTGAAAGTATTTCTCAAGGCCGGCCACCATAAGTAGTTGTTTTAACTGCTGGGGAGACTGCGGTAAGGCGTAAAATTTGCCAGCGTGAAGACGACTAGGTACAAGGTAGTCCCGTGCGCCCTCCGGAGTGCTCTTTATGAGGATGGGTGTTTCAACTTCGATATATCCCCTCGCATCGAGAAAATCCCGTATAAACTTCACTACCCTGTGGCGCAGTATCAGGTTTTCTCTCATACGGTCTCGCCGGATATCTAAATATCGATACTTCAGGCGTACACTTTCTTCTACTTCGGTATCTTCGTTAATGTAGAAAGGGGGCGTTTTTGAAGGGTTCAAAATCTCTACCTTCTCTGCGTTGACCTCGATTTCGCCGGTAAAGAGCTTCGGGTTTTCAGTTCCAGGCGGACGGGCGCCCACCTTTCCCCATACCCTGACTACATATTCTGTGCGCATTTTGTTGGCTATAAGGTGGCATTCTCTGGCTACCTCCGGATTGAAGGCTACCTGGGTAATTCCCGCTCTATCACGCAGGTCTATGAATATCAAGCCGCCGTGGTCCCGACGGCGGTCTACCCAACCAGCTAGGGTTACCTCGCTTCCGACATATTTCTTATTTAGTTCTCCGCAGCTGTGAGTTTTTAGCAAGATAGTCCTTTGAGGGGAAATTTGAAAATTACTCCAAGCTGATTATAGCTTAAAAAGATACAGCGTTCAAACATGTGTAGCTGTATATCAAAAACAGTGGTACAGTTTAAGAAGCCTGATATGACATATAGGTTATGAAAACAGGACGATGAGTCAGGCTATATATGTGGGTGTGCCGGCTTGCCTTTCCGCGCTTCGAATAAGACGTTTGTTATGAAGTCAAGGGGGACTTTACTCAGCCTTGCTATTTGCATCACAGATTCCTGCATCACATCGCTCAAGTGCCAGGAATCTTTACACTTGGCAAGAAGGCTTGCAAAGGCACTTTGCAGCTCTCTAATAGAAGCATCTTCTTCGTGGAGTTCCAGACACTGCTCACAATCAGCAGCAACTTCTATGAAATCTCGCAAGCTATCCTGAAGCACTCCTCCTTCGCGAGCAAGGAACTTCTTGGCTAGTTCAAGTTGTTCTTTATTTACCTTAAGACTGTATACAACCTGTTCACCCATAATTCCACCCCAGTACCAAGAGTACTTAATAAGTATAATATAGTAAGGTTACACTTTTGTCAATTGCTCAATTGCACTGGGGCGAAGGTTTACATCATTACCGAAACTCTGATAAACTCGATGGGGATGGGCCGCTAGCTCAACTGGCAGAGCAGCTGACTCTTAATCAGCGGGTTCGAGGTTCGAGTCCTCGGCGGCTCACCAGCTAGATTCACGAAGTCCTACCTTCTCAGGTCACTGTCCGGTGAGTTTGTCGGTATGATGCGAATTAATCCTCCCTTACTGCGATATATATCCTCCATCAGCAACAAACTCGGAGCCCGTCACCCATGCAGATTCGTCAGAAGCCAGGTACAGGCTAACATAAGCGATATCCATTGGTGTGCCGATGCGCCCGATCGGATGCATCTTGCCGACTTTCTCGAAATACTGATCCGGGGTCATACCGGAATCGGCGGCCTCTTTTTCGGTGAGTTCAGTATGTATGTAGCCAGGATGAACGGAGTTAACCCTGATATTATAACTGTCCTTGGCACAGGATAATGCTATCGCCTTGGTGAATGACCTTACTGCACCCTTGGAGGCACAATAGGCGGGTAGCTCTGCCTCTCCCACCATGGCATCTATGGATGAGATATTCACAATAGAGCAGGGCTCACCATTTTTTTTCATGGCACCGATTGCATACTTACAGCCCAGAAAAACGCCGGTAGCATTTATATCCATTATGAAATTCCATTCGTCCAAGGAAGTATCCTCAACTGTCTTAGCCAGTGAAATACCTGCATTATTAACGAGAATGTTCAGTTTACCATATTTGTTGATGACCTCTTCTACCACCTCTTTCCACCTGCCTTCGTGTGAAACATCGAGCTGAATAAAGGTGGCTTCGCCCCCGCTTTTTTTAATACTCTCTGCCAGCGCCTTTCCAACATCCACCTTCTTTCTGGTCGTAATAACAACCTTCGCTCCTTCCTTGGCAAATAGCTCAGCGTGACCCCTACCGATTCCTGCAGCTCCTCCAGTTATCAGGGCAACCTTTCCATCAAGTCTTCCCATTCTGCATAAACCTCCAAAATATATTTGATAACGGATAAGATTATAACAAAGGCAATTACAGTTTATAGCTTATTTCTTTTGCGCTGTCAATAGCTGCAGAAGGATAAAGAAACGATAGTGTTGCAAACGAACGCCGGTATGATTAAAATAGGTACCGATGAGCATTATAGTGTCGGGTTCCTTAGCCTATGATAGGATCATGGATTTTCCGGAATATTTCTCTGATCATATCCTTCCCGAGAAATTACATGTTTTGAACGTTTCCTTCACTGTTAACGGCATGATCGAAAAGCTGGGCGGCACTGCAGGTAACATCGCCTATGCACTCTCGCTTCTAGGAGAAAAACCGATAATTCTGGCCACTATTGGCCATGACTATCAGCGTTATTTCAAATCGCTTGAAGAGAAGAATATCCCCTCCGACAGTATCAGGATAATTGAGGACGAGTTCACCGCCAGTGCGTACATCACTACAGACCGTGCAGATAACCAGATTACCGGCTTCAATCCAGGAGCCATGAAGTATCCCTCCTGCTTTAATTTTGATACTGTAAAAGATGATGCGATTACAATCATTGCGCCGGGTAACCTCGATGATATGAAGCAGTACCCAGAAAGCTGTAAGTCTAGGAATATTGATTATATCTTCGATCCCGGTCAAGCGGTTCCTATGCTAAGTGCGGATGAACTCGTTCGTTGTATAGACGGCTCCCGTATACTCATCTCCAACGATTATGAACTGGAACTGATAATGGACAAAACACGACTTAACCGGGACGAGCTTTTGGAAAGGACGAAGATAATAATTACCACGCTTGGAGAAATGGGCTCTCGGATTATCACCCCTGAACGAGAAATAAATGTGGCGGCCACCCGGGTGGAAAAGGTAGTGGATCCTACCGGTGCCGGTGATGCCTATCGTGCTGGCCTGGTTAAAGGGTTGATTGAAGGCAGGGATATCAAGCAGTGCGCCATAATGGGCGCAG
>Ga0068714_10002904_pt1 | contig 21120 bp, 13 predicted proteins | sample MTBNYHSulfiMetaG_FD_62988 | JGI IMG/M metagenome (GOLD analysis project Ga0068714, IMG submission 62988) | Enrichment culture microbial communities from rom New York Harbor, USA that are MTBE-degrading - MTBE-NYH (New York Harbor Sulfidogenic)... | ecosystem: Environmental > Aquatic > Marine >... | reverse complement strand
GGTCGCCGTGAATCCAAGCGGAGGATTACTCAGCAAGGGACATCCCTTGGGAGCGACAGGAATGGCACAGGTTGCAGAGATTGTATGGCAACTGAGAGGGGAAGCAACGGGGAGACAGGTAAAGAATCCGAAAGTAGGGCTAACCCATTGCGCGGGAGGATTTCAGGAGAGTCTTGAATTGGCTGAAGTCTCATCTTGTACCGTCTTGCTATTTAAAAAATAAGTTGTATTTAAAAATGGAAGAAACAACTCAAGGCAAGTCTCAAAAGTTTTTAATCCGATGCGATCAATGCGGGAAGGTAATCGAAACTCCTTATAAATCGTATATTGTGAGCTTAGGGGACTGCTGCGGGATGGAACTTTTAGATTTTTGCTCAAAAGAGTGTTTTGAAAAATCCGGAAAAGAGAATTCTTGATCTTGTTTCCAGTTCCCGGATAACACATTAAGGAGAGTTTGGTGGATATTAGAGATTATTTAGAATCAACAGTGTGGAATCATCCCAATAAAATTTATCTTTATTTTGAGGATCAATCTTGGACCTATCAGCAGTTCAATGAGCGGGTGAACCAAGCAGCCAATGCATTTCTTGAGTTGGGCATTCATCAGGGGGATCGTGTTTGCCTGATGTTGCCAAATTCCCCTGAATTTCTCTTTTCGTGGTTTGGACTAAACAAAATCGGGGGGATGATGGTACCCATTAATACCGCCTTTAAAGTTCCTGAGTCTCTCTATATCGTTGAACATTGTGAGGCGAAGGGAATGGTAGCATATTCTGAAACTCAACCCATCGCCCTCTCTGTAAAAGAAAAAAGTTCATCCTTGAAATGGGTTGCCCTGATTCATCAAGGAACACATGAAAAATCGATTGACCTATTGTCGTTATGGGACAAGAGTCCCATTTCATTGGAAAATATTCCATTGCAGGATCAGGATATTGCTTCCATCATTTATACTTCTGGTACAACTGGCCCTCCGAAAGGAGCGATGCATACACATTTATCTTATTTGCTCTGCGGCCAGGCGATGACGGTGCGTGCAGGTCTTTCTTCAGAAGATCGGTTGATGATCATCCTTCCTTTGTTTCATGCTAATGCTCAGTTTTATAGCATTATGGGAAGTTTAGCGGCAGAAGCCAGCATTATTCTTGTCCCAAGATTTCATGCAAGTCAGTTTTGGCGACAGGCGAAAGAATATGGAGCAACCCAATTTAATTTCATCGGTGCGATTGGGAGAATTTTAGCGGCTCGTCCTCTTGAGGAGTTCGAACCGGATCATTCGATTCGGGTGACCAATGGAGGTCCTATCCCTCCGGATGTTTACCAGGCCTTCTCCGAACGATTCAACATTCCTTATGTCATCGATGGTTATGGACTCACAGAGTGCCCATGTGTTTGCCAAAATCCAATTCACGGGACAAAAAAGATTGGAAGTATGGGCCTTCCAGCAAGACATCCTGACACGTCCATCAAATTTACAGAAATGAGGATCGTAGACGGTGAGGATTGTGACCTTCCGGTCGGGGAAGTCGGAGAGTTGCTTTTACGAAGTCCAGTCCTGATGAAAGGATATTTTAAAGATCCTCAACAAACCGCAGAGTTAATGCGAGAAGGATGGTTTCATACAGGAGACTATTGTTATCAAGATGAGGAAGGATATTTCTTCTTTGTAGATCGTAAAAAGGACATCATTCGTCGAAAGGGGGAGAATATCTCTTCTGTGGAAGTCGAAATGGTGATCAATGCTCACCGAAAGGTTTCCGAATCAGCGGTCGTCGCAGTTCCTTCGTCCCTGAGTGAGGATGAGGTGAAGGCATTTGTCGTATTGAAGGAAGGAGAATCCCTTCTCCCCGAGGAGATCATTCAATGGTGCACCGATCGATTGGCGGATTTTAAGATTCCTCGATATGTCGCTTACCGAAAAAGTCTTCCAAAGACAGCTTCGCAAAGAATTGCTAAATATATTTTGAAACGAGAGGAGCCTATGGAAGGAACCTCCGACATGAGTGAGTATATCAAAAGGATTTTGGACGAAAGAAAAAAAATAAAATAAGCAATCAGCAAATATATTACGAATTCTCATCATCAAACCGTCATGAGGGCAAGGGTTCCATAACCCTTCGAACTTATTATAAGATTTTCAAAAACAATGAATGGATTATTAAATTCGGCCTTCCAGCAAAACTCATTTTTTCCCGCTTTTCTCTTTCAAAATAATTGATATAAACTGAGAAAAGGAGTTGAAATATAAAGCATGGACTTTTAGTGAAATGCTCTAAAAACTTCAGTGGGGAACAGGGCATGAAAATGGTTCTAAAAATTTTTAATAAATGATCGATCGTGAAAGGTGACCGGAAATATATATGTCGATGAAGAGGATATTAAACCGTAATTTTTTTCTTGTTTTTCTTGGACAATTTGCCTTATCGTCCGCCTTTCATAGCCTCATTCCCACCCTCCCCATCTATCTTTCAAGACAGGGAACACCGGAAACAGATATTGGGATTCTTATTGGAATCTTTAGCGTTTCTTCGTTAGTGATTAGGCCTTTTGTAGGAAGAGCCCTTTTAAAAACCCCTGAAAGAATTTTTTTGATGAGCGGTGCTCTTCTTTTCGCCTTCACCTCCATGACTTATCTTTTAGCCTCTCCCTTTTGGCCTTTTTTGATGGTGAGGATCTTTCAAGGAATTGGTTTAGGCTTTTTTAATACAGCCTCGATTACATTAATTGCCAATATCAGCCCAGTGGCTCATCGTGGACAAAGCCTCAGTTATTTTTATTTGGCTTTCAATATTGCTTTTGCCTTGGCCCCTGTTTTTGGAATGTTCATTATTAATTATTTTAACTTTACCCTCCTCTTCTTATTCTGTACAGGTTTATCGTTATGCTCTCTTTTCATTACTACTCAATTGAAAAAGATACAAGTCCATTCCTTAGAAAATCCCTCCATTGAGAACGAGTCCTTGTTTAGTCGCAAAGCCCTTTCGCCAGCGATCATCATCTTCTTCGCTCACATTATTTGGGGAGCCTTAACCGCATTTTTTCCTCTTTATGCCTTAGATCACGGAGTAAACAATCCAGGATTTTTCTTTACTGCTTACGCCGTCATACTCATTTTGGGGCGTGTTTTAGGTGGAAGAATATTAGATCTCTATAGTAGAGAAAGGGTGATGCTCCCTTGCCTGACGACGTATATCATTTCGATGATCATACTTGCATTCTCCAAGACCCTTGCAATGTTTATTCTCGTTGCGGTGATCTGGGGAATTGGCAATGCCTTTCTCATTCCAACCCTGGTAGCCTATACTATCGAACTTTCGGGTTCTTCTCGAGGTCCGGCTATGGGGACATTCACAGCTATTTCGGATTTAGGAACAGGGTTAGGGCCGGTGATCGCGGGCTTCATCCTTCGTTTCACAAGCTATCAGGCTATATTTCTTTTTTTAGCTTTGACCGGGGGAATTAACTTCTGTTATTTCTATTTTATTTTATGGGGGAAGGGAAAAAGATTAAAGAAATTATCTTAACCGATCACCGGGATATGAACTTCAGTGCAACACCCCATCAAGAAAAGCCTTGACATTAAAAATCATCTTTGTTAAATGATGTTCAAACTTCTAAGATAAAAATAAATGTTGTAAAAGCATCATTATTCACCCAAACAGAATGTCCATAAACATTACCCGTTTTAATCACTTCGGCGAAAGGCGAGATGCATTGTTACCAACAAAAATATTACTTAAAGAGTCGTTTAAGGGGAGTGATCAAAGACAGAGTGATTAAGGTGAACATGAAATAGTTTACATATCCTATGCTCAAAAGATGTCATTGCAAGCCCAAAAGGAGTGGAAACCTTGCCATGAGGATTGGTTCGTCATTTTATCATAATAGGGTTACTCCAAATGATCTGTTTGAGCTTGATCGAAGCTATCGTGGGCTCCAGGTCATAACGAATAAATGAGTCATAGTGGAGAGGCGGGGGAGATAGAGGATGAGAAGTTTTAAGAAGCTTTTCGAACCCATTCAAGTTGGTAACCTTTTATTGAAGAACCGCATTGTCATGGCCCCGATGGCAACAAACTTTGCCACACAAGAAGGGCTTGCCACAGAGCAACTCATCGACTATTATGTGGAACGGGCAAGGAACAACGTCGGCCTGATCATCGTTGAGTGTGCCTGTATCGATTCACCTGTGGGTAAGAACATTGCTCACGAGCTTTGTGTGGATCGAGAAGATTGTATCCCAGGATTAAAGCAGCTCGCTTCAGCCATTCATGAGGTGGGGGCCAAAGTGGCACTTCAACTCCATCATGCCGGAAGTCTCGCCAAATCTTCCATTACCGGCATGCAGCCGGTTTCGTGTTCCCCCGTGCCGAGCCAAGTCACCCATGAGACTCCTAAAGTTTTAAGCATGGAGGAAATCGAGAGGGTGATTGAAGCATTTGCAGAAGCAACAAAGCGAGCGAAAGATGCAGGAATCGACGGGGTAGATTTACATTACTCCCATGGCTATTTGATCACACAATTTCTATCTCCTCTCACCAATCATCGGACGGATTCTTATGGGGGAAGCTTAGAAAATAGGGCCAGATTCGCATTGGAGATCCTTCGAAGATGCAGACAGAAAGTAGGAAGAGATTATTTGATCATGTGTAAATTGACCATCGACCAATTTATTCCTGGAGGGTTAACTTTATTTGAAACCGGTCTGATGGCGAAACGTTTGGAGGAAGCAGGATTGGATGCCATTCATGCAACAGCCGGGGACCCCAATTCATCAGATCATTTTCCAGTTCCTCCGATGTTTAGCCCTCGGGGGTGTTATGTGCCATTAGCCGAAGGATTGAAGAGATATGTCGATATCCCTGTAGGGGCTGTAGGACGAATTAATGACCCCGCATTGGCCGTCCAAATTCTGGAGGAAGGGAAGGCGGACTTCATTAACTTAGGTCGTTCTCTCCTGGCTGATTCCGAGTTCTTAACGAAGGTAAAAGAAGGAAGAACCGCAGATATCCGTCCCTGTATTGGTTGTAATCAAGGATGTCGAGGGAGAGATCGAACGAAATACTTTGCCGTCCATTGTTCGGTTAACGCTGAAATCGGTAAGGAAAAAAAATATCGGATCGAACCTTCTCTTCAGCAAAAAAGGGTCCTCATTGTCGGGGGAGGGCCGGCAGGCATGGAAACCGCCAGGGTAGCTGCCTTAAGGGGACATGACGTTACTCTTTGTGAGAAGAGAGGAGAATTAGGAGGTCAACTGATCTTGGCCGCAAGGCCCCCCGGGAGGGAAGAGATTCGACACTTAACAGAATACCTGACCCACCAATTGATGAAATTAAAAGTAAAGGTATTATTGGACCAAGCCGTAAATGTTCCCTTCATTGTTGATTTTCGCCCGGAGGTGATCGTATTGGCGACAGGCTCTATCCCCATTCGTTTTCCAGAAGATGAAAAAATGGGAGATCCGGTTTATTTTGCCCATCATGCGTTGGGGGAAGAAATAGAAATGGGCAAAAGGGTAGTTATCGTAGGAGGGGGTTCTGTAGGGAGCGGGACGGCCGATTTCCTTGCAGAAAGGGGTCATGAGGTGACGATTCTCTTACGTCGATCTGACATTGGTTCAAAATTAGAGCTTTCCACGAAAAGGGTCATCCAAAAGAGGTTGGAGAAAAACAGAGTGAGAATCATGTCCCAAGCCCATTTTAAGGGATTTGAAAAAGGGAAAGTGAGAATTGATCATGAAGGAATCGAGGAATATCTTGACGGGGACCAGGTTATTATTGCGATTGGCGCCAAACCAGAAAATTCACTTTTTCAAGAGATAAAGGGAAAAATGGAGCATGTTTATGCTATTGGAGACTGCGTCGAACCAAGAGGGATTCAAGAAGCCATCGCCGAGGGGGCAAGGGTCGCAAGAATCATTTGATCAGGGAGGTGTTCATGGCGAAGCCATTTAAGATATTTGTCCCAGAACTTTTTCCTCCGGCATCAAACCAAAGGGAAATGCTCGAAGAGATTGCGGAGGTGAAGGTCGGTCACGGGAGAGTCTATAGCGAAGAAGAATTGATCGGCGAGATTAAAGATATCGATGGAATTCTAATGACCTCAAAAGTCAGGATGACCCCAAAGGTGATCGATGCAGCGAAGAGACTAAAAGTAATCAGCAAATATGGCGTGGGAGTAGATACGATTGATGTGGCCTACGCAACCCAAAAGAGAATCTTGGTCTGTTATACACCGGGGGTGAACAGCGACGCTGTGGCGGAGCATGCCTTGGGATTGATGCTTGCAACGTTACGAAAAATCCCCCAATCCATGATTTCCTTAAAAGCAGGAGGTTGGAGGGAAGAAAGATATTTAGGAGGGGAATTAAGCGGGGCCACCATTGGAATCATAGGGTTTGGCAACATTGGGTTCCTGTTAGCGAAGAAGTTATCCGGGTTTAACATCAAGCTCCTCGCCTACGATCCCTATATTTCGAAGGAGAAGATCGAAAGCGCAGGCGGTGAGAAGGCAGATCTTTCTAATCTTTTAAGAAAGTCAGATATCGTAAGCCTAAATTTGGCCTTCACTCCGGAGACCTTCCATCTTATCGGAGAAAATGAACTCCGACAGATGAAGTCAACAAGCTATGTGATCAATACGGCCAGAGGACCCCTGATCGATGAGAAAGCCCTGTATCGAGCCCTTAAAGAGGGATGGATAGCAGGAGCAGGGTTAGACGTCTTTGAGGAAGAACCTGCAAAGATGGACAACCCTCTTTTCTCTCTTGACAATGTCGTGGTTACACCCCATTTAGGCGGAAGCACCCATAGGGCTAGGCAAAGACTTGTTATGATGGCTGTGGAGAACCTGCTTCGGGCCTTGAAAGGGGATCTTCCTGAAAGGGAGAACATGATTAATCCAGAGGCTCTTCACATTTGAATTCATTTAAGGAGGCGACATGTATTTTATTACAGATTGGGTTAAAAGGATCGATTTTGATCGAATGAGGGAAATCCGGTTAAAAACTCTCAGAGAGAAATTGGGTAAGAATGGGTTGGATGTATTAATCAATCTGCGGCCGGAAAACATCCGCTATATCACAGGACTTCATCCCAATTGGTTTCCCTATGTGCAATTTAGAAACCTATCCATTTTCACGGAGAAAGGGGACCCACTTCTCTTTGTTGATGAGGGAGATTTTCCTCATCGTAAAAAGTTGATGCATTGGATTCCACCTGAATGCATCTTTCCGGCTCCCCCCCTTGAGATTCCGGAAATGCTTCGGTCCACTCTCAGAGCCATAAGAGAAAAATTGTCTGAGAGAGGGGTTTCGGAGAAAAGAGTGGGTCTGGATTTGTTAAATATGAATATTCTGGAAGGGTTGCAAGAGATTCTTCCCAAGGCCCAGCTCGTCGATGGAGATGAATGTGTTAAAGAGGCCAGGATGATCAAGAACGAGGAAGAGATCAAGGCTTTCAGGGTCAGTTCAATTTGCGTGGAGATGGGCTTTCATTCTGCAATTAAGGCGATTGAGCCTGGAAGGAGGGAATGTGAGATTTTGGGGGAAGCCACCCGGACATTTACTTCCTTGGGAATGGAAGTTGCCCAATGTCAGTCCATCGTGGCTTCCGGGGAAGAAAATTTGTCCCCACTGGCTCGTTTTGCCACTGACAAGATGATTCAGAATGGGGAGCTTGTCTTCATGGACATGGGAGGTTGTTTCAACGGAATGTTTGCGGAAGCGACTCGGACCGTGGTTTGCGGCAAGCCTCATCCAAAGCAGAAAGATATCTATAAGATCGTTTACGAGGCATTGCAGGAAGTCGTTCGCCATATGAAGCCTGGGAAGACCTCCCAAGATGCATATGATGCTCAGCTTAAGGTTTATCGAAAATATGAGATGGAGAAATTTGCTCATCTCACACTTCTGGGCCACAGCATTGGTCTCGGAGGTTCAGAACCTCCAAACTTCGGAGACCCGACAATCAGCGGAAATATCTTTGAATTTAAATCAGGAATGGTATTTTCGGTGGAGCCAACGCTGATCGTCCCTGGTGTTCCGGGGGGTGGAGGGGTGCGGATTGAAGATGAAATTCTTATTACTGAGGAAGGAAACGAAATCCTTACGAGGATCCCCTACGATGAGAGGTTACTTAGTTAAGATGAATAGAAGAGAAATGATTAAAAGTCTTTTCCTTTTAGATGCGGGAAAAATTTGAATCGGGAGGAGTTATGTACTTATTGACAGATTGGATCAAACGAGTTGATTTCGATGCCCAACGGGAGAAACGAATGATCAGCCTTCAAAGAAAGATGGAAGAGTTCAACCTGAATGGACTTCTTCTTTTTAAAGTCGAAAATATTCGGTTTGCATCGGGAGTTCATCCCTCCTGGTTTCCCTCCATCCCTATTCGAAATGCCGCGGTTTTTAAACTGGGGAGGAAAGATTCTGTGAACTTCGTTGCCAGTGGAAATCTGAAACACAGGCAACAGACCACCTATTGGCTTCCTGCGGAGGATATTTTCCCACTCCCTTACATGGAAAATAATGCACTGGTTAAAAGAGCCTCCGAGAACTTTAAGAAGGCTTTTGCGAAGATGGGCCTTTCTGAGGGAAAAGTAGGAATAGATCTTTTTACCCTTTACATTCTCGCGGAACTACAACAGATCTTGCCAAATGTGAGATGGGTGGATGGGGATCGGTGTGTGAAAGAGGCCATGGCCATCAAGAATGAGGAAGACCTTAAATGCTTGAGGATCTCTTCACAGTGCATGGATGTAGCAATGGCTCATGCTTTAAAAAAAGTGGAGGCAGGGAAAAGGGAATGTGAGGTCCTGGGAGAGGGAGTTTATGCCCTGTACGCCTTGGGGGCTTCCATTCCTCAAGGAAAGCTTATGGTGGCCTCTGGTGAAGAAAATCTTTTCCCTCTTGTCCGATTTGCAACGGATAAGATGGTTCGTTACGGGGATTTGGTTCTCGTTGATATAGGCGGCTACTTTAATGGGATGTTTGGACAGGTGAAGAGAACTATCGTTTGTGGAAAACCAACCCCTCGCCAGAAGGAAATTTATAAAGCAGTTTATGAGGCTCAAGTTGCTGCCACGAACCAGATGAAGCCTAAAACAAGGGCTTGTGAGATCGTGAAGGTGGTTCGGGAAATTTTTGAGAGAAAAGGTTTTAATCCATTTGCAGATTCTAAGATGTTGGCACATGGCATTGGAGTAGGAGGATTTGAGAGTCCGTTTATTGGGGAGGGATTACCAGATTTTGAACTCCAAGAAGGTATGGTTTTCTTCCTTGAACCCACTCTGGTTGTCCCAGGGGTCCCTGGTGGGGGGACGGTAAGCTTGGGAAACATGGTAGCGGTTACTCCTAACGGAGGCACGGTACTGAATACCATTGGTTATGACGAGAATCTTTTGAATTAAGTCATGCTTTATGAGTCGGACGTAAAAAAGCCCGGTCTACATGAGCACTTTGTTCAGTGTTTTAGTATTTCTAACGGCTGCAGGCGGACCATAGCTTACAGCCAATGTTCCTTCTGGCCCCCAATAGGTTCCTTGTTTCACTCGATAAAAGCGCCTCCTCCAGAACCGGTTGGTCCCTCCGTCTGTCAATACCATTAGATCTGAAGGTGTCGTCTCTTGGATTTCCGACCCTGACCGTCGATCCCTTTTATTGAAATAGGTCGTCGTATCGACAAGATAGGTCGGTCATGCAGTCAAGGAAGCGATCGAAACAGGTGAACAGGTTTCCAAAGCTTTAGAAAGCGGTCGTTGGGTGGTATGGGGAACCTTCCTCGTCAAGGGAAAAAGGCTTTCAATGGGGTTTGAACCTGTGGTGCCAATCATTTAAAGGGTTCCGCTCTCAAGCTTTATCGACCTGTCCATCAGTTTTAAAAAGTGATCGACGGTCAGTTTCCGACCTACAGTTTCCGACCTACTTGACATTGTTAAAAAACCATGCTAAATGATGGAAAGGGATTCAATGGAAAATAAGAATGATGTAAATCCGTCGTATAGGAAGGAGATGAAGGGAGGAAGAGTGAAGCGGTGTTGCCTGGAGAGACACATGATGGCCTGAGGATCTGATAGGGCTGGAGCGGAAAGACTGGACATTAGGTCGCCTTCTCGAGGAGAAGGCCCGAAGGAATAAAGGAGAAACCTTCCTTCTATTTGAAAATGAGAATATCAGTTTTGGCCAGTTTAATGCGATGGCCAACCGCGCGGCTAATGGTCTCTTGAGCTGCCTGCTTTTTATATTTCTTATCAATATACGGACTCATTTAAAATCAACAATGGGCCGATATACTCAATCTAACAGAGATAAGCAGAAAGGAGGAGGGTATGCCACAATTCGGAATAGAGGATAGGGTGAATCTTGGCCGCATGAGGAGCGAAAGGGTTGAGAAGGTTAGAGAGCAAATGAAAAATGACGGGATAGGTGCGATGATATGTTTTTCGCCAGACAATATCAAATACCTGGTCGATGATATCTGGTTTCCGGGAGGTATGTTGGAGGGTGTGCAACTTTCCCGAAATGTCATTATGACAAGAACGGGCGACCCAATATTATTTGAGTGGGGCCAAGTAGATAGAAGAGTAAACGCAGAATTGGCTCCTTGGCTTAAGGGCAATGTCCGGCCTGGCTTTCGATTGGGATTTTTCTTGGGAAGAAGCCTATATCCTGAGGCGTTCATGAAAGACCTGAAAAAGACATTGGCTGAACACGGCCTCAGCAATGAGCCTGTAGCAATCGACATGCCGGTAGTCACTATAGATTTGAAGCAGGTATTTGAAAAGGGTGGCATCAAGCTGGTGGATGGACGCCACTGCATGGCAAGGGCAAGAATGATTAAGACCGAGGATGAAATTAATTGTCAAAGAAAGGCGTCCGCCATTTGCGACGGTGTTTTCGCTTCCCTCAGAGATGCAATAAGACCCGGGATCCGTGAATACGAGTTGCAATGCATCGGTATTAAGGCAGCTCTGGACCGCGGAGCAGATGCAATTGCGCCACACTCTGTATGTTCGGGAGAGAAAACAAGTCCGCTTATGGGAGCGGCGACTAGCCGGGTAGTCAACAATGGTGATTTGCTGTTTTTTGATCTGCACCCGGTAAGATGGCATGGCTATAAGGTGTGTTACTATAGGACGTTCTGTTGCGGTAAGGCGAACCAGAGGCAAAAGGAGTTCTATAAGGAATGTCTTGAGTTGACCTATAAACCTATCCGCAAGGTAAAAGCGGGTGTTTCCACAGCCGAACTTTGTAAGACTTGGCCTGGGCCTGAGCACTGGGGTGCAAAAACATGGTGGGAGATTTCAGAGGCTGCTATAGGCCATGGTATCGGGCTTACTACACAGGAACCGCCGGGAATTACCCCATTGTTTTCACCGGAATACCCAGCCATACTTGAAGAAAATATGGTCATCGCCCTCGAGTCATGGTATGGTTCTCGTGAAGAGCCTCCGTTAGAAGGGTGCAGATTTGAAGAGACGGGGGTGGTTACCAAAGACGGCTATCAAATATTAACCAAGTGGCCCAAAGACGAAATTACAGAATGTTATTAGAAGTGAAAGCCGGATGAAAAACGTATCCCACAGAGTTCAGCATTCGTATTGATTTGAGTCATCCAATTTAAGGTCTTCTTTAAAAAACAGCGTTTCGAAGTATAAAGCCAAATTTAACAGGTAAGCAGACAGATTGTCTGCTTACCTGTTAAATTCTCTACTTGAGCATTCCCTTTTCCTTAAAGTATTTCATGGCCCCTGGATGCATTGGGGAGGGCCCAGGAACATTCAATGTCGTCTTGACAGTGTCTCTACATTCACCAAGAACCTTGGGATTTATTGTTATGGTTTTATTGATATCATCCCAGAAACATCTTGCCACCTCATAAACTATCTTATCAGATAGTCTCTCGGTTGCCACCATATAACCACCTTTCGCCTGGCAAAGCACTTCAGAATCTTGCAGTCGGTATGATTTTGCAGGAATCGGCAAGCGTACATAGCCCAACTCTAAAGCCTCTAATTTCTTCCAAGTATCATCATCCATGGGAATAAAGTAGCAGTCATTGATGGTAGCAAGATCTACCATAAGGGGAGCGCCTATTGAATAGGTTTGTATGACTACATCTACGGTCCTATCCTTCAACGCGGAAGCCATATCAGTATACGCCATGTGTATTATCTTCTTGGGCTCAAACCCTAATGCATCAAAAATCGCTCTGGCATCTGTCTCCCCTGAAGATCCCGGCAGGCTAACCGCTACCCTGGCATTTTTAAGATCCTTAAGGCTACGGAACGGAGAATCTTTCACTGTAACAACAGAGGTTCGAGGAAACATAAAAGGCCATAACCACCTGAGTCCAGTGTACTGCTTTCCTTTAAAATATCTTGTCCCCTTCGTCATGGAATTGATTTCTATCGATCCCGTTCCGGCAATATCGGCCCTTTTTTCACCCACCATCCTGCAGGCATCAATCCAACCGGGAGTGGGAATTGGAGTTGCTCTCAGCCATTTGGAATACGCGGCAATCATTGCCGACATGGCAGTTATATTGACATAAGTCCCTGAACCAACTGCAGCAGACACTATCTTAATGTCTACGATCTTATCTTCTGCGGGTGCTAGCTTAGCAGAACTTAGGAGCAAAGACAATATTAGTGTTAAAAGCAAAAGCACAGCCATTATCTTTCCTTTTTCCATTTTAATCATCTCCTTTCTTTAAATAAAACTATCTCGTCCTATCTTGTATTGGATTGCTAAATTTATATCACCTCCCCTCAGTTAATTTATTTTATAATATTAAACTTTTAATCATTCTTCAACTGCCAACGGCCAAAAACTTTCTTTTCCCTAATAGGATATGAGAGGCTAAAGCAAGTACGATGCTTAGAATCCCAATTGTATCCGTCAATAGACCAGGGTAGATCAAAAAAAGTCCACCAATACCGAAGAGAACCCTTTCGGGTTTATTTGTTGTTTTTAATAGATACCCCTGTAGCATGACAGTAAAGCTAATCACACCGATGATTGCAGTCGTAAAAGCCAGTGCAATTGTACCTATGCTTCCTTTGGAAATAAGGGCTGGTTGATAAACGAAGAAGAATGGTAAAATAAAGGCGACGAGAGCCAAACGCCAAGCAAGAAAACCGGTTTCCATCGGCTTGCTGCCAGCCAAAGCCGCTGCTGCATAAGAGCCTATACACACTGGCGGGGTAATGGCAGAGAGGCATCCAAAATATAGAATAAAGAGATGAGCAGCCATCGGCACGACCCCCATTTCAATGAGAGCGGGAGCGGTAAGAAGGGCAAGAAAAATATAGCAAGCAGAAGTCGTTAACCCCATACCAAGGATAATAGAAGTTATCATGGTCAGTATCAAGAGGATCAAGAGATACCCTCCGGAGATCTCGATAAGCAACGCAGACATTCTGACACCAAGTCCTGTCATATTGATTATGCAAATCATAACTCCAGCAGCAGCACAGACAACTGTTACTAAAACGGCATCCTTTACGCTCTGTGCCAATGCATTAAAAATCTTCCTTGGTCCCATTCTCGTACCCTTGGAGGCCTGGGAGACTATAACAGTCAGCACTAATGCAACGAAGCAAGCCTTCATAGGGGACCATCTCCCTGCCATAAGGAGAATGAGTGCCATGACTGGGATGAGTAGAAACCAACCGCTGGCGAGTATTTTCCTGATGCTCGGCAGTTCGCTCAAGGGGATTCCCTTGAGATGTGTTTTTGCTGCCTCCAAATCAACGACAGAAAATAATGAGACATAGTAAAGCAATGCGGGAATAGCAGCAGCAACACATACACTCCAGTAGCTTGTATTTAGAAATTCTGCCATGATAAAGGCAGCTGCTCCCATAACCGGAGGCATAAATTGGCCCCCAGTTGAAGCCATTGCCTCAATAGCACCCGCCATCGCCGGTCTATAGCCAGTACGTTTCATAAGTGGTATGGTGAATGCCCCTGTGCCTACAACATTGGCGACCACACTTCCTGTCAGCGTTCCTAATAGGCCACTGGCGACCACTGCCATTTTAGCAGGCCCCCCCCTCATCCAGCCAAAGAGTGCATGGGGGAGGTCTATAAAGAAGAATTGAGCTCCTGAGAAACGTAGGAAGGCACTAAAAATTAAGAAGATGATAATTACCGTTGAAGCAACGTGTAAGGGCAAGCTGAAAACACCACCTTCTGTTGAATAAGCGGCGATCGTGATCAAGAAATCCCAATCAATGCCAGCGTGATGTAATACGCCTGGAAGATACTTCCCTAAGAGAGCATAGATGAGGAGGGAAAAGGGCAGTATCACCAGTATCCAGCCTGCTACTCGTCTCGTCGCTTCAAGAATAAGCAATAAGAAGGCAATTCCTACAGCGAGGGCTAAAGGATGAGCTATTGTCATCTGGTAGGCAATTGTCGTCTCGTTTAACATAATATAGATGAGGATGCTGGTTGATAACAGAGCGAGTCCACAGTCTACATAGAATGTCCAGTCCCGGAGGGCTCTTTTACGCATAGGATAGTAAAGGAAAGTAAATACCATGCAGACAAGGAGAATGATAGCCCGTTGCTTCAGCGGGGGAAGCAATCCCCACCATGCCGTGTAAATGTAAACAAGTGCAGTAGCGGCAGCTAAAATCTTCAACCCTATCTCTACCCACTTGCCAAAGCTTCTTTGAGTTGTTTCGATGGCCTTTGTTTTTAGTTTTGGTTCATCATTCATAAGCAATTTTTAAAAAAAGTAATAAAACTTGCAAAAATTAAACGATATCATTACTCATTTACCTTTCAGTGGGTGAAGTTCCTATTTTCAGAACCGATAGCCATCTTATCACCCCAATCCGCAGCACCCCATCCATCCATCCCCAATCAATGACCTAATTCATAATGTCTTTATTCAACTGTCAACTCAAGTCTGTCTTCTCACATAATGAAGTATTTCCACCATTTTTTACTTTTTTTGAATCCTTATACATCGTAGCGATTGGAATGTCAAGAAAAAAAACTCATAAATTCTTCGGTAATGAAGGTGGGGTGCAGAAGAAACGCTTAGGTTCTTCTTCACGATGTGTTAACCAGGGAGATGAACGGACAGGTCAGATATCGGAGAAAGACTTATACCTTAAGAGAGATCGATAGAATCAGGGAGTTAAAGCGACCCATCGAGGATGTTAACTCCCCGAATCTGGACAATTGGATCAGAATACTTTACAAAATAAATGTCTTTCATAATTCAATGTGTAGTATGATATAAACTATAGTGACGACCCAGAAAAGCAGTCATTGCGAGGAGCGAAGCGGCGTGGCAATCCCTTGAGATTGCTTCACTTTGTTCGCAATGACACACGGTTAATGTCAACTGATTTATGTCGTTCCCTGTAAAATTGACTTACCTCTTAGGAAGAAATATGAAAGCAAAGATCCAGGCATGGTTGAGATTGCTTTGGTTCGGCATAGATAAAAAGTACTCAACCAAACCAAAGGGGTGAAGATTGAAACCGGAAGGAAAACGGTGGCAAGGCAACTTAATAATAGCAATGTTTATCTTCGGCCTCTCACCGGCTGAGAATGATTCAAGAAAGGAGGTGGATCAGTATAGAGACTTTCGTGAAGGCTGTGGGTTGATCGAATCCAAAAAAAAGTCTTCATGATCAGACACCAGATATTTTCATTTCTGAGGTTAACAATAGAAGAGATCACCTATTCGGATCGCCATGAAAACAAAGGGATTGAGATAAGATTAAAATCTAATTCTAAAGAAAGCGAGGATTAGAGATGAACAAGAAGATTTCGGTCTATGCTGATAAGTGTACAGGATGTCGCTTATGCGAGTTAGCATGTTCCTTCAAGAAGATAGGAGAGTTTAATCCAGCAGCTTCGAGGGTGAGAGTTTCCATCTTTGGCGAGGACGCATTTTATACTCCTATCGTTTGTACCCAATGTGACAGGGGCTGGTGTCTAAAGGCCTGCCCGAGTGGCGCCATTTCCAGAGACGATGGAGCGAGGGTTGTTAGGGTCAATTCGGAACGATGTGTGGGGTGCCGTATGTGTACGCTGGCCTGCCCTTTTGGAACGATTACGTATTTCACACCTGAAGGAAAGGCGATTAAGTGTGATGAATGTGATGGCCGACCTGAGTGTACCCTTTTTTGTCCTACGGGTGCTTTGGTTTATGAGGAAGAATCCACCTCGACAAGGTTGAAACGGACGGAAGTTGCAAGAAAACTTGAATCTTCCTCAAAAGAGATGCAGCCATGGAGGGATGAATTGGGAAACTGTTAAAAGTCTATCTCACCAGAGCTGGTTTGAACACAAAAGAGTTAGACCGGGATGCGGCAGTAAAATTTATCGGTGGAAAGGGACTCGGTGATTGCGCGATTACCGATGAATATAAGAGCGAAGATTTGAAAGGCTGAAGATGATAAGGAAGAGAAAAAAGCGAGTTGTGATTATTGGGAATAGTGCAGCAGGCCTTTCAGCATTGGAGGCCTTTAGAAGGAAAGATCAGGAATCCGAAATATTATTGATAGACAGAGAACCGGTTTTAGCTTACTCCCGCGTGATGACTCCTTACCTCATCAGGGGAAGAATCAAAAATGAAGAGGGCCTTTTCTTAACGACAGAGGAATTTTATAAAGGAAGGGGTGTAAAAACACTCTTTGGGAAAGAGGTTCAATCGATTGATATTCAATCGAGAGTGGTAGCTTTTTATAATGGAAAGAGAGAGCCATTTGATCTCCTCTTGATTGCAACGGGTGGATCTCCCGTTCGTCCAAAGATTGGAGGAGCCCGCCCAGAGGGCATCCTTGTCCTAAGGAGCCTATCGGATGCTATGAAGTTGAAAGGGATGAAACCAACAGTTCAGAAAGCCCTTTTTCTAGGGGCAGGTTTGGTGTCACTCCAAACCCTTCAAGCACTGTACGGGGCAGGGGGCCAATATACCCTTGTGGTTAAGTCAGATCGGATTTTCTCTCAAACACTCGACCGTGAAGGGTCCGAGATCGTTGAAAGGCATTTGAAAGGAATGGGAATTAAAATCATTAAGGAAAGAGACGTTGTTCGATTGGAGGAGGTAAATAGCTCAAAGATAGCTATTCTCGATAATGGGGAAGAGGTGGAGACCGAATTTATTTTTGCGGGAAAAGGTGTTAGGCCCAACATTTCTCTTCTTGATGGGAGTGGGATTAAAGTTCAAAACGGAATTTTGGTTAATGAGTATGTCGAAACCAATGTGGAGGGAATCTATGCAGCTGGCGACGTGGCCCAAACCAACGATTTTTTCTCTAATGAAAAGGTCAACTACGGACTCTGGCCATCTGCGGTGGAGCAGGGGGAGGTCGCCGGCAAGAATATGGCAGGATTAAAAGAAGTCTATCCTGGGAATTTAAAAATGAATGTGACACAAATATTCGCAATGCCCATTGTCTCAATCGGTGATTTTGGATCGAAGAGAGTAGCTGAGACTTTAGTCAGAAAGGATGAAAAAAGAAATATTTATCGCAAAATCTGTCTTGATAAGAAGGGGATCATGATCGGGGCCATCTTGATCAATCATGTGAGTGATTTAGGGGTAATCCACGGGCTCATCCGAGAAAGAAAGGACGCTGCGGTTTTGAAGACAAGTTCGATTTGGAAATCTTCTGTGAGTTATGGATTTGTTTATGATAATATTCTTCAAGGTAGGCTATAAAATTTTAGAAATCCAAGTTTTCACCTTCGAAGGAACAAAAAACAACTGATCAACAGGTCTCCATCGTGAACGAATTTTGCAACTTTCTAACGAGCAGAAAATCGGATATTTTGACAGAACAACTAAAAGATTTTTAGCATAGTCCTCTTTGGTGATTCATTCCAAAAGTTGCTCAGTGATCTGTCTTCTTCTCATCATCATTTGTATTTAGGAACCGCGTGCTCAAGCAGGAATGAATTGATAACGAAGTCATCATCGTTCTCTTAAAATTTCTAATATTTTGGGGTCCGCTGGAGCCTTTGCTTCTAAGGAGATGGTAGGCCTCACCCCTTTACGGCTAACTGAATGAGGCATATCAGGCAGGTTAACTACCGCTTCGCCATCTTTGACCACGCGCCCGTCCTCATACTCGAGATGTCCCTGGATAAGATAAAGGATTTCTTTTTCTGGATGTTTAATACCTTGAAACGTCGATCCGGGTTGGCTTTCTATCGTAACAATGGAAAAGGTTTCTGTCGCCGCCCATAATCGACGGGTGCTCATAATCCGAGCGTCATAAAACGTCTTAACATTTTCCTTTCTCATGACTTCACGCATTAAATCTTTGCGAAGAACAGACCTTCCTGCTTCCGGAAAAGCCCGGATGCAGAGTAAGCGTCCATTATATCTGCCCGGATGTTTTATGTCGGGCAGGTTAAAAACTGCTTCCCCGGCCTGGGCAACTCGCCCGTCCTCATATTCCAGGTGTCCCTCCAGAACGTAGATAAGCTCTTCTTCCTGATGATAGAAAGATGGAAACTCAGCCTCTTGTTTAGTTTCTAAAATGATAACTGATAGATTGTCCACCTTGGTTAGCAACCATGCTGTATGCCCAGAGGGTAATGCCTCGAATGGTTCAATATCTGATATTCTGAAGACCTTCTTCATCAACGCCAGTTCCATTCTGTGCTCCTTTGTTGTTGAGATGAAATTTTATTATCTATTGACCTTAACTTCTTAGCACTTAATATACGAGTTAAGCAAAGTACGCATCGTGCAGGGCTACCGCTAAGTCCTCACCGTGTTGGGAAGCAGGCGCGATGGACGAGGGAAGAATTTTAGGCCTCGGCTGCATACCTTATAAGAGTTAGGCTCGGCTTGATCGCACATTAAGGATTACCCGCCCTATTGAAAATGCCATCGCTACTTATGCGCCATTGCAATATTCGTCTCATCAGGAACTGATACGCCTTCACCGTCGGCATAGGATTGCAATACCATGCTGACCTCCTTGGCCAGGGCTGCGCGCACCTCCTCACTCAATGCAGCGACGACGCCAGCCACCGGTGTGGAAGCGAGATGATTCAGGACAAATGCTTCGACTGGGGGCAAGCGGACTGTCATTGCACTCGGATAAATATGCACATCCACAAACCCTGCCACGACCAGAAAGTTACGCAGCTCCTCGGCATCCAGAGCTACCCGTGCAGTACGATACCGCACAGCGGCCTCAACCCCCACATACCGCTCAAGTGCCGTGCCAACGGCAATGCTATATGGACTTACGGTTTTCCAGACACTGAAGAGCAAACGTCCGCCAGGCACGAGGACCCGATGCATCTCACGAAGCGCTGTGAGTTTTTCGGAAAAGAACTGGAGACCTTGCTGACACAAAATGACATCGAATGACGCATCTGGGAAGTCCATGGCCAGGGCATTCCCTTTGATCCATGTGATGAGCGCTCCAGAGGGTTGCGGAAGTTCGCGGGCAAATGCCAGCATATTGGTATTCAGATCTAGGCCCGTCACTTGGCCTGTCGGTCCTACTTTTTGGGCAGCAAGACGGGCGACCACCCCGGTTCCACAGGCTAAGTCTATCACCCGCTCCCCTCTCTGTAAGGCGGCCATCTCAACAAGGATAGGCGTCCATGGCCCTAATATATATGGGACCACATATCGCTCATACGACTCTGGCGCATTGTCACTGAGCTGCCATCCCGATTTTTCACCCATTGCCCAGCCCTTTGTTGACACTCAAAATTGGAGAGAATATCAGAAGACGTAACACTTAGTGATGAATTAATTTTTGGAATTTTACTTTATCACCCTGTTACTGCAATACCCCTGCAAGAATTTAATATTATTTTTTAAGCAGCGTCAATAAATTTTTTTACCGGTTTTTAACATCACAGATGCATTTGTCCTCCTGCAATGTTACCGCTACCGAAAAAGAACGGTGTTGGATCGCTCGTCATTGAATTTGAAGAACATAATCACTTGGCCTCTGTTGCCGATTGCCTCATAAAGATTTTTAAATACTGCTTTGACATCTTATAGACCTGCATCATCTGCTCTTCCGATCTTCCCCGATCTTTAATTCATTTGTATTACTATTTTTATCTTTGGAAATTATTTAATATATTTAGGAAATACATCCGAAAAATAAATTGAAATCATAGATCAAAAATTATAAGATTCCGTTATGGTGGCAAACAATATTTTCCACATCCCCGGGTCTTCAGTCCTTCGCTCAATAAAAAATCGAATATTCTATGGGTGGTGGATCGTTATTTTGGGATCACTTATCCAGGGAATTGAAGGGGGTATTCTCTACAATTGCTTTACAGTTTTTTTTCTTCCTTTGAAGCGTGATTTCGGCGTAGACAGTGCTACTATATCACTCCTTTATGGCGCTGCTCGTCTTGAAGGAGGAATTGAAGGCCCTATTGCCGGTCATCTGATAGATAAGTTCGGTCCTCGAGCCACCATCATTGGTGGAGGAATTATGGCTGGGGTTGGTCTTATCCTTCTATCAACCGTACACAATTTTTGGGCCTTCTTCTTTATTTTCATTTTTGTTGTTTCATTAGGTTACAATGCAGGATCTTTTCATCCAATAACCACTGCTGTAAACAATTGGTTCATCCGCCGCCGAGGCATAGGATTTTCATGCATCATGGCTTCGATGAATGTAGGTGGGATGATCTTTGCGCCGCTCTTAGCTCATATTATATTGAATTTTGGCTGGCGAATGGGCGCTCTTTCAGCGGGAATTCTTATTCTCATTGTGAGTATCCCAGCGGCAATCCCTATTCACCGATCTCCAGAAGTACTGGGTCTCTATCCAGATGGGAAATCTTACAATGATATCTCCCATCAAAAGCCTGGTTTAATGCAATCACAAACTATAGCTTCTGAAATTACCGTAAAAGAGGCCATTAAAACAAAAACTTACTGGATGCTCACAGTGGCGATTTCTCTTCGGTTATTTGTAACGATGGCATTGAATGCCCATTTAATTCCCATTTTAGTTTGGAGAGGAGTCAGTGAGGAAACCGCCGCCTATTTTGTTAGTCTTTTTGCTTTTGGTTCTATTATTGCCACTCTCGGAATGGGATGGATGGGAGACCGGTGGCCTAAATCTCTTCTTTGTAGCTTGGGTATT
>Ga0068714_10002903_pt1 | contig 21129 bp, 16 predicted proteins | sample MTBNYHSulfiMetaG_FD_62988 | JGI IMG/M metagenome (GOLD analysis project Ga0068714, IMG submission 62988) | Enrichment culture microbial communities from rom New York Harbor, USA that are MTBE-degrading - MTBE-NYH (New York Harbor Sulfidogenic)... | ecosystem: Environmental > Aquatic > Marine >... | reverse complement strand
GCACTGGACAACCGGCCTTTGACCTTTGAAGAATTCATGGATAGAGTCCCCAGGGTCCTGTATGTATCAGCGACTCCCGGTCCCTATGAAATGTTGCACCAGACCGTTCTGGCCGAACAGATCATCAGGCCGACCGGCCTGATGGACCCGGAGATCATCGTCAAGCCTGCGATAAGCCAGGTGGACGATTTGCTGGGCATGGTCAGGGACCGTGCAAAACGCAAGGAAAGGGTTCTGGTGACGACCCTTACAAAAGCGAGTGCCGAGGATCTTACCGAGTATTACAGCGGCCTCGGCGTCAGGGTCAGATATCTCCATTCGGATATAAAAACCATCGAACGCATGGAAATTCTCAGGGACTTGAGGCTCGGCGCATTCGATGTACTGGTAGGCATCAACCTGCTTCGCGAGGGGCTGGATTTGCCGGAAGTCTCCCTGGTGGCGATACTGGATGCGGATAAAGAGGGGTTTCTCCGGTCCGAGAGATCCCTGATACAGACGTGCGGCCGGGCTGCCAGGAACATTCACGGCACCGTCGTCCTTTACGCGGATCGGATAACGGATTCGATGGCCGCTGCGATGGAGGAAAGCAACAGGCGACGGAGCCTACAAAGCGAATACAACCGTACACACGGAATCACGCCCGCAACCATCATCAAAAACATCGAAGACGACTTCGGTGCACTCTATGAGGCGGATTATGTGACGGCGCCGGCCGCGGCAGAAGCCCCGGCCGGCTATCCTTCCCTTGAAGAGCTGGATTCAGATCTCGCCGCACTCGAAGTGCAAATGAAGGAGGCCGCCTCGCGTCTGGCTTTTGAGGAAGCGGCTGTTTTCAGGGACAGGATACGGGAACTCAAGAATCTGCACTTCGAAATCATGACGCGCTCATAACGTCGTCCGATATCAACACGGCTTGTTTTGACTTGACATCCGTTTGCATTCTTGGATATAGTCACTTTGTAGCTAAATAGTAGCCACTCTGTTTTGTCAACCATTCCTTGCTTCGTTTCACCCCCTGAGAGCCCTGACCAGCGAAGGAGGTCTCTTGATGGATCTTGCCACCGAAATAAAGAACATTGTCGGCCCTGAAAACGTCTTCGATGACCGGGTGGAATGCCTGTCTTATTCCAGGGATTTGTCGGTGCATGAAGGAATCCCCGATCTTGTCGTTTTCGCCTTCACCACCGAACAAATCTCTGAAATTATGGCTGTGGCCGATCGCACCAGAACTCCGGTGACGGTTCAGGGCTCCGGTACCGCCACGACCGGAGCCTCACTGCCTGTTGAAGGCGGAATACTCCTGGACGTACACAGGATGAATCACATCCTTGAAATCGATCAGGATAATTTCTTCGCCAGGGTTGAACCCGGCGTCATCTGTAACGACCTGAACATTGCCCTCAAAAAGTACAACCTGATGTTTCCACCAAATCCCGGAAGCGAGTTGATCGCCACCATCGGGGGAATGATGTCGACCAATTCGAGCGGGCACCGCGCTGTTAAGTACGGCACCGCCAGGGATTATATAAAAGGTCTTAAGGTGGTCCTGGCCGATGGAACAGTCATCGAAACCGGGTTCAAAACTCCAAAATCCTCCTTTGGCTACGACTTGAATCACGTTTTCGCAAGTTCGGAAGGCACCCTGGGCGTGCTCACCGAAATCATGGTGAAAATCCAACCGATCCCGGAATACAATGCTCTTGCGCTGGCGATTTTTCACGATCTTTTCGCCGCCGGCAAAGCCGTGACGGACATTATCGGGTCGGGTATTCAGTTGACCGCCTGCGAAATCCTGGACCATTACAGCTTGAAAGTCGTCGAAGAAGCCATCGGCAAAGACGTCAGCAAAATAGAGGCCATGTTGATTCTCGAATCGGACGGCCCGAAGGAAACCGTCAGGCGGGATATGGAAAGGATGGGCAACCTATGCAGCAAACATGGCGTGCAGGAATTCACCTGGAGTGACGACCCGATGAAGGTGGGCGAAATCATGGAGGCCCGGGGGAAACTCGTCCCCACACTCTCCAGGATCAAACCGGGGAATCGGCTGGTGGCCATATCCGAGGACCTGGGCATCCCTCCGACCCGTATCCCGGAAGTCATCAAACGCGCACAGGAGATATCGGACAAATACAACCTGTTGATCACCACCTTCGGGCACATCGGTGACGGCAACGTCCACACCACCTTCGTAACCGACATGAGAAGCCGGGATGAATGGGAACGCCTGCGGCCGGCCGCTGATGAACTGGCCGAGCTCGCGCTCGAAATGGAAGGCACCGTCACCGCCGAGCACGGAACAGGGCTTGCGAGGAACCCTTATATCGAAAAACAGCTCGGACCGGCGCTGGAGGTGATGCGTACGATCAAAAACGCTCTGGATCCCCACAACATCCTGAACCCGGGGAAAATGGGCCTCGAAAAAAAGAAATACGATATCTACGATTACTTTGCCTTCAACACCTTCCTCGAGCATCCCGAGGGAATCAATTCCTACGGGGAGGCGGTAGACAACGAACTCCTGGCTTGCATTTACTGCGGTTTTTGCCGTCTCGGCTGCCCTACTTTCAGCGTAACCCACAGAGAATCCCGAAATGCCAGGGGAAGAAACGTACTGGCGTTCAATTTTTTGAATGGTACGGTCGAACCTTCCCGTGAGCTTGCTGAAGCGTTTTACAGCTGCACGACGTGCCAGGCCTGCACCTATTTCTGCCCGGCCCGCGTGAAGGTGGACGAAATCGTGGAGGGAATGCGCAAAAAGCTTTACAATGCCGGTCTCACTCCCGAGCCGGTGCTCGGCATACGGGAGAATATCTTCAAAACCGGCAATGTTTATGCCAGTGCCAAAGCGGACCGGATCGAAATTTATCCGCCCGTGCTTAAAGAAAAAATCGATAAAGGGGAACTCAAGGCTCAGGCCGGGACGCTCCTGTTCATGGGATGTGTCCCCAGTTACCTGGACATGAAAATGGTACCCAGCCTGATCAAGCCGCTTGAAACCGCCGGCGTGGACTACACGACACTGACCACCGACGAGGGCTGCTGCGGGTTTCCGCTGTTTCTGATGGGTACGGATGAATTCGAGCCTCATGCTCGAAAGGTCATCGAGAAAATCAGGGCCTCAGGAGCCCGCGACCTCGTTACCCCATGCGCCGGTTGCTACAAAACCTTCAAAAGGCTGTATCCTGAAGTTGGAGATCTGGGCATGGATGTCTATCATTCGGTCCACTCCCTGGACCGGTTGATTCAGGAAGGTAAAATTCAATTTCAGGGTGAACTGGGAAAAAAGGTGACGTATCACGATCCCTGTGATCTGGGAAGAACCTTTCAAATTTTCGAGGAACCCAGAAACATCCTGAACGCAATCCCCGGGCTTGATTTCGTGGAAATGGCCAGAAACCGGCTGCACGCCAGATGCTGCGGCGGCGGTGGTGGCGTGCTTGCCAACGATCCGGAAATGGCCGTGCAGATGGCGGCCGAACGTGTCCGCGATGCCCTTGCGGTCGGCGCTGAAATCATGGTTTCGGCATGTGCAGCCTGTAAAGACAATCTCAGGAAGGGCGCCAGGGCGATTCCCAAACAGGAGCGTGGCAAGATAAAAATTATGGACATCACCGAAATCGTGGCTCAACAAATGAAGGAATAACCCGGCGAATCCTGTTTTTTCATTTCCATGCCTCTGCAGCGAGAAAGCAACGTTTCAGCCACGAGGGGAAAGACTGCCGCCCGCGCATTCATGAACGGTTCTTTACGACACGGGGAACAAGATGAATGAACAGAAGAAACTCACCCGGAAAAAAATAGCGGCGACCAAAGTCTGCAAGAAGATCATGGCGGATCACTTCTACGAAATGGACGAAGCCGTCAAAACCGGTTCAAGGAAAATCGCCTGGTGCACAAGCGTTGGGCCGGCAGAACTTCTCCGGGGCATGGGCTTTCTGGTCTATTACCCCGAAAATCACGGCGCCATGCTGGGAGCCACGCGAATGGCCACGGACCTGATCCCTTACGCCAATGCACTTGGCTATTCCCCGGATATCTGTTCTTATCTGACCTGCGATATCGGATCGTATCTACAAAAGAAAACCCCGCTCAAAATGGCCTACAACATCGAATCGGTCCCCCGGCCGGATGTGCTCGTCTACAACACCAATCAGTGCCGGGACGTTCAGGACTGGTTTGCCTGGTATTCGCGGGAGCTCCAAGTCCCGCTGATCGGTGTCCACACCCACAGGGATATAGGGGATGTCGGGCCCACCCAGATAAAAGACATTGCCATACAGATAGAAGACCTTGTACCGCAACTTGAGAAGATCAGCGGCGAAACGTTCGATATGGATCGGTTCAAAGAAGCCGTAGGGTATTCCCGGCGCACGTCCGAACTCTGGAGGGCCTGCCTGGAGACCGCTGCTGCATTGCCCTCCCCCTGGACCTTTTTCGATGCCACCATCCATATGGGGCCGGCCGTGGTCGCGAGAGGTACCAAATCAGGCGTCGACTACTACGAAATCCTGCTCCCTGAACTGGAACAGCGTGTCCGGGACGGGGTGGCCGCTGTGGAAGGAGAAAAACATCGTCTTTACTGGGAAGGGATGCCGATCTGGGGAAAACTCAGAGCGCTGTCCGAACAATTTTATTCCCTGAGAGCGTGCGTGGTGGCATCGACTTACTGCAATAGCTGGATATTCGATCAGCTCGATCCTGAAAAGCCCTTTGAAAGCATGGCCGCGGCATACACCGAGCTTTTTATTGTTCGAGACGAGCCTTTTAAAGAAAAATATATTACTGATTGTTTTGAAAAGTTCAAAATTGATGGAATCATTTTTCATGACGCCAAAACATGTCCGAACAATTCAAACAACCGCTATGGCATGCCCGAACGGCTGAGCAGGAAATTGGGCGTTCCAACCCTCACCATCAACGGGGACCTATGTGATCTGAGATGTTATTCTGAAGAGCAGACAAGAACGAATATCGAAGCGTTCATTGAGCAGCTTGAAGGGATCTGATGACCGAACAGATTTTTGCCGGGGTTGATGTCGGCGCATCCCGCACCAAAACAGCTATTATCGATGCTGATAAACGGCTTATCGGCCATTGCGTATTAAAATCCGGCACCGATTTCGAGGCCAGTGCTGAAGCGGCGCTCAAAAACGCCCTTGAAATGACAGGCATACCCGAAAACGCAGTATGCCGTTGTGTGGCCACAGGTTACGGCCGGAGAAATGTGGCTGCCGCTGATATCACTCACACCGAAATCGGCTGTCATGCCAGAGGCTGTTATCATTATTTCCACACCGCTCTCACCATCGTGGACATCGGAGGCCAGGACAACAAGGTTATCACCATCGATGAAAACGGGCGGCGGCTCGCTTTCAAAATGAACCGTAAATGCGCCGCCGGAACCGGAGCGTTTCTGGAAGAGATGTCGGCGAGGCTTGGAATCCCTCTCGAAGAAATGAACCAACTGGCGCGCTCCGCGACCGAAACGGTGGAACTCGGCAGTTACTGCACCGTTTTTTCGGCGACCGAGGTGCTTGAAAAAATCCGCCAGGGTGCCGGAGTCCCGGGGATCGTGAAAGGGCTCTTCCTGTCGGTGATCAAAAGGATCATGGAAATGCACCCTCTCACCGGGAATGTCGCAATGACCGGGGGCGTTGTCGCCCACAACCCTTTCCTGGTCACCATGATTGCGGATATGCTCCAGAAGGATATTTTGGTTCCGGATCACCCGCAACTCACAGGTGCGGTGGGCGCGGCTCTGATCGCGATGGGCCGGTGGCAGGCCGATCTTCACCGGCCAAAAGGCCAACCTATGGATAAGGAGGAGGGTTGCAATGACTGCAAGTAAATGGATGCATGTAGGTACCGTCCTTAAAATGAACGCTGTCAACTATCCAAACAGGCTGGGTTGGCAGGACAAGGTTCAGGAATACACGTTCGCCCAGTGGAACGAGAGGGCATGCCGACTGTCCGACGGGTTGAAGAGCATTGGAGTCGGCCACGGAGACAATTTCGCGGCGATCGGCTTCAACCGCGGGGAATGGATGGATATGTATGCAGCCTGTGCAAAAGGCGGCCAGGTTATCGTTCCGATCATGTTCCGGCTTGCGGGCCCTGAAATCGAATATATCGTGAATCACTCCGAATGCAAGGCATTCATCGTCGAAGCACCTTTCGTGGAAATGATAAACAGCCTTAAAGACAAACTCCCCATACCCAGAGACGCCTATGTCTTTCTCGGCGACGGCCCGGCCCCCGAAGGCTATCTGCATTATGAAGAGCTCTTGTCCCGGTCTTCACCGAAAGAGCCTGATTCGCTCATCGATGCGGCGGACCCCTGGACCATCATGTACACTTCCGGCACAACCGGCAAACCCAAAGGCGTCGTGAGAACTCACGAAAGCTACATGGCCCAGTATGTGCTCAATAATGTGAACATGGCCATACTGCCTTCAGACAAAGTGATGCTGGTTATGCCGATGTGTCATGTAAATTCGATATTTTACTCGTTTCCCTATACGCTTGTCACCGCCCCGGTATTCATCTACAATATGATCAGTTTCGACCCGAGAGATCTCCTGGAAACCATCGAGAAATACGGCATCACGTTTACATCCCTTGTGCCGACCCATTACATCATGATGCTGGCCCTTCCCGATGATGTCAAAAAGACCATAGACGTCTCGAGTATTCGTCAATTGCTCATTTCTTCGGCTCCGGCCAGGAAGGAACTCAAGCTCGCGATCATGGACTATTTCAAAAATGCCGAACTGTGGGAAGCCTACGGAAGCACCGAAGGAGGGCTCGTAACCCTGCTCCGGCCGGAGGATCAGTTCAAGAAACTGGGTTCGATTGGAAAAGAAATCTTCGGAACCGACAGAATCCGCATCCTGGATGCGGAACGGAAGGACGTGCCGGACGGGGAAGTCGGGGAGCTGTTTTACCGAACCCCGATGCTCTTCAAAAACTATTTGAAAGATTCAGCCAAAACCGCCGAAGCCTTCGATAAAGGCTGGTCCTCCGCAGGCGATATGGTGAGGAGGGATGAAGACGGCTTCTATGTCCTTGAGGACCGCAAGGCAAACATGATTATCACGGGTGGGGAAAATGTCTACCCTTCGGAGGTGGAAAACGTCCTGGCATCCCACGAAGCGGTCCGAGACGTGGCGGTCATCGGGATTCCTGACGACAAATGGGGAGAAGCGGTCAAGGCGGTGGTCGTGCTGCATGAAGGTTTCGAAAAATCCGGTGAGCTTGCAACCGAGTTGATGGAATTCACCCGTGGCAGGCTGGCTGGGTTCAAGCGTCCCAAAAGCATTGATTTCATAAGCGACGAAGATATGCCACGAACCCCGACCGGCAAAATTCTGCACCGGATACTCCGAGAGCGTTATGGTCGCTGGAGCGACCGATGAACGGATAACAACTGAAAATTAAAGCAAACCCAAAACAGGAGGATGATTTCAGTTATGTTGACCAAGGCGTTCATTCCATACCGAGGCTATTACTCCTCACCGTTCTGCCGCTGGCAAGGCAGCATGCAACATGACAACTCTATCGTTCTCGGCGCTCAGACCGCCGCACGCTGGATCAATTCCCGTAACATAGATCCGATGGTACTCGATTACTGTTACTTCGGAATCACCGTCGGACAGCCCGATCTCTTCTACAGCCACACCTGGGCTTCGGGTATGCTGGTCGAAGGGAAAAAAAACTTGCCTGCCTTAATGGTGAACCAGGCCTGCACCACTTCAGCGACCTGCATTCACCTGGCGGCACTACAGATAGAAACCGGGAATTTCGAAACAGGTTTCGCGCTGATGACCGACAGATGCTCCAACGGTCCCCATACCATCTGGCCCAACCCGCTGGGGCCCGGAGGGGAAGTCATCTCCGAAAACTGGATGATGGACCACTTCAATAATGATCCCTGGGCGGGCTTGAAAATGGTGCAAACCGCAGAAAACGTCGCGAAGGAGATAGGGGCCACCAAAGAAGAATGCGACCGGGTGACGCTCAGGCGCTATCAGCAATATCAGGACGCCCTGGCAAACGCGCGGGCTTTCCAGAAACGTTACATGTTTCCAGCCGAAGTCACTGTCACGCGAAAAAAAACGAAACTTGTCGAGGAAGATGAGGGAATCACCGAGACCACGGAAGAAGGATTGAAGCGGCTTAAACCGGTGGAACCCGGGGGCGTGATATCCTTCGGCGCGCAGACCCATCCTGCCGACGGGAACTGTGGAGTCATCGTAACCACCAAAGAAAAAGCCGTCGAGTTAAGCAGCGATGACGCCGTACAGATCCAGATCGTATCCTATGGATTCTCCCGAGAAAAGAAGGGCTACATGGCTGCGGCACCGGTACCGGCCGCCCAAATGGCTCTTCAAGACAGCGGGTTGAACATTAAGGATATAAAAGCCATAAAAACACACAATCCTTTTATAATAAATGATATTAATATGGCGGTCAAATTGGGGGTTGATGTTATGGCCATGAACAATTATGGCAGCTCAATCGTCTATGGCCACCCTCAGGCACCGACCGCCGGAAGGCTCATCATCGAGCTCCTCGAGGAATTGGTGCTTGACGGCGGGGGCTACGGCATGTGGGCCGGTTGTGCGGCCGGAGACACAGCCGCTGCAATCATTTTCAAAGTGGGATAAGTCGCCCGCTGACAAGCGGATATCAAATATGGAATTCTATTTAAGGCCTCCCGGTCTCCCAACCGGGGGGCCTTTCCCCGCCCTGATTCACCTTTGGTATTTCTCATGGAAAATTAGATGGCGGATTCAGATTTCGTCTGTTGCGTTGACTCCCACCGACGAAAATCTTATGGTATCTACTTCCAGGCAGGATGCAGCCATCCACCCTTCGCAGGCCTATGATTTCACTCTGTGTTGGTCGAAAAATGCAGCCGGGAATAAAAAGACACAAGACGGGATAAAAGAACAATGAAAGAAGTAGCGTTCCAGGCATTGGGCGGTCTCGGCCTATTCCTGTTCGGGATGAAGATTATGTCCGAAGGGCTGCAGAAGGTTGCGGGCAGGAAAATGCGCCAGATACTCCAGATGGTTTCAAACAACCGCTTCGTGGGGTTCGGTGTCGGGGCCGCCGTAACAAGCATTATTCAAAGTTCCTCCGCCACGACGGTCATGCTGGTCAGTTTCGTCGACGCCGGCCTTATGACCCTTCGGCAGGCGGTAGGTGTCATTTTGGGCGCAAATGTCGGTACGACCGTGACCGCACAGTTGATCGCCTTCAACATTCAGGAATTCGCGCTTCCAGCCATTGCCCTGGGGGTTGCGCTCAAGTTTTTCCTGAGTGGCCGGAAATGGTCCTATGCCGGTGACGTCCTTTTGGGATTCGGCCTGGTCTTTTTCGGGCTGGCAACGATGAAGGCGGGTTTTGCGCCTCTGCGGGGCAACGACCTGTTCATATCCTTTTTCACCAAATTCCAGGCGGACTCACTTTCGGGAATGATGTGGTGCATCCTTGTGGGAGCCGTGATCACCATGATTCTGCAAAGTTCGAGTGCAACGGTCGGGCTTACAATGGCTTTGGCATCCCAGGGGCTTCTTGATTTCAGCAGCAGCACCGCATTGATTCTTGGAGACAATATCGGCACCACGGTCACAGCCCAGTTGGCCAGTCTTGGGGCCAACACCCACGCGAGGCGTGCAGCGAACGCACACACCCTGTTCAACGTCGTCGGTGTGGGGATCATGGTCGCCATATTCCCCGTTTTTCTTGATCTCGTTGAATTTTTTACGCGTGCGGTTTCGCATCTCGGCCCCCCGGATATGATGCTTGACGGTCAAAGAGGAAACATTTCACGCTATATCGCCAATTCGCATACCTTGTTCAATGTCGTCTCTGCGCTGATTTTCCTGTTGCTTCTGCCTTACCTGGTAAAAGCCTCAGAGCTGCTGACTCGTGAAAAGACCCCGCCCATGATGGAAGAAATACATAAAATCAAATATATAGATACTAAGTTCATTCATACACCAGACGTCGCTCTTGCCAAGGCCCGGGCGGAAATCAAGCGCATGGGAGACGCGGTTCAGGTGATGTTCAGGGATGTGGTGCAGTCGATCAGGGAGCGAAGGGTGAAGGACCTGGACAAATGGAAAAAGAGGGAGGATGCCATAGACAATCTTCAACGAGAAATCACGCAGTTTCTTGTACATGTGATGCAGAGCCCCATCAGCCCTGAAGAATCCAGCGAAGTTTCCTCGCAGATGCGCATTGCGAACAATCTTGAACGCACCGGTGATGCGATTGAGAATCTCGCTTACCTCGGAGAAGACCTGATAGAGGAGAACCTTTATTTCTCAGAAGAGGCCATGGAGGAATATGACCGCATTTCCGGCGAGGTCAGCAAATTTATGATGATGGTGGTGGAAGCCATTGAGCTTGGCGAAACCGAAATGATGAAGGTGGCCGAAGAACTGGAAAACAACATCGACTCGATGCGCGAAACCATGAAAAACAACCATATCACCCGCCTTCGCGATGCATCCTGTTCCGTGGATTCCGGTTTGATATTTCTGGACATGCTTTCTGCGTTCGAAAAAATGGGTGATTATTGTTACAATATAGCTCAGTCGCTGTCGGGTGTAAAATAGCAGGGCGTCTCATGAAGCGAATCAAAAGATCGCCGGCGAAAGAAACGCTTGAGAATCTCTACCAGTGGTATAATTCCAGACGATGGGTGCATCCGGATCCTCTTGAATTCCTGTATCATTATGACACGATCGAGGACCGGGAAATCGTCGCTTTCATAGCCTCCTCGCTGGCTTACGGCAGAGTAACCCAGATACTCGTCAGCGTCGGCAGAGTTCTGGACTCTTTGGGCTGCAGCCCCGCACGGTTCCTTGACGAAAGCCTCCCGGAACAGTTGATCTCCCGGTTCGACGCATTTGTACATCGTTTCACCACGGGTTCTGATTTGGCCTTGATGTTGACCGGTCTAAAACGGGTGAGAGAACGTTTCGGCTCGCTTCAACACTGCTTTTTGAGTGGGTATTCCCGATCCGACGACACGGTGAACCCTGCGTTGAGCGTGCTGATATCGGAAATTGGAAAACCCTCCGGTCGCCGGTGCCGCCCTAACAGTCTTCTACCATCGCCGGACAGGGGAAGCGCATGCAAAAGACACCATCTTTTCCTCCGCTGGATGGTCAGGCACGATGCGGTTGACCCGGGAGGTTGGGATGCAGTATGCCCCTCCAAATTGATCGTTCCGCTCGATACACATATGTACCGGATCTGCTCGTGCTGGGGTTTCACGGAACGTAAAAGCTCCGGGGGCGCGGCTGCCCTGGATGTTACCCGAGCCTTCAGGCAAATGACTCCCGAGGACCCGGTCCGGTATGATTTCGTATTAACGAGGCTTGGGATACGAAAAGACCTGGATGCCAGATCCATTTCTGCGGGAGGTGAGTCATGAAGACATTCATCACGGGAGGAACCGGTTTCGTCGGAAGCCGTCTGACGGAACACTTGACCGCGCTCGGCCACGAGGTGACCGTTCTCACCCGAAAACCTCCGGCCGGACCGCATCCAACTGGAATTTCCTATGTGACGGGCGATCCCGCCTCCGGCGGCCCCTGGCAGAAGGCGGCCGCGGGCCATGAAGCATTGATAAACCTGGCCGGTGCAAGCATCTTCAAACGATGGAGTGAGGACTATAAACAAGTGATCCTCCGAAGCAGACTCGACACCACACGGAACCTGACGGAAGCGGCCGGCCGGTCCGGCTCTTCGGTAAAAGTGATCTTGAGTGCATCCGCGGTCGGTTATTACGGCTCTCGCGGGGATCAGGAACTGGTTGAGCAGGACGAACCGGGAAACGATTTCCTCGCCTCCGTGTGCCGCCAATGGGAGAAAGCCGCTACCGCCGCAGAAACATCCGGTGTGCGCGTCGTGTTGTGCCGGCTGGGAATTGTATTGGGCCGTGGGGGCGGCGCCCTCTTGAAAATGCTCCCACTTTACAAGCACCATCTGGGGGCAAAACTCGGAACGGGCAAAAATTGGTTTTCCTGGGTGCACCTGGACGACCTGGTTCAAGCGTTCGGAAGACTTATCGAGGCCGAAGGAATCCATGGCCCTGTAAACATTACCGCACCGCAGCCGGTGCGCTTCGGTCAATTTCATCGTGCTCTCTCCGAGGCGGTCGACAAAACGCAATTCGCACCGCCCGTCCCATCTTTTGTCGTCAGGTTGTTGCTTGGAGACTTCGGCCGGGTGTTAACCGAAGGTCAGAGGGTGTACCCCCGGGTTCTCATGCAACAAAAATTCCATTTCGCATTTCCGGAACTCCAATCGGCTTTGGAAGATCTCGTTCGAACCCTGGGAAACAGGGTTTAGGCAAAGGTAAAGATTCTATGGCTTTTCTTAAAACAGGAAAAATAAACTCTGGGCTGCTGGGAAGTCTTCTCGAACGCTACACCTTTCCAGGGAACGGGGTGGCGATCGGAGCAGGCATCGGAGAAGACGCCGCCGTGATCGAGGTTGGAGACACCTACCTGCTCGCCAAAACAGATCCTATAACCCACGTCACGGACAGGATAGGCTATTACGCGGTCCATATCAATGCCAACGACATTGCAGCTATGGGAGGCACCCCGAAATGGTTTCTTGCCACGGTTTTGATGCCCCAGGGAAGCAAGGTTGAAGACCTGGAGAAAATCTTTTCACAAATTTCAGCCGCATCGAAAAATCTCGACATTTCCTACTGCGGTGGCCACACTGAAATCACGACTTCCGTCAAGAATCCGGTGGTGGTTGGGCAAATGCTGGGAGAGGCCCCGATAGGAGGTCTCAAGCCAACCTCCGGAGCCAGGGAAGGCGATTCGATCATCATGACCAAATGTGCGGGAATCGAAGCCACCGCAATCATTGCGATCGAACTGGAAAGTGAACTGCGCAAAAATTTTCCCGGAAAGCTGATCGAACGTGCGAAAAATTATCTCCTGAATCCCGGCATCAGCGTCGTGAAAGACGCACGCGTGCTGGCCGGAATGTCTGCGGTCCATGCCTTGCATGACCCCACCGAAGGAGGAATTGCGACCGGCATTTTCGAAATAGCTGAGGCGAGCGGCCTCGGCGTAACGCTGAATGCGGACAACATCCCGATAAGCGAAGAAACGAGGCTCTTGTGCGAATACCTGGATGTGAACCCGCTGGGCATTTTCGCGTCGGGATCCCTTCTCGCGGCGATAGACAAGGGGGCAGTGGATGAAACCCTCCTGCGGCTGCATAAAGCCGGGATCCCGGCTTTTATGATAGGAGAAACCGGGCCTGCTGGCGACGGAAGATGGTTGACACGGGGAAGAACCCGTATACCGCTCCCCGTATTCCATCAGGACGAACTGTCCAGGATTTTCGGCTGACAATCATGAAGTCGAGCATTACGCCGCCGGCCGGTCGAAAGCTTCCCTTAGAGCACGATCGTAAGGCGGCCGCAGGACTCCCTTTTCGGTGATTATAGCGTCAACATATTCTGCGGGTGTGATGTCAAAGGCAGGATTAAACGCTTCGACTCCCTCGGGTCCCAAACATTTGCCGGCGATTGTGGTCACCTCCGAGGGATCTCGCTTTTCCACAGGGATAAAATCACCGCTCGAAACAGACAGGTCCACCGTGGACAGCGGAGCGGCGACATAGAAGGGAATCCCGTTTGTATGGGCAAGAACCGCCAGCTGGTAGGTTCCGATTTTGTTCACTACGTCTCCGTTCGCAGCGATCCGATCAGCACCGGTCACGACTGCATCGATGCCTCCGGACCGCATCATGAACCCGGCCGCGCTGTCTACTATGACCGTAACCGCGATTCCCTCTGTCTTCAATTCAAACGATGTGAGTCGTAAACCCTGCAGCCATGGCCTCGTTTCCCCGGCTATGACCCGTATTTTTTTCCCGGCCGAAGCCGCCGCACGAATAACGCCGAGCGCAGTACCATAACCCCCGGTCGCAAGAGCGCCCGCATTGCAGTGCGTCATAACGAGAGCCGGATCGGGCAACAACTTCTCGCCGTATCGGCCGATCGCGCGGTTCATCTCAATATCTTCATTGAGAATAGAGGTCGCCTCCCTCCGAAGAGCTTCAACGATTTGTTCGACCGGACTGTCTTTAAGCCTTTCGACGACAGCCTGCATGCGCTCTACCGCCCATCGGAGATTGACCGCCGTAGGCCGCGCGGTCAGCATTTCTTCTGCAATCTGTTCGAATTGGTGAAAAAATCTCGAAGGTGCACGCGAGCCAGCCCGTCGAGCGCCTATTGCAAGCCCCATCGCAGCAGCGATTCCGATAGCCGGGGCGCCCCGAATAACCATGTTCCGTATCCCGCGGATCACGTCCCTGTAACTCCGGCAAGTGTACCATTGCACATGCCCGGGGAGTTTCCGCTGATCGACCATCCGTACATCGAGTCCATGCCATTCGATCGTCGGAACCATCAGAGTCTCCAGAAAAAGTTAAACATCTATGCGCTCCACCCAACCTCGGGTATCGGGGATATCTCCGTACTGAAGGCCGATGAGTTCATCGTACAGTCTTTTGGAAAGCTCTCCCATGGTTCCGCCGCCGACCACGTAATCACGGTTCTTGAAATTGATTCTCCCCACCGGGGAAATCACGGCCGCAGTCCCTGTGCCGAAGGCCTCCTTCAGCACGCCGCTCTCCGCCGCCTCTACCACATCGTATATCGAGAGCAGCCTTTCCGACACGTTGTAGCCCCAGTCGGTCGCAAGCTGGATCACCGATTTACGGGTAATGCCGGGGAGGATGCTTCCGGTAAGAGGCGCCGTAATGAGCTCATCGCCGATCATGAAAAACATATTCATCGTCCCGACTTCTTCCACGTATTTATGCTCGGAGGCGTCAAGCCACAAAACCTGGGTGAAGCCCTTCTTTTTCGCCTGCTCGGCCGCCAGCAGGCTCGCAGCATAATTTCCGGCCACCTTGGCGTCGCCGGTTCCCCCCAGTGCAGCACGGGAAAACCGGTCTTCCACGTAGATCCCGACCGGATCAAGCCCTTCTTTATAGTAGGCCCCCACCGGACCGAGGATAATATAGAACACATATTCTTTCGACGGACGTACGCCTAGATGAGGTTCGGTCGCGACCATGGTCGGTCTGATATAAAGAGAAGCGCCGTGGCTCTTCGGAATCCAGTCCTTGTCCTGCAGAATCAATGCCTTCAGACATTTCATTGAAAAATCCACATCCAGCTGGGGCATGCACATCCTTGAGGCCGACTGATTCATCCGCTCGAAATTATCCTTTGGTCTGAAAAGATAGATCCCTCCCTCGGATCCGGCATAGGCCTTAAGCCCTTCGAAAATCTCCTGGCCGTAGTGGAGCCCCATCGCTGCGGGGTCAATACTCAGGGGGCCATAAGCCTCGATCCGGGGATTCAACCAGCCTTCCTCCGCCCGGTAGTCCATCAAGAACATATGGTCGGTAAAAATATCCCCGAAACCCAAGTTTGTTTCATCCTCCGGTTTGTCTTTCATCTTCCCACGTGAAACTTTTTTTATCACCAATTCCAATTCCATTGCATTTCCCTCCGTTAAAAAAAACACAGGATGCAATCTATAACACACGGTTTGTTCGAAAACAACCACCCAGTTTCCCTAAATCCACCATCTACTTTCTCCATGAGAAATACCAAAGGTGGATTTAGGGGGATCCCTGGCCACCAGGAAGGTGTCAGATGCCAGGCGCCGAGGAGCGACGAGTGATGCGTATAAGGAATACGCCGCAGCGAGGAGCGAGCGAAGGCAACACCGCAGATGGCAGCTTGATGGTGGATCAGGGGTTTCCATCCGGTATTTCCGGTTGGGCACCATCTGATGAAACAGTGGCAGCTACACTATACACTACTATATTTCCGTTGACATTCAATCAGACATTGGACTATTAATTTTATATACAAATTCGTGTAATCTGGTATATAGACAACTCCTTCGGCTGCCGTTTCCAGGCCCTTAACGACGGCAAGCGTATTTCAAGACGAGCCATGCAAAAAAAGACGTTGTGTTTTTTATCCATCCTTTCGGTGATCTTCATCTTTTGCGGTGCTGGAAATACCCTGGCACAGGGCGCGAAAAAAATATTGAGCATCGAAGCGTATGATATGCTGAACACCGTCCCGGATTCTTATCTTGTGGATGTCAGGACGAGAGCCGAATACCAGTTTGTCGGCCATCCGATAACCGCCTATCACTTCCCCTATTTGTTCCTTTCCAGTCAACTGATCAAGAAAGGGGAAGATTACGTTTACAGCTTTGATGAAAAAAACAAGGCATTTATCGAAGAGATAAGCAAAATTTTCAAAAAAACCGACAACCTACTTGTCCTATGCCGGGATGGTTCACGAAGCGCTGCAGCAGCGGTCGAGCTCTCTGAGGCCGGATTCAAGAATGTATACAATATTGAAGACGGTTTTGAAGGTCCTCTGTTCCCAACCTTTTCGGACAGCAACAAAGATAAATTTTACCGCCAACTGGCCAAGAGAAACAACATTTACGGCTTCGACCATCGGCGCCATTACGGCTGGCAGTGGTGGGGACTTCCCTGGACCTACAAACTCGACCCCAAGTACTTATATCCTCCGGATCTTAGCCAGCCAAAAAATTAGACCTCTGTACACGTTTATCGACTCCAACGCAGCGAATGAAAGGCCGCACCGTAGCCCTGGAAGTCTTCGACAAATGTTTTGACGAAGGAAGGTCGGGCCTTTCTGTTGACAAAACCGTGAGCAACGTTTACTTTTTATGTAAATTTAGGAGCGGAGGAAAGGAGATCATCGATGGCAGATGTCTTACATGTGACTGACGACAATTTCGAAAAAGAAATCCTGCAGTCTGATATACCGGCAGTGGTGGATTTCTGGGCTGAATGGTGTGGCCCGTGCAAAATGGTAGGCCCTATTGTAGAAGAACTGGCGAAAGACTATGACGGCAAGGTCAAAGTAGCATCCATGGATGTCGATACAAACAGAAAGACACCCGGCGCCTTCGGAATAAGGAATATACCTACACTGATCTTTTTCAAGGGAGGCCAGGTGGAACAAACCGTGATAGGGGCGCATCCGAAGAGTTTTCTCGATGAGCAGATCAAAAAGATGCTTTAAATGCACTCTCTCCTCCTTTTAACCCCCGCCCTCGCTCAGCGAGGCGGGGTTTCGATTTGGTGTCACGGTAGCAGAAAGGTGGATTATGCATGATCTTATTATAATCGGAGGAGGCCCCGCCGGCCTCACGGCAGGCCTTTATGCGGCAAGGTCCAAACTGGATGCCGTACTGTATGAAAGGTTGGTGCCGGGCGGTCAAATTCTTACTACGGACTGGATTGAAAACTATCCGGGCTTTCCTGAGGGGCTGTCGGGATTCGACCTTGTGGATCGGATGAAACAGCAGGCTGAACGATTCGGGCTCAATATAGAAAATCGTGAGGTCACATCCTTTAGGCCTTCCGGGGCTACCATGACATTTACCACGGACCAGGGACCGGTGGAAGCGAAAGCCGTGATCTTCGCCAGCGGGGCCACCCCCAGGAAGATTGGAATAGACGGCGAATCCACATTGACGGGGAAAGGGGTTTCCTATTGTGCGACGTGCGACGGTCCTTTTTACCGTGACCAGGAAGTAGCGGTGATAGGAGGAGGAGACACCGCGGTCGAGGAGGCACTGTTCCTTACGAAGTTCGCCAGCAGAGTTCACCTTATACATCGCAGAGACAAACTCAGGGCTGTCAAACTATTGCAGGAACGGGCCGAGGCCGAGAAGAAGCTGGAACTGGTCTGGGACACGATACCCACCAGGATCATGGGTTCTGCGGCGGTCGAAGGGCTCGCCTTGAAAAATGTTCAATCCGGCGCGGAGTCGACGCTTCCAGTTCAGGGGGTCTTCGTATTCATCGGCTACAGCCCCAACAACAGCCTTCTCAAGGAATACGTCGAACTTGACGATAATGGATTCGTCATGACCAATACAAATATGGAAACATCAATCCCCGGCGTCTTCGCCGCAGGCGACATCCGATCCAAACTCCTGAGGCAGGTATCCACCGCCGTAGGGGAAGGGGCCGCCGCCGCTTTCGCCGCTGAACGCTATATAGAAAATCTCTGAAGCAGCCTATGAAAAACACAAAAATCATACTGAGTCTGCTGTTTGTTGTTTCTGTCTTGTCGCCTTTGCTGGGTGGGTGTGCATGGCTGGATAAGTTGAGAGGTTCCAACGAAGATAAAAGCCCTTCCGAACTCATGTACGAAGGCCTTTCCGATTTGGAACGCGGTAGGTACGCCTCTGCCACCGAGGCATTTCAGACGATTAAGGACCGGTATCCGTACAGTGAGCTTGCTGTCGAAGCAAAATTGAGAATGGCCGATACCCTGTACAGGCGTGAGCTTTACGAAGAAGCCTACGATGCTTATGACGAATTCGAACGCCTTCATCCGACAAATTCGGCAGTACCCTATGCCATTTATCAGAAGGGGATGTGCCATTTCAACCGGATGCGCGGCATAGACAGGGATCAAACGGCTACCCGCAACGCCAGAGATCAATTTGAACGGCTGATCGAAAAATTCCCGGACTCCAATTATTCAGCTCAGGCCCGCAGAAAACTCGCCGAATGCTACGCTTCGCTCGTAAGTCATGAACTCTTCATCGCGGACTTTTACCTTAAAAAGAGACACTTTGAGGCTGCCCGTGACCGCTATATATACCTTCTGGAAAATTATCCAGACTATGGCCAGTATATGCATGCACTTGAAAACTTACATATATGTATGCAAAATTTAAAAGATCAGGCCAAAGATTCTAAATCGTGGTTGCGCAAAATCATCCCCTTCGATCATGCAGGGGACCGGCCGCCCATGGGGTGGTAGTCTTGTCTCGTCAACCGTTTAAAATCTCTTCGACAAGCCTGTAGGATTCCTCCAGCGCTGAGGGTAGCAATTCAGGGTTTGTCCCACCTCCCTGCGCCATATCCGGCCTTCCACCACCTTTTCCCCCGACCATTTCAGACAACCTCGCGATGATTCGTCCTGCATTGAAACGTTTGGCCAAATCTTTGGTTACCACGCAGGTGAGCATCGCCCGACCACCGTTCACCGCCCCGACCACGATCACGCCCTGGCGCAGATGGTCCTTGATTCTGTCGGCTGCTTCGCGCAAATCCTTCGGGGAATCTGCATCAAGCCTCCTGACAAGCACCTTCACACCACCGATTTCGCGGACACCGGCGAGAATGTCATCCGATTTCCCGGCTATAAGTTTCGATTTAAGAGATTGTATTTCACGATCTTTATCCTTGTATTCCTTGATAAATCGAGCAAGCCTTTCTTCGACACCATCCGATGTGGTTTTGAGAAGAATCGCTGCCGAACGCAGCGTCTGTTCGAGCCGCTGATCATGCGCCAGGGCCGCCTCACCGGTCATCGCTTCGATTCGGCGCACATTGGCGGCGACAGATGTTTCCGCCACCACCCTGAACAACCCTATATCCCCGGTTCTGTGCGTATGGGTACCGCCGCATAATTCTTTGCTGACGCCTTCCCCGACGCCTACGACTCTGACCTGCGCGCCATAGCGCTCCTCGAAAATAGCCATCGCGCCGGTTTTCATAGCCTCCTCTTTGGTCATCACCGTGGTTTCCACCGGCAGGTTGGCGATGATATAACGGTTCACCCTGCGTTCCAGTTCCTGGATGGTTTCTGAGTCCACCTGCGCAAAATGAGTAAAATCGAACCGCAGCCTTTCGGACGAGACAAGCGAACCCGCCTGCTTGACATGATCCCCAAGCAACTCCCGCAACGCGGCGTGCAGCAAATGTGTGGCGGAGTGATTGCGGGCGGTCGCGGCCCGCCTCTCTTCGTCAACGGTGGCCCGGACCCTGTCTCCCACGTGAAGCAGGCCTGAAACAATCCTCCCCTTGTGGACCGTAAGCTCGGGGGAGGGTTTGATCGTGTCGTCCACCTCCATAATACCTGAATCGAAGAGGATCGTTCCGCTGTCACCGACCTGTCCTCCCGATCTTCCGTAAAACGGTGTATGGTCGAGAACCACCTCGACCGCCGACCCCGCCTTCGCGGCATCAGATTCTGAATCATCCAGAACCAGCGCAGTTACCTCCGCATCCACCGAAAAGGTTTCGTAACCGACGAACCGGCTTTTTACACCGCGGCCGACGATCTTCAGATAAACTTCAGGAACCGCTTCTTCTCCACTCCCGCGCCAGGACTCCTGGCTTTTCATGCGCTGCTTCACCATTGCAGATTCGTAACCCTCTGTGTCCACATCGAGGTCGGAATCCAGAGCCACATCGCGCACGATATCGATAGACAGTCCATACGTATCATACAGCTTGAAAGCCGTCTCGCCGGAAATCCATTTCTCTCCTTTGTTTTTGATCAGCGAAATTTCTTCTTCGAGCACCTTCATACTGTACGTCAGCGTATCTGAAAATCGTTTTTCTTCGTTGCCCACCAACCCGTTTATCAAGCTCCCGGCCTGTGCGAGCTCCGGGTAATCTTCTCCCATGAATTCAATGACCTTGCCGCACACCAGGTGCAGAAACGACCCGGCAAGTCCGAGCACATGACCGAACCGGGCCGCCCTCCTTATGATCCGGCGAAGCACATAACCGCGCCCTTCGTTCGAGGGCATAACACCGTCAGCGATTAAAAACGCAGCAGCTCTCGCATGATCCGATATCACTCGAAAGGCGACATCCTCCCGCCCGCCTTTTCCATAGGCAGCCCCGGAGAGCTCTTCGACATGGGCAATGAGCCCCCGTAAAATATCCGTATCGTAGTTCGAAGAAACTCCCTGGATCACCGCGGCAAGCCTCTCGAGTCCCATTCCTGTATCGATGTTGGGGCTGGGAAGCGGCTCAAAGCTTCCGTCGGGCTTTCGGTCGAATTGAGTGAAAACCAGATTGTATATTTCAAGATATCTCTCACAATCGCAACCGGGCGCACAATCAGCCCGCCCGCAGGAAAGTTCCGGGCCCTGGTCGAAATATATTTCCGAACATGGACCGCAGGGACCGGTCTCCCCCATCGCCCAGAAATTATCCTTCTCCCCCAGCTTGACGATTTTTTCCGGG
>Ga0068714_10002902_pt1 | contig 21129 bp, 19 predicted proteins | sample MTBNYHSulfiMetaG_FD_62988 | JGI IMG/M metagenome (GOLD analysis project Ga0068714, IMG submission 62988) | Enrichment culture microbial communities from rom New York Harbor, USA that are MTBE-degrading - MTBE-NYH (New York Harbor Sulfidogenic)... | ecosystem: Environmental > Aquatic > Marine >... | reverse complement strand
CCGGTGTCCAGCCCGAGGGTGTAGGTCCAGGTGGAGAGGGTGGCCCCGAAGTCGCGGTTCTCGGTCGAGGCCACCAGCAACAGCTCCACGTCCACCACCACCTCGGCCCTCGCCTTGTCGTTGGTGCTGATGAGCTTTTCGGCGATGGCGACCTTGTCGGCGGTGTCCCGGAGGGTGATGGCGTTGAGCTGCTCGTTGGTGGCGAGGCGGCGCGCCTCGATCAGGGAACGCAGGAGCTTGTCCACCTCCTTCACGTCCGCGTTGGAAAGGAAGAAGGTCTTGATCACCAGGTCCTCGTACTCGCGCCGGTTCTGGGGGGTGTCCTCGATGACGATGATGGAGTGGGGGTCGAGCACCTTGTAGAAGTGGCCGGCCGCCTGCATCACGATCTCGAGGGCCCGCTCGGCGGTGACCTGGGACAGCTCGATGGACAGCTTGTCGTCCTTGAGCTTGGGGTCGAACAGGACGTTGAACCCGTACGCCTTGGCGATGGCCTGGTAGATCTCCTTGATCGGCTTCTGCTTGGGGAAGCTGAGGGTGATCTCCTCCTTGGAGCCCGGGTCCAGGACCGGCGGCTTGACCTTGGCCTCGCGGGCCTGCCGTTTGAGCTCCTCGAGCCGTTCCACCCCGCCCGGCTGCTCCAGGATCGCGATCTCCTGCTCGATCTGCGCGAGCTCCTGCTCGGCGAACTGCTGGGTGGGGTCGAGCTGGACCGCCAGCATCATCTCGTCCCGCGCCTGGCTCAGCCGCCCCATCTCGCGCAGGGCGAGGCCCCGCTGGAAGTGCTGCTGCGCCGATCGCTGGCGGGCACGGACGAGCCCCATGCGGTACTCGACGTTGTCGGGCTCCTCGGCCAGCGCCTGCAGGTAGTGGTAAACGGCGGCGTCCCAGTCGCGGTTGTCCGCGGCCTTGTCGCCCTCGCGGCCGGAGCTGGCGCAGCCGGCGGCGGCCAGGACCAGCACGGCCGCGGCCGCGCGGAGCACTCGCTCAGTTGTCTGCCAGCGGTACACGGGTCGTTACCTCCTCGGGGTAGCCCACGAAGCCGATGACCACCGACTCGTAACCCACCTCACGCAGGATGAAGCGGTTGTCGAACACGGATCCGGGCACTGCCACCTCCACCTGCTCGTCGCGGCGGAAGACCGCCACCGGCAGACGGCTCGGTCCGAGGTAGCCGATGTAGACGCGGTCGAAGGGCGGCGGCAGCGGGGTCGGGGACGGTCCCGGTGTACGCGTCGGCGGCGGTGTGCGGGTCGGTGGCGGTGGGGGTGGGGTGGGGGTCGGTCGCAGGTCCGGGGTGGGGGTCGGGGGTGGCCCGAACGTGAACGGGTTACGCGGCGAGTCGCTGTCCAATGCCAGTTCGCGGGTGAGGAGCTCGGTCTCGAGCTTCGGCACCCCGTGCGGCTCGAAGGTGATCGAGTCGGCGGTGCCCCTGTCACTGCTCAGCGACCCCTGGCGCAGGTAGTGGAAGAGCGCGTAGGCGGCGGTCACCGCCAGCAGCGCGACCAGGAGGCCGGTGCGGTTTCGGCTACTCGAGGCCATCGGCCCCCCCCTCCGACGGGTTGACGGGTTCCGGCGGGGCCGGCGCCGGGACCTCGGCCGCGGCCTCCTCCGGCAGCGGTCGCTCGGGCCCGAGGGCGCGCAGTTGGTCGAGGTCGGCGCGGGCGACGTAGGTCGCGATGGTGACGCCAATGCGCAGGTCACGGGTCGTCGCCTGGGCCTCGCCCGCCAGGCTGAGCCGCGACACCACCAGGAACTGAGGGCTCGTCTGCAGACTGGAGAGCATCCGGCGGAGCTGGGCGTACTCCCCGACCACCGCGAACGAGATCTCGAACCGCACCAGCTCGAGGTCCTTCTCGTCGGACCAGGAGTAATTGTAGGAGCCTGGCATCAGACCGGCATCCCGGACCCCCCCCCCGAGCGCCCGCAGGATGGGGGTCAGGCGCGCGTCGAGGCTGCCGAACACGGTCTCCCGCAGATGGTGGAGCTCCCGGTTGAGCGCCTCCACGGCGAGGCGCTCCTCGGCGGCCAGTCGCTGCGCCCTGCGCAGCCGGGCCAGATTGGCGTCGAGGTTGTCGATCTCCCGTTCGAGCTGGGCCGCCCGGCCGAGAGACCCGGAGGTCATCCAGGCGTAGAGCCCCAGGTTGCCGAGACACAGCAGGACCACCGGCAGCCAGACCGGGAGAAGGCGCTGCCACGGCTTCCATCCGCCCGTCACGGCGCGTGCTCCCCAGCCGTGCGACCGGGCAGGTACCTGACCGAGACGGTGAACTCGAAGTTCGCGCTGCGTGCCTGCTCGGGGAGTCGCTCGGTTCGCGGTCGCGGCTCGTCGAAGGAGGGGTCGAAGATGAGGTTGTCGAGGAGGTCGAGGAACGCGTCGCGGTCACTGGAGATGCCGTCGAGGCCGAGCTCGACGCTGTCCTTGCCCACCGTCGGGGCGATGCGGATGATGCGGACCTCGCGCGGGAGCACCCGCTCCACGTCGTCCAGCAGCTGCAGCCAGGAAAAGGAGTGCTCGCGAAGCACCAGGTTGAGATTCTCCACCTGCCGGTCGAGGGCCCGCCACGGCACTCGGTCGAGGGTCTCGATGTCCCGCCTCAGCTCGGTCACCAGGCCGGCCTGCTCCGCCGCCAACGTCCGTTGCCGCTCGATCTGCTCCTCGAGGCCGCGGTTGCTGGCGAGCCAGAGGTTGAGGTTGACGGCGGACAGCGCCACGGCCAGGGTGCCGGCCGCGGCGACCAGCAGCCACACCGGGCGGGTGTTGAGGAAGGGTTTCGAGGCGAGGTTGGGGACTTTCACTCTCCCTCCTCGTCTCGCAGCATCGAAAAGGCGACGCAGAGCCGTGCGGGGTCGAGCTCGCTGCCCTCCAACATGGTGCAGGTCGGGACCGGCTCGGCCTCGACCCGGACCCCCTCCTGGTCTGTCCACCACTGCTCGAGGCTCTCATCCACCGCCCCCGAGCCGGCCGAGGTCGTCACCGCGAGCTCGCCGTCGATCGAGAGGGTGTCGCGGATGTAGGAGAGGGCGAGGTGGAGCTCGCGCAGGGTCAGCGCCCAGGCCTCGTCGGTGGGCGGCAGCGGCTTGGTGCGGAGGAGGCGGGGTCGGCCGTCGAGCGTCAGCACCAGGGAGAGGAACCCTTCCTCGTGCTGCACCACCAGCCGGGGGCTGGTCCCGGGCCGCACCCGGCGCGCGAGTGCGAAGAGGCGGGGGGTGATCAGGCCGGGCTCGACGTTGACCTCGGCGAACGCCGCTTCCAGGTCGGCGAGAGGCCGCTCGAGGGCCGAAACGCAGAGAACCTGGTGGGAGCCGTCGACGTGGATCGGCACCAGGGCGAGACGGAGCTCCGTCGGTGCCACCGGGAGGAGCTTTTTCAGCCTCCACCGCACCACCTCGACGAGCTCCGAGCCCCGACGCGGGAGGTGGTCGAAGTCCAGGAGGTGGGTGCGGACCCAGGCGGTCGGCACCACCACTGCCGCCCTCCGGGACCCGCCCACGCGTTCCTGCAGCGGCCGCACCTGTTCGGCGAGGCGCTGGCGGTCGAGCACCTGCAGGCCCACCGAGCCGACCTCCACCACGCCCGGCGGAAGGGCGACCCTGGCGGCGGTCAGCCCCCCCTTGCGATCGCGTCGGACCGCGATGGCGGTGTCCGGCTCCAGTAGCCACACGCTGGTGGTGGGGCGGCTCTCGAGGACGCGCTGCAGTCTCATTCGACGAAGGTCACCTTGTTGACGTCGCGCAGGGTTGTCTGGCCGGCGAAGACCTTCTGCAGGGCCGACTCCCGCAGAAAGCGCATCCCCTCGGCCTTGGCCGCGCGCTTGATCTCGGCCGCGGAGCGGCGGTCGAGAATGAGCTGGCGGATGTTGTCGGACAGGGAGAGCAGCTCGCAGATCGCCATCCGGCCCCGGAAGCCGGTGCCGTTGCACTCGATGCACCCGGCCCCCTCGAAGAACACGAAATCGCGGTAGCGGTCGGGCTCGAGACCGGAGTCGACCAGGAGATCGTCGGAGGCGATGGACTCCCGCCGGCAGTGGGGGCAGATCCGGCGCACGAGGCGCTGCGCGAGCACGCAGTTCAGCGCCGAGACGAAGTTGTACAGGTCGACCTTCATGTTGAGGAAGCGGCCCAGCACGTCGACCACGTTGTTGGCGTGCACGGTGGTGAACACCAGGTGTCCGGTGAGGGCCGACTGCACGGCGATCTGGGCGGTTTCCTCGTCGCGGATCTCGCCCACCATGACCTTGTCCGGGTCGTGGCGGAGGATGGAGCGAAGCCCCCGGGCGAACGTCAGCCCCTTCTTCTCGTTGACCGGGATCTGGGTGATGCCGCGCAGCTGGTACTCGACCGGGTCCTCGATCGTGATGATCTTGTCCTCGGTGGACTGGATCTCCGCCAGACAGGCGTAGAGGGTCGTGGTCTTGCCCGAGCCGGTCGGCCCGGTGACCAGGACCATACCGTAGGGCTCGCGGATGAACTTGCGCAGCTGACGCTTGGTGTCCTCCTCGAAGCCGAGGACCTCCAGGTTCAAGCTCCTGAACTCGGCGTTGGTCGCCTCCTTGTCGAGGATGCGGATGACCGCGTCCTCGCCGTGGACGGTGGGCATGATGGAAACCCGGAAGTCGATGGTGCGGCCCGAGAAGCGGACCTTGAAGCGCCCGTCCTGGGGGATTCGCTTCTCCGCGATGTCGAGCTCGGACATCACCTTGATGCGGCTGATGATGGTCGAGTGGTGGCGCTTGTCGATCGACTTCATCGCCTGGTAGAGGACGCCGTCGATGCGGTACTTGACCACCACCTCCCGGTCCTGGGTCTCGACGTGGATGTCGGACGCCCGGCGCTGGATGGCGTTGAACAGGACCGAGTCGACCAGGCGGATGATGGGGGAGGCGTCGGCCGTGATCCGGTCGATGGACAGCACCTCCTCGCCGTCCTCGGCCTCCTGGACCAGCTGCAGGCGGAAGCCCTCCGTGGCCTCGTCGAGCACGCGCTGGGTCGACTCCGACTTCTCGAGGATGCCGGCGATGCGGGAGGCCGGCCCGACCACGACCCGCAGGGTCCGGGCCAATGCCAGCTCGATCTCGTTCACGGCCACCACGTCCGAGGGGTTGGACATGGCGACCTCGAGCACCCCGCCCATGTCCGCCAGGGGGAGGAACTCGTAGCGGAGCATGAGCTCCACCGGCAGGGTCCGGAACAGCTCCGGGTCGACGTGGAACTCGTCCAGGGGGTCGAACCGGAGTCCCAGGCGCCGGGCGAGCGCCTCGGCCTTCTGGAGCTCGACCTTCTCCTCCGGTTCGACCGTCTCGCCGAGCATGAGGAGGGTTTCGTCGAGGTTGGGCTGGTTTGCCATACGTCCTCAGTTCATCTGTGAGACCAGGGTCAGCAGGGGGTAGTACACCGCCAGCAGCAGCCCCGCTACGATGATACCCATGACCACCAGGATTGCGGGCTCGAACAGGGTCACGATCCGGTTCAGGGTGAAGTCGATCTCCTCGTCGAAGAAGTCGGAGGTGTGAGAAAGCATCTCCGGCAGGGCGCCGGTGGACTCCCCCACCCGCATCATGGCCAGGGCCAGGTCCGGCATGCGGCGGGTCCCTTCCAGCGAGTCCGACAGCGGTCGCCCCTCCCGGACCTGGGTGACGCAGGTCAGGAACAGCTCGGAAAGGAACGTGTTCTTGATCGAGCTGGCGGAAGTCTCGAGGGCGGGAACCATGGGGGTTCCGCCCCCCAGCAGCACCGCCATCGAGCGGCTGAACTGGGTCAGCGAGAAGAGGTGGGCGATGCGCCCCACCAGGGGGACGCGGAGAGTCATCCGGTCGAGCAGGAGGCGGCCCGACGGTGACTCCCTCCAGAAGCGGAAACCGACGACGACGGCGACCAGGCCGCCGGCGAACAGGAAAAAGTTGTTGCTGACGGTGGACGAGATCCCCATCACGATCTTGGTGGGCAGGGGCAGCTCGGCGCCGAAGCCGACGAAGAAGTCCCGAAACGCCGGGATGACCTTCACCATGAGGATCACCACGAGGCAGATGGACAGCAGGACCAGCACCAGGGGGTAGGTGAGCGAGGCCACGATCTTGCGTCGCACCGACTCCACCAGCCGCTGGTACTCGACGTAGCGTCCGAGCACGAACTCCAGCTCCCCCGAGCGTTCCCCGGCGCGGACCGTGTTGGCGTAGAGGCGCGGGAAGGTGTCGCCCAGGGAGAGGAAAGCGTCCGACAGCGAGACACCGGTGGTGACCTGCTGGTGCACCTTGGTCAGCAGGGCGCGAAAGTGGGAGCCCGCCTGCTGGTTGCGGAGCAGGTCAAGGGACTGGGCGAGGGGCAGCCCGGCCTTGAGCAGCGTCCTGAGCTGGGTGTTGAAGATCAGGAACTCCTGGCCGGACACCTTCTCACCGCTGGTGAGCAGGGGGATGCGCAGGCGCGCTCGCCGCCGGGCGATGGAGAAGACATGGAAGCCCTCCCCCTCGAGCTCGCGCTGCAACGTATCGGCGGAGGCGGCGATCCGCCGCTGCTCCACCACCGCACCGTCTGTGGTGCCGAGACGGCAGACGAACTCGGGCACTACGGCTCCCCCGCCGACTGAGCTTCCAGAATCAGGACCAGCGCCCGGTCGCTGCCCTCCGTCGCGCTGGCACCGAAGATGGTGCGCTGCCCGGGGCCGAGGACCAGGCTCGTGCGCAGGACCTCGGTTTGTCGTTGGACGCCGCGGTCGTCGACCCGGCTGTGAACCAGGGTGACCCGGTCGAGGTGGATCCGGTTGCCAGGGTCGGCGAAGCTCCACGGGCTGGTCTCGGACGTCGGGAGGGTGTTGGTGACGAAGCCGATCTGGTACCCGGAGCCCAGGTGGGCCACCGCCGACTGGCCCACCTCACCCTCGAACAGGGTGGCGCCGATGCGGCGGAACGAGGTGAAGCGGAACATGCGCTGGACCCGGGCGTCGATGGGCGCCTGGTCCTGCGCGGCCAGCGGGGTGTTGCTGGCCTCGAGCAGCTCGGCCCGGATCCGGTACCGTTCGCGGCTGCGGGTCAGGGTGTCGAGGAGAGAGGAGACCCTCTCCACGACCTCGGGCCGGTCCTGGACGATGAGCTGGGACTGGTGCGGCTGCACGGTGAGCGTGCCGTGCTCCGACAGGAGAGACTGCACCGCCGCCGCCGCCACCCGGATCGACACCCGCGCGTCCTGCAAGCGGAACACGCGGACGGTGGTCACCACCTCGCTGGCGAGGGTCAGGCCGGGCGCCGAGAGGATCGTCGCTGCCAGCACCAGGATGGTCGTCCACCGTCGCACTCAGGACTCCAGGGCCGGGTTGACGATGAAGAGGACCGCGGTGTTGCTGTCCTCGTCGCTGGCGAAGTGGTACACGCGGACCCCGTTGCCCGGCATGTCGACCTCGACCTGGGGCGGCGGCTGGAGGGACGGCGGTGACCCGGAGGCGGCGCTGACGGTTGTCGGGGCCGGCGACGCAGTGGCGGAGTTGATCGGCGGGGCAGACAGCGACCGCCAGGCGAGTGCACCGGTGAGCAGGATGAGGACTGCCGCGGCCGCCGCCAGGTAGGGCCGGCGGTCCGTTCGCAAACGGCGTTCGAGGCGTTGGTGGCGGATCAGGGCGTTGACCGCGGCGGCGCAGGCGGCGACCCGCGCCGGCTCCGGCTCGGGACCGGACAGGTCGACGAAGAGGAGGGTCGGCTCTTCGGCCACGGCCCACCTCCGGCACTCCTGGCACTGCGCGAGATGCGTTCGCCAGGCGGCACGGACGTCCCCCTCCAGCGTGTCGCCGAGGTAGGGCTCGAGCTGTCGGCGGAAGGTCTCACAGCGCATCGGGGCTCCTCCGCGCCGGTGGCGCGTACTCGGGGAAGCGGTGCAGGATCTCCTGGCGCAGGATCTTCCGCGCCTGGAACACGTGGTTGCGGACGGTTGTCGGCGAGCAGCCCAGGGCTTCGGCGACCTCGGCCGTGTCCTGCCCTTCGAGCTCCCGCAGCACGAACGCGGCGCGCTGCTGCGGGGGCAGCACGGTGACCAGCTCGGCCAGGATCGTGTCCACTTCCCGCTGTCTCGCCAGCTCCCCGGCGCCCTGTCCCTCCCCCACCAGGCGGAGGTGGTGCTCGGCGCCGGCGACGTGGGCCCGCTCCCGGCTGGAGCGAGCGCGCAGGAGGTCGATGGCCAGATTGGTGCCGATCCGGTACAGCCAGGTCGAAAAGCTCCAGCGGGGGTCGTAGCGGTCGAGGCTCTGCCATGAGCGGAGGAAGGTCATCTGGACCACGTCCCAGGCCTCGGTGCTGTCCACCAGGATCCGGGCAATGGCCCGATGCAGCCCTCCGGCATGACGCTCGACCAAGGCCGTGAAGGCGCTCTCGTCGCCCCGGCGAGCGGCGTCGGCCAGCTGCCGATCATCGAGTGGTGCGCCCACGCCGGTCCGTGTCCTCCGTGTCATGGCTGTGGCAAGGCCCATCGTCGCAGTGCACCTCCGAGGGGTCTACGGTGCTGAACCCCGAGGCGTTGAGGCGCACACCGCGAATCCTAGCACGGGCGAGGGAGGGGAACGAGTGCGTGACGGTCGAGGTTACACTGGCGAGCGGCAAGGCGCTGCGGAGGCGACGGTGGACATCACCATCCAGTACTGTGTGCAGTGAAACTACCAGCCGCGTGCCGCCGGTCTGGCGGCCGAGCTCAGGGACGCCCTCGGGGTGGAGGCGCGCCTGATCCAGGGGAGCAATGGCATCTTCGACGTCAAGGTCGACGGGCGGTTGATCTTCTCCAAACACCAGGTGGGCCGGTTTCCCGACCCCGGCGAGGTGCTGGGCGCGATCCGCGGCAAGTAGCCGCGAGCCGGCCCAGGCAGAACGCAAAGACCCAGCGCGGGCGCCGCCCGCAACTCACTTCTGTCCTCGTGCACCGTGATGGTGACCTCGAGCGCGGCGCGCACAGGGAGTTTGAACCGCGAAGACGCCAAGAACGCCAAGGCGAGGCACCAGGTGCCCCTCTTCGCGTCCTTCGCGTCTTAGCGCTTCGATAACCACTCGCTGTCTCAGAGACTTATACAGCGAGCGGAGGCAGGTTCTCCGCATGAGAGCGCGACTTCTGGGCCAAGAGCAACGCAAAGAATCGCCACGACGCGGGGGCTCCAGGGATAGAGCTGCCTCGCGTCTTCGCGTTTCCTGGCGTCTTTGCGTTCTCTTCTATCCGCTGCTGGAATCAGCGCCCGGGGGGCGGCGGCGGTAGATCGGGCGGTCGAGGATCCTGGTGTAGTCGGTCCACGCTTCCCCGCTGTCCCCGCCGGCGGCGATCGCCTCGAGCATTCCGCCAAGCTTGGCGTCGAGGTTGTCGACGGACGCCACCAGCAGGGCCTCGGGGGTCTTGGGGCGGCGGGGCGACCCGAACTCGTACTCCCCGTGGTGGGAGAGCAGGATGTGAAGGAGGTGGCGGCGGGTCTCGACCGGAAACCGGGGGAGCTCGGCGAGCTCTCGCTCCACCCGCAGCACCACCATGGTCAGGTGGCCGAGAAGGCGACCGTCGTCGGTGTACTCGATCGTGGCACCGGCCTCGAGCTCCCACAGCTTGCCGAGGTCGTGGAGGATCGCTCCCGTCACCACGAGGTCCTCGGCCAGCCGGTAGTGTCGGGCGAGCTGGCGGGCGGCGAGAGTCATGGAGAGGGTGTGCTCGAGGAGACCGGCGCGGTAGGCGTGATGCATGCTCCGTGCCGCGGGTGCGAGGCGGAGGCGCTCGGCGATGTCGGGGTCGTTGAGGAGGCGAAACAGCAGTTGCTTGAGATGGGGGTCGGCGACCTCCCCCACCACGGCGAGCAGGCGGTTCCACATCAGGTCGGGGTCCGCCGCCGAGGACCTCACGAAGAGACGCTCGTCCACCTCGTCCAGGGGCACCGCGACGGCGGACCGCACCACCACCTGCAGGTTCTGGTTGTAGCGTTGGACCTGTCCCTGCACCCGGACCACCGCCCCCGGACTGCAAACCCGGCCGATGCGGTCCAGGTCCTCCCAGGCCAGCGCCGCCACCTGGCCCGTACGGTCGGCCAGGGTGAGGGTCAGGAACTGCCCGCCCGCCCGTCGCTGGCGGATCTCGCGGCCGCGGACGGCGTAGACCTCCTCGACCTCGGTTCCCGGGCGCAGCTCCCGCACCCACATTCTCCGGTCGTCCGCCGCGTGGTGTCGGGTCCCGTCCACCGTGACCTCGGGCTCAGGCCAGGCCGCCGACGGCCGCGGCGACGAGCTCGGGGTGGGCTTCGACCAAAAAGTGCTGCTTCAGCCGGTCGACCAGTCCGCGGGTCTGGCCCTCGTACAGCTCCTCGGAACGCTGGCGGCGCAGCTCCTCCCGGACCTCCTCGAAGGGTTGGAAGCCGGCCGGGATCCTGCGGACGAGGCGCAGCACCTGCACCCCCCCGGGGTAGTCGAGGGGGTCGGTCAACCCGCCCTCGGCCACCCCCTCCAGCGCGGCGTTCAAGTCCGTGCGCAGGTCGGTGGTGGGGATCGCCCCCAGCTGCTGGACCTCGACCCCGGCCAGCGTCGCCTCGGCGACCAGGTCGGAGCCTTGCCGCACCCGTTCCACCAGGCCGCGGGCCCGTTGGGTCACGCGGTCGCGATCCGACCCGTCGGCGGCGGTGCCAAACGACAGCTGCTCCAGCTCCACCTTCTCGGGCACGGCGAAGCGGTGCTTCTCGGCCTCGTACCGCTGGCGCAGCTCCTCCTCGGTGATCTCGGCCGGCTTGACCTCGGCCTGCACCACCCGGTGGAGCGTGATGTTCTGCCGATAGCGCTGCTTGAGCGTCTCCTCGGTCAGGCCGGCGCTCTCCAGCGCCTGCCGGTAGGCGGTGTCGTCGAGGAGATTGTTCTCCTCGCGCAGGGAGGCGATGGCGGACGCGACCGCTTCGTCCTCGACCTTCATCTGCTTCTCCTGTGCTCGCTCGAGGAGGACCATCTCGTCGACCGCAGTGGCGAACAGGGACTCGGCGAAGACGGTGAGGTTCGCGCCGGTGGGGGGCTCGGGCAGCTGGGAGAGCTCCTGGCGGAGGCGCTCACGGAAGTCGGAGATGGTGATCACGCGGTCGTTGACCCGGATCATGATCGCCTCCAGCACGACCCGTTCCCCGGCCATGGCCACCGCGGCCATGAGGGCCGCGCCGAAAACCACGAGACCGGGGAACGCCCGGGCCCGCCGGTCAACCCGCAACTGGGGTGCTCGTGTCGTTGCTGCGTTCATCGTGGATCTCCTTGGTGTAGCGTCCCCGGTAGCCGAACCAGAGGTGGTCGGGGAGGACGTTGACCCCGACCTCTCGGGCGAGACGGTCGACACAGTCTCGGTTTCGCCGCCGCGCCTGGAGCTCCCGGAGCTCCCGACGCACCCGGGCCTCCTCGGAGGCGGGGCTCGGCGGGCCGGCCGGGTGGATCTCGAGGACCTGGAACAGGTGGAACCCGGACGGTCCGCGCACGGGCTCGGAGACCTCGCCGGGGCCGAGGGCGAAGATGACTCGGTCGAGCTCGGGCGGCAGGGTGCCCTGGACCAGCTCGCCGATCGCGCCGCCGGCGTCGGCATTGGCCGCGCGGCTGGCCTCCTCCGAGAGCCTGCCGAACTCCTCCCCGGTCGTGAGGCGCCGGCGGATCGCGCCCGCCTCGTCGGCGCTCCCGAGCACCATCTGACGGACTCTGGCCCGTGCCGGCCGAGATTCGCCGAGGCGTCGCTCGAGCTCCTGCTTCACGAGCTCCGGGTCGAGGGGAGGCTCGGGGCCGCACACCTCCTCGATCAGGGCCCGGACCGTCGCGGCGCGTTCGCCGGGGTCGATCGGGATCGGCATCGGGCGGTGAACCCGGGCGGCGGCGGCGACCACTTCCTGGTCGAGAAACTGGTCGAACAGGCGGCTCGCGACCGGTTCCTCGACCGACTGCCAGGACTGGCCGGTGACCGCCCCCAGGTAGGCCTGAAAGGCCGAGGTCTCGACCTTGTGCCGGCCGACCCGGGCGCACACGGTGGCGTTCCGGTCGCAGGCGAGCCCCGGCAGGGTCAGGAGACCCAGCAGTCCGATTCCGAAATCCCGTCGCAACCTGCCCATCGGCCTAGCCTAGCACGCCCCCCGCCTCCCCTCCCGGGCTCGTGGCGAGGGCCTCGAGCAGCCGTCTGACCTGGAGGAGGCCATCCGACTCCTCGAGGGAGATCTCACCCGCGGGGGTCACCCTGGCGGAGGGGAACGGGGCCAGGCGGGGCACGAGGTCTGCCGGCAACGTGGTGGCGGGGTCGACGCGCACGCGCAACCTGCCGCCCCGCCGGTGGATCGCCACCACCCTCGCGTGGCGTGCCGCGGTCCGCAGCCTCTGGACCTCCGCCAAGCGGCCGAGCTGCGGCGGGGCGGGCCCGTAGCGGTCGACGATCTCCTCCAGGAGGCGCTCCACCGCGGCGTCGTCGTCCGCCGCGGCGAGGCGCTTGTAGAAGCTGAGCCGCAGGGCCGGCTCCGGGATGTAGTCGGGGGGTAGCTGGAGGTCGAGACCGAGCTTGAGCTCCACCTCCGCCCGGGAGGTCGCCGGCTGGCCCTCGAGCTCGGCCACGGCTTCCTCGAGCAGCTGGCAGTACGTCTCGAAGCCGACCGCCTCGAGGAAGCCGTGCTGCTCGGCGCCGAGGAGGTTGCCGGCGCCGCGGATCTCGAGGTCGCGGGCGGCGATGCGGAAGCCCGAGCCCAGTTGGCAAAACTCCTGGATCGCGGCCAGCCGGGACCGGGCGGTGGCGGACAGCGCCTGTCCGGGGGGGACGAGGAAGTAGGCGAAGGCGAGCCGGTCAGAGCGACCCACCCGGCCGCGAAGCTGGTAGAGCTGGGCGAGGCCGAAGCGGTCGGCACGGTTGACCAGGAGGGTGTTGGCGGTGGGGATGTCGAGCCCGTTCTCGATGATCGCGGTGGCCAGGAGGACGTCGGCGTCACCCTCCAGGAATGCGCGCATCGCCCGGCTGAGCGTGCGCTCCGGCATCTGGCCGTGCGCCACCACGATCCGCGCCTCCGGGACGGTTCGCCGGAGCCAGTCGGCGAAGGCGCCGATGGAGCGGACCCGGTTGTGCACGAAGAAAACCTGGCCGCCCCGCTCGAGCTCGTACAGCACCGCCTCGCGCACGACCTCCTCGGAGAACTCGAGCACCGTGGTCTCGATCGCCTGGCGGTTCCGGGGCGGGGTCTCGATCAGCGACACGTCACGCAGGCCGCCCAGGGACATGTTGAGGGTGCGCGGGATCGGGGTTGCGGACATGGCGAGGACGTCGACCTCGGTGCGCAGTCGCTTGAGACGCTCCTTCTGGGCGACCCCGAACCGCTGCTCCTCGTCCACGATCACCAGCCCCAGGTCGCGGAAGGTGACGTCCGACGCGAGCAGGCGGTGGGTACCGACGACGAAGTCGACGCGGCCGTCGGCGATGCCGTCCAGCACCTCCCGGGCCTCCCCCCGGGCGACGAACCGCGACAGCATCCGGGTCGACACCGGGAATCCGTGGAGACGGCGCGCGAAGGTGTCCAGGTGCTGCTTGACCAGGATCGTCGTCGGCGCCAGCACCGCCACCTGCTTGCCGTCGAGGGCGGCCTTGAAGGCAGCCCGGAGCGCCACCTCGGTCTTGCCGTAGCCCACGTCGCCGCACAGCAGCCGGTCCATGGGGCGGTCACTCTCCATGTCCGCCTTGATCTCGGCGACAGCCCGCTCCTGGTCCGAGGTGAGGTCGTACTCGAAGGAGTCCTCGAACTGGCGCTGCCACGGGGAGTCCGGGGAGAAGGAGTGGCCCCGGCTGGCCCGGCGGGCCGCCTGGAGGCGCAGGAGCTCGGCGGCCATCTCGCGCACCGCTTTCTTCACCCGCGCCTTGCGGCGGCGCCAGGTGGAGCCGCCCAGGCGATCCAGCTGCGGGGCGTGCTCGGCGTCTCCGGCGGCGTACTTCTGAATCAGGTCGGCGCGCTCCACCGGCACCAGCAGCGAGTCGCCGCCCCGGTAGTCGAGCACCATCATCTCCAGGGTTCGCCCCTCCACGTCCACCCGCCGGAAACCGGAGAAGCGACCGATCCCGTGGTCTGCGTGCACCACCAGGTCGCCGGGCTTGAGATCGCGCAGGTCGGAGGTGAAGGCGGCCAGACCGGGCCGGCGCGCCCGTGATGCCTGGGCGGCGGTGAGGTTGCGGCGGCCGTACACCGCCAGGCGCCCCTGCCAGACGAAGCCGAGCTGGAGCTCGCCGCGCACCACCGAGACAGCACCCGGCGGGGGGGGCGCCGGGACCGGGTCGACCTCGCCCTGGCCGAGCAGCTGGGCGAAGCGTCGCTCCTCCCCCTCGGAAGCCACCACCAGCACCTGTGACAGGTCCTCGGCTCGCCGTTGGCGCAGGGTCGGGACCAGGTCCGGGATGCGGCGGGCGAAGCTCTCCGCGGGGGTGGTGGGGACTCGCCACCACCGGGTCGAGCCGTCCACCACCTCGAGTTGCTCCACGCGGAGCGCGGGCGAGGCCAGGGCCGAACGCAGCTGCTCGGGTGCGACCAGCAGACGCGACGGGGGCGGCAGGGCCAGGTTGCGGCGCTCGAGGGCCTGCCACTCCCGCTCCTGCACCTTCAGCCACCGGCCCAGCTCCCCGAGCACCTCGTCGCGGTCGCACACCACCACCGACCCGGCGAGGTCGAGCCAGCACCGACTCCCGTCGGCCAGGTGGAGGGCGCCCCACCACAGACGGCGCTCGGTTCCGCTGACCAGGTGGGCGGCGAGAGCAGGCAGCTCCGGCTCCAGGAGGGCGGCGAGACGGCGGCGACGCTCGGCGGTGGCGGGAAACGGGTCGAGGGGGGGAAGCACGGCCCGGTCGACCGGCTCACCGGTGCTGCGCTGGCTGGCCGGGTCGAAGGGACGGATCTGCTCGATGACGTCGTCGTCGAGCTCGACCCTCAGGGCCGCCTCGTCACCGGTGTGGAGGTCGACCACCCAGCCGCGGGGGGCGAAGTCCCCCGCTTCCTCCACCAGGTCGACGCGGCGGTAGCCCGCCGCGGTGAGGTGCTCCGCGAGGTGGGCGGGGTCGAGGCGCTCGCCGCGGCGCAGCTCGAGAGCCTGCCGCGCCACGGCGGCGGGCTCGGGGATCGGCTGCAGCAGGGCGCGCGCGGGGACCGCGACGACGTCGAGACGACCGCGCGCCAGGGCGTCGAGCAGGCGGACGAGCTGCAACCGGGCGGCGAGCGGGGGTTCGGAGCCCAGGTAGGGGGCGGAGAGGTCCGCCGGCGCCACCCCCACGGCGAGTCGGGGCGCGAGCAGGGCGAGCCCGGCCTCCACCTCCGGCGGGTCGGCCAGGTGGGGGACCACCACCAGGGTGGGACGGGGCAGGCATTCCGCCTCGGCGAGGGAAGCCAATGGCAGGGGGCGTGCCGCCGGCGTCACCCCCCCGATCGCGAGGCCGGGAGTGCCCCGGCGGAGCTCGTCGGCCAGCGCGCCCAGGTCGGGGAGCGGGTAGGTGGCCATGCCCGATCCCGTACCTGGTCCTTCTAGACCAGCTCCAGCAGGTGACCGAGCTTGCGCTTCTTGGCCTCGAGGTAGGCGCGGCTGGTTGCGGTGGGCGGAACCTCGAGGGAGAGGCGCTCCGCGATCTCCAGTCCGAAGCCAGCGAGGGCGCCGTACTTGCGGGGGTTGTTGGTCATCAGCCGGAGGCGTCGGACGCCGAGGTCAGCGAGGATCTGGGCGCCGGTGCCGTAGTCCCGTGGGTCGGCGGGGAATCCGAGGTGCAGGTTGGCCTCCACCGTGTCCTGACCGCTGTCCTGCAGCTCGTAGGCGCGCAGCTTGTTGAACAGCCCGATGCCGCGCCCCTCCTGGAGGAGGTACAGGAGGACACCGCAGCCCTCCTCGGAGATGCGGTGCAAGGCCAGTCCGAGCTGGACGCCACAGTCGCAGCGGCCGGAACCGAAGACGTCGCCGGTGAGGCACTGAGAGTGGACCCGGACCAGGACCGGCTGGCCGGTGTCGACCTCCCCCATGACCAGCGCCAGGTGCTCCTCGCCGGTCACCGTGTTGCGGTAGGCGTAGATGCGGAAGGTCCCGTAGTCGGTGGGCAGCAGCGGCCCCGCCACCCGTTCCACCAGCTTCTCGGTCTGCATCCGGTGGGCGATGAGACCCGCCACCGTGAGGACACCGAGACCGTGCTCCCGGGCGAACTCCTTCAGCCGCGGCAGGCGGGCCATCTCACCGTCTTCGTCCATGATCTCGCACAGCACGCCAGCCGGGGTCAGGCCGGCCAGCCTGGCGAGGTCCACGGCGGCCTCGGTGTGGCCGGCCCGCTTCAGCACCCCGCCGGTGCGCGCCCGCAGGGGGAACATGTGGCCGGGGCGCTGCAGGTCTGACGGTCGGGTGCGCCGGTCGACCAGGGCGCGCACCGTTGCCGCCCGGTCGTGCGCCGAAATGCCGGTGGTGGTCCCTTCGCGGGCCTCCACCGAGACGCAGAAGGCGGTGCCGTGTGCGGAGGTGTTGCGCTCCACCATCAGCGGCAGCTCGAGTTGGTCGCAGCGCTCCGAGGTCAGGGCGACGCAGATCAGCCCCCGACCGTGCCTCGCCATGAAGTTGACCGCCTCCGGGGTGACCCGGTCGGCGGCGAAGATCAGATCCCCCTCGTTTTCCCGGTCCTCGTCGTCGACCACCACCACGAGCTGCCCGCGGCCGACACGGGCAATCCCCTCGTCGACCGTGATCATGACGTCGGACTCGGACCGCTGCGGGTCGGGCTCGTGTGCCATCGCTCTCTCGACCTCCGTCACTCCCCGGCCCCCGGGACAGGTGGCCGGGACTCCACCGGCGCGGTGCTGCGCCCGCAGCGCGCCATGGTAGACCCATGGGGCGGGTGACGCAAGTGGTTTAGAGCTTTCAGCTTTCAGTTTTCAGCTGGCCCTCCCACCCTCCCCACCGCCAACCGAGGGAGGACAGGGGCATTGGAAGGCAGAAGCCCGATACAATCCCGAGGTGCGCGACAGCGTCTACCTCGACCACAACGCCTCCACCCCCTGCGACCCGAGGGTGGTGGAGGCCATGCTGCCGTACCTCACCGAGCGGCCCGCCAACCCCTCGAGCCGCCATCACCACGCCGGGCGGGTGGCCGCCCGCGCGGTCGAGGAGGCGAGGGCGGTGGTCGCCCGCTGCCTGCAGGCCGCATCCCCCAGCGAGATCGTGTTCACCTCCGGGGCCAGCGAGGGCAACAACCTCGCCCTCAAGGGCGCGGCCGCCGCACTGGCGAGCCGCGGCCGACACCACGTGACCCAGGTCAGCGAGCACCCGTCGGTGCTGGCGCCGCTCTCGACCCTCGGTCGCCGGGGGTTCGAGGTGACCGTGGTCGGCGTCGACCGGTCCGGGAGGGTCGACCTGGGTCGCCTGGCCTCCGCGCTGCGGCCCGACACTGTCCTCGTCAGCGTGATGCTCGCCAACAACGAGACCGGGGTGGTGCAGCCGGTGGCGGAGGTGGCGCGTCTCGCTCGCTCCCGGGGTGCGGTGGTTCACTGTGACGCCGCCCAGGGGGCGGGCAGGCTTCCCGTGTCGGTGGTCGAGCTGGGAGTCGACCTGCTCACCCTGTCCGGCCACAAGGTCTACGGCCCCAAGGGGGTCGGCGCCCTCTACGTGAGGCGCCGGCAGCCGCCGCTGCGGCTCGAGCCGCTCGTCGAGGGCGGCGGCCAGGAGGGCGGTCTGAGAGCGGGTACCGTCAACGTTCCGGGTGTCGTCGGGCTGGCGCGCGCGCTCGAGCTCGCGACCGCCCAGCTTGACGAGGAGACCTCCCGGCTCGGTCGGCTGCGGGACCGCCTCGAACACGGCATTCGGGGTCGGCTCGAAGGGGTCACGGTCAACGGCGCCCCGCCCCGTCTGGCGGGAACCACCAACCTCTCCTTCGCGTCGGTCGACGGGGCGGCGCTCCTCACCGCCCTCGCCGACCTCGCCGTGTCCACCGGCGCCGCCTGCAGCTCGGGCGCGCCGGAGCCCTCGCCGGTGCTGCAGGCGATGGGGGTGCCTCGCGAGCTCGCCGCCGCGTCGCTGCGCTTCGGCGTCGGCCGCTTCACCACCGAGGACGAGGTGGACCGGGCAGTGGAGCGGGTCGTGGGGGAGGTCACCCGATTGCGCCGCGGGCGACGGCGGTGACCGGGACGAGAACTGGTGACGCCACCGGTCAGGTGTAGAGCAGGACCCCTTCGAGGGTGCCCTCGAACTCGGCGACCTCGGCCTGCCAGCGCTCGAATAGCGGCTCGAGCGGCGCCCCGGTCTCGATTGCGCGCCGGGCGTCCCCGGAGCCGGTGAGCAGGTCCAGGGCCGGGACCTCGGTCACGAACTCGTAGGCCTCGGCCCGCCAGGCGAAGCGGGCGGGGTCCTGGTCGTGGAGCGCCTTCAGCAGGTGGAGGCCGAGGGACACGGGGCGCAGGGCGTGGCGGTCGACGAGGTGGTGCTCGACCCCGTGGCACACCTGCCCGGCGTGCTTGCCGAACATCGGTCGGAAGCGGGCGGGGCGGAATGCGACTCCGCCGAGGCCGAGGTCGCGCAGCCTGTCGACCAGCCGCTCGGCGTCGACCCACGGGGCCCCGACCAGGTGGAACGGCCGGGTGGTGCCCCGCCCCTCCGACAGGGTGGTCGCCTCCACCAGGCAGAGGCCGGGGTAGAGGGCGGCGGTCTCCAGGGTCGGCATGTTGGGGGAGGGGGGGACCCAGGGCAGCCCGGTCGAGTCCCACCACGTCCGCCGGCTCCAGCCGCGGCAGCAGACCACCTCGAGCTCGAGCTCGAGGCGCCGCGCCCGCTGGGCCAGCAGGGCGAGCTCGCCCAGGGTCAGCCCGTGGCGCACCGGCACCGGCAGCTGCGACACGAACGACTCGCAGCCGGGGGCCACCAGGCCCCCCTCCCGGTCGACGCCGTTGACGGGGTTGGGCCGGTCGAGGACCAGCACCTCGACCCCCGACGAGGCGCAGGCGGCCAGCGCCGACTCCATGGTGGCGGCGAAGGTGTAGTGGCGGCTGCCGATGTCGGGCAGGTCCACCAGCAGCACGTCGACCCCCTCGAGGTCCCCGGGGCGCGGGCGCAGGGTCTCTGCGCTGCGGCCGTAGAGGGAGCGCACCGGCGCGCCGGTGAGGGGGTCGCGCTCGTCGCCCACCGCCTCCATGTCCTGGGCCACCCCGTCGAGGCCGTGCTCGGGGGCGAACAGGCGCACCAGCGGCCCGCGCAGCGCCGAGGCGAGCGCGGTTCGGGCGGGGTCGAGGCTCGCGGTCACGGCTGCGTGGTTCGCGAGCAGCGCCCACGGCCGGTCCCCCACCAGGGCCGGGCTCTCCAGCAGCACCTCGAGGCCGGGTATCACGCGAGCCACGGTCCGATCGTAGCCGGATCGCCCGGTTCCGTCGACGGCTCTCTTCCCGATCCCGATCCCGATCCCGATGGAGCGGTCCACATCGCAGCGTTGCCTTTGGCAGCGACAGCGACAGCGTCAGGGGGCAGCGTCGTCGCGACCCCGCTCGCCCCCTCGGATCCAGAAGCCGTCAGGCCATGGCGCGAACCTGGTCGAAGAGGCCGAGGGCTGCCCGGGCGCCGCCGACGTTCGCCGCCCCTGCACGCTCCCGCTGTCACCCGGGTGCCGGGCGGCGGGAGGACGGGGAACGGGGATCAGGTCCGGGAGCGCGACCACCCCGCACCCCGCGGCCTGGCACCCGGTTACCGCTGCCCGCCCCACGAGCCCAGCATGCCGGGACCGGGATCGGGGACCGGGTCCGGGAGCGCGGCCACCCCGAACCCTGCTCCCTGGCCCCCGGCTCCTGCCGCCCGCCGCCCGCCCCCCGCACCCCGGATTCCGGGACGGGGATCGGGGGGCAGACGGCGGGGCTGGGTGACCCGGGGGTCTGGACGGCGGGGCGTGCTGGCTCATGAGGACGGGGTAGGCGGCCGGCGCCCGCCGGTCAAGGGCGAGCTCGTTCCGCTCGCGGCCTGCGGCCGCCCTTGACAGCCGGCCGCCGGCCGCCGGCCGCCATCAGGAGCCCCATGAGCCAGCACACCCCGCCGCCCAGACGTCCCAGGATCAACCACGTCGACCCGCCTCGCGGCCGCGTCGGGTTGCACGCCCTCTCAGTCGCGGTAGAGCTCGCCACCGCGGTGAGCCAGCTGTGCGTGCCGCGGGGTCTTTCCCACCTGAGGGACCATCTGATCCGGGCGGCCGACAACACGGCGCTCAGGCTGTCGGAGGCGAGCGGTCGGACGCTCGGCAATCGCTACCAGCACCTCGAAGCCGCCTACGCGGAGAACCAGGAGGTCCAGTGCGACCTCGCCCTGCTCCGATCGCGCAACGTCGAGATCCCGGTCGCCGTGGCGGCCCAGGCCAACCGCCTCGGTGGGATGATCTACGGTCTGCTGAGGGCGGAGCTCGCCAGCTGAGGGCCCGCTGGCCCGGTCAGGCACCAGAGATCGGGGGACGGGGACCGGGTCCGGGAGCGCGACCCCCCCGCACTCCGCGGCCTGGCACCCGGTTCCCGCCGCCCGGGTCCGGGCTGCGGTCGGCCGCAGCCCGGTCGCGCCGTGTGATCGAGCCGCTCACGCTCGCGGGTGCGGCAGCCGCCAGGTCATGGCGCGGACCTGGTCGAAGAGGACGAGGGCCTTTCCGGCGCGTCCGGGGTCGACCGCCCCGGCTCCGAGCAGCAGCCGCAGGTGGGTGTCGACCCCCTTGGCGGAGGCGTAGGCGATTCGCCAATGCTGGTGCCGGTCTCGACCTGACCGACCGTGCCCCTCCGAGAGGTTGGCGGCGACCGAGCTGGCCGACCTCACGACCTGGTCGGCGAGGCTCGTGAAGGGGGCCGGTACCCTCCGAACAATCGCGAGGGCGATTCCGGCGGCCTCGAGGGCGGTGGTGAGGGCGATGAGCTGGCTGGTGGGGGCTTCGAGCATGGTCACCTCCGGGTCGTTCATGACGCGTGTCCCCCGTGCTGCCGGGGCGGCCGGGGTCAAGGGTCGCGAAGCGACCGGGCGTAGCCCGGCTCGCCCTTGACGCCGGCCGCCCCGGCAGCTTCCGCCTGAAGCGGCATGAACGACCCGGAGGTGACCATGCCGACCGCCACGGTCAGCCCCACCGCTGCCGCTGCCGCTGCCGCTGCCGCTGCCGCTGCCGCTGCCGCTGCCGCTGCCGCTGCCGCTGCCGCTGCCGCTG
>Ga0068714_10002901_pt1 | contig 21139 bp, 34 predicted proteins | sample MTBNYHSulfiMetaG_FD_62988 | JGI IMG/M metagenome (GOLD analysis project Ga0068714, IMG submission 62988) | Enrichment culture microbial communities from rom New York Harbor, USA that are MTBE-degrading - MTBE-NYH (New York Harbor Sulfidogenic)... | ecosystem: Environmental > Aquatic > Marine >... | reverse complement strand
CCTGCAAGACAATAGGATTTAAACCAGCCTTTTTTATTTCGCGATAGATTTTCTCGGTGGAGAAAAGAGTTTCAGCAAAGAAATCAAGGTCTACGGATATTCGATGACCAAGGTGGAGGGACAAAGCCGTCCCCCCAGCTAAAATAAAATCATGCGTCTGGAAGAGATCGCGCAATTGGCTTAAAAGCTTTGGACATTGTGGCGGTAGGCATTTACCGTGCATCGTTTCTCCGAAACCAAATCTCCCAAAAAAATTTGGACTTTGGTGATATTTTTCTGCTCATTTCACAGGTCTCAATAATCAGCTTAGTGGGATAGAGTCTTTGTATCCACTGAAGAGCGTCCAGGTCTCCTATTTCGAGAACTCGTTCGATGATATAAGGAGCATTTTTCCGGATGTGGATGATGCGTGGATTAACGTCCCAAAACAGGGCATGAAAGTTTTTTGGAATATGCTTTTCTGCTTTAAGCCTTTCAATCTTTTGAGCAACCTTTTGGTCAGAAACCGGGCCCATATATTTGTGGACAACTTTTTTCCCATGGCGGAAAGCACTATAAGCGTACTTTTTACTTCCTATTTTTTTGACAACAATGCTCATTTTTGAACCTCATTATTATTTTACCAAACATTGTTATATAAATCAAGTTTTTTCATAAAATGTTTTTCTTAACCAGGTTGATTTTTCCTGCCACCACTCACAAACCCTTTAAATACCCAGCCCCCGAACAATGAGACTGTGTCACAATTAGCCATGCGCCCTTCGACAGGCTCAGGGTGCACGGCTAATTAATTGATTTTTAAAGCGTCCCGGGCCGTGCAGGGTGAGATTGTCAAACCATAAACGGCCCTACGACACAGTCTCAATGCCAACCGCCTTAAAAACAGTAATTTCTAAAAAATCTAATTTTTATTTCAAAGCCAGTCGCTGGGTATAATCAATTTTCATGCGCGGATAAAAGCGGGGATAAAGGTACCGGAGAATTATTTGGTCGCTCGAACAGCCTTCGGGAAAAGCGGAATGCCATTCAGATGAATTGTTAGAATCACCAAAGGGTACGTGCTTCGCTGGGTTATAATAATCCCTCGCATAAGCCAAAGCGATTTCTAAAACTTCGTATAAAAAAGCCCTTCGCCCAACAAAAACACCAGCGTTAAGATACCAACCCGGATAGCCTTGTTCTTTTGCAATGTTGTCAGCCCACGCTTTTGCCCTGGGTAGATATTCATAGCCTCGACCAATAAATTTGGTGCAGGAAACAAGCAGATCGCAGTTTTCTTCTTCTAAATATCTAATCGCCCTCCCTGGATCATCCCTCAGGATGGCATCATCACTGTCACAATAAAGAATATAGTCGGTTTTACAAGCGCCACTTGTAAGATAATTGTATATCATTTCCAGTTTAATCGTATGGCGCCAGGATCCCTTTACCTGTGGTCTAAACACTACATAATTATCAATGCCGACATAACGGAGACATAGTTCCATTTTTGTTAAATATTCGTAATTATGCATAAGCAGTATAGTCAGTTCGGGTGGGCAGCGTAGCTTTCCCTTAACTTGGCCACAGAGCAAGGGAAGAATGAGAAAAGGGGGATTATTAACCAGTTTACCCCGGTGGATGATAAGGTGATTCATTGTATTCCTTTTCCAGGCGGCCCAACATATATTTCCGATCCTTTTAAAAAGCTGCCGGAATCTACCAAAAAAATTATAATCGCTTTTCACTATGGAAAATCTCCGCACGGTCTAAAAACAAACCGGAAGATAGAGGGTCAAATCTTTCACCTTGACAAATGAAGCAATGCAGTCCTGATGCCACAAAGGGAAATCCAAGAAGATACACACCCCGTCACTTTGTGACGCCCCTCTCCAGAGGGGAATTGTACCCCTAACATTCGTCATGAAAATTTACGACAGCCTTTTCCCGGACAGGGCATCAAAGAAAAGTACTTTATCCAAAGAAAACTTCATAAATGCTTGACTTCCCACGTGCAAAGGTTCATCCGCACGGGAAGTTCCTTTTACCTTTACCTCATTCCACATAAAATCAACCCAGTTGAATGAACCCACGGATTCAATCAGCGAGACCGTGCCCCCCATAGTGTTCTCCGATTTTTCAGAAGAAATAAGGATATCCTCAGGTCGAATCCCGACCAGCAGATTAGTCCCCTCAGGCGGATTCTTTAGGAAGGGGAAGAGAGTTATCCCGTTACATTCCACTTCCAAAGGATCTTTTGCGCGAACCGAGGCCGGAATCAAGTTGATTGGAGGACTGCCGATAAAACCAGCGACAAAAATGTTTGCGGGCTTTCCATAGACCTCAAAAGGTGTTCCGCACTGCTGTATTTCTCCCTGATGGATCACTGCTATTCTTTCGGAAAGACTCATAGCCTCGGACTGGTCATGGGTGACATAAATGGTGGTAATTTTCAATACCTGATGAAGTTTCTTTAATTCCGCCCTCATCTCCACTCTCAGCCGGGCGTCCAGGTTGGAAAGAGGTTCATCCATGAGAAAAACCTTTGGCTTTCTGATGATCGCCCGTCCCAGCGCAACCCTCTGCCGCTGTCCCCCGGAAAGCTCCCTGGGTTTTCGGTGCATTAATCCTTCCAGCCCAAGAGTCGGAACAATCTTCTCGACTTCCTTGTGAATAATATCCCTGGGGACCTGTTTCATCTTCAAGGGAAAGGCAATGTTTTCATAGACCGTCATATGAGGATAAAGAGCATAGCTCTGAAAAACCATGGCCACATCCCGGTCTTTCGGCGAGAGATCATTGATTGCCGCATCATCGAAATATATCCTACCCTCAGTTACTGACTCCAGCCCTGCGATCAAATGGAGAATCGTTGATTTACCACAGCCGCTTGGCCCTAAAAAGGTAAAAAATTCTCCATCGTTTATGGTCAAATCAATATCTTTGATTACAACAACATCATCAAACCTCTTTTGTATCTTTTCAAACCTTATGCTGGCCATGGCTATCCCTTTACTGCTCCGGCAGTTAATCCTTCGATAATTCTTCGCTGAAAAATAAAGACCAGGAAAATCAAGGGAAGAGTTACAACAATAGATGCTGCCGCAATATCTCCCCACGGGACTTCATGGAGACCGGGAAAGAGCGCTATTCCTACCGGTATGGTCCTCGATGCGAGGGTAGTAGTAAAGGTCAAGGCAAAAAGAAATTCGTTCCAGGAAAAGATAAAGACCAGGAGCGTAGCGGTAACAATTCCGGGTGCTGCCAGGGGCAGCATGATCTTATAGAAGACCTGAAAGGAGCGGCACCCATCAAGACGGGCGGCAAGATAAATTTCATCAGGTATCGCCTTAAAAAAATTGGTCAGTATCCATATTGAAAGGGGAAGTGAAAAAGTTGTGTAGGTAATAATGAGCGCCCACCAGGTATCCCGCAGACCAAGAGAGCGGATAATAATATAAAGAGGACTAACGGTGGCAATCGGTGGGAACATGGTTACCGACAAAATCAAACCAAGGATTAATGCTTTGAATCGTATCCTAAGTTTTGCCAGACCAAAAGCAGCCATAGACCCGATAATAAGGGCAAGAATCGTCGTGGATGTCGCCACGATCGCACTGTTGAAAATAATTTTTAGGAAAGAGTAACCTTTAAAGACAGAAATATAGTGGTCAGAAGTTTTATGCTGAGGCAAAATCGAAGCTATCCGCGTGAGTTCAGCATCCGGCTTCACACTGGTAATAAATTGCCAGAGAAGCGGACCGGCACAATAAAAAATTACCAGAAGTATCAAAATCAAAAAGATTATTTTTTTCATCCAGTTAACCCATCTCAACTTTTTTTACGATAGTAGTCAGGTCTTCGTTGATAATCCGCAAAACCAAGCCAGACCTAAAAACGATCATGCCGTTGCTTTATGTGTTTCGGTCTTGCATATCTGCTAAATTTATAGTCTTGTCTCTCTGCTCAAAAGCCTCATATAAAAAATACTTATTGCGCCTACACACAGAAAAACGACTACTGAAAGTGTTGAGCCGTAGCCGAATTGAAGCGTCTGGAAAAGAACCTTGTAAGCGTAGATGGAAAGCGTCTCGGTTGTATTTGCCGGGCCGCCTCCGGTAAGCACGTAAACAGCGTCAAAGACTCTAAAGGCATCAAGCGTTCGAAAAATTAAGACCACCAGAATCACCGGTTTTAAAAGGGGCAGAGTAATTCTCACAAATAGTGACCTTCTCCCGGCACCATCCACCTTTCCCGCCTGATAAAGCTCCTGGGGGATATTCTGAAGTCCGGCCATAAGCAGTATTGCGACAAAGGGTGTGGTTTTCCACACATCCATAAAAATAGCCGCATTCATTGCCCAGAAAGAACTTCCGAGCCAGTTTATCTGAGTGCCGATAAGGTAGTTCAGAATACCAAAATCCGGATTATAAATCCATTCCCACATTTTTGCCGATACCACGGTTGGAATTGCCCAGGGAATCAGGACAACAGCTCTCACGAGTCCTCGCAATCTGAACGACCGGTTTAAAAGCAGCGCGATAGAAAGGCCAAACAATAATTCCAGTGATACTGAGACTGAGGTAAAATAGACCGTATTTTTTAGGGCATTCCAAAACCGGTCATCATTGAGAAGAAAAAGGTAGTTCTCCAATCCTACGAACCGTGAGATATTAAAAATGAGCAATTTTCGATGGAGGCTAAGATACAATACATAAAGTATGGGATAGATAGTAACCAACGACAGGATAATAATGGCGGGAATTATGAACCGGTTTCCTTGATCATTGACCTTCATTGTTCGACTCTTAAAATGTTTTCTATTTGTTGATGAGCAGAGTTTAGAGCCTCTTCCGGGGTTTTAATGCCGGCAAGGGCTGCGCTAAATTCTGGTTGCATCACTTGGGTGAGCATCAAGTAATAAGGGGTTATTGGTCTCGGTCGTGCTTTCATAAAAATAGGAGCAAGATGAGCAATAAATGGCTGTGCTTTGATAAGATCGGGGTCATGATATAAAGACTTTCGGGTTGGTTTATAGCCTATGGTGAGTGCGAGTGCCTTTTGCACTTCCAATGAGATAAGAAATTTTATTAGCTGCTCGGCTTCTTTTGGATGCCTGGAATATCTGTTTATTCCGAGCTGCCATCCTCCCAAGGTGGAGGCGGATTGCTTACCTGGAAAAGCGGGAAGTTGTGATATCCCAACCTTTCCTTTTATTGATGAGCCTTTTCTTTCAAAAGTGTTCCAGGCATAGGGCCAGTTTCTCATAAAAAGGGCCTTGCCGTCACCAAAGATATGTCTGGTTGACTCTTCAATAGAGGTTGTGACAAAGGGAGGGGTAATTTTATATTTGGCAATCATATCTCTCATAAATTGAAGAGAGTTGATGTTATTCGTAGTATTGATAACCGATACACCATCCCGCAACACATCCCCGCCGTTGCCCCAAAAATACTCGAGAACATTACAGACCAGTCCTTCATACTGTTTTCCCTGCCAGATGAAGCCGTAAAGCCCTTTTTCCTTTGCGGTAATCTGTCGCGCACTATCAACAAGCTCATACCATGTCTTAGGAGGGGAAAAACCATATTGCTGAAGAATATCTTTCCGGTAGTACAAAAGCCCGGCATCAATATACCACGGTACCGCATACATCCTACCGTGGTACGTTACCGCCTGAATCGGCCCGGAGAAAAATTCTCTTCTTTCTTCCTCAGGAAGGATACGACTTATATCCTTTAACCATCCTGCCCTGGCAAATTCAGGAACCCAGATGACATCCATGCTGAGAACATCAAAGTCTGCACTTTTACCCTCAAGGTTTATGACATAAAACTGATGTTGTTCATCCGTGGATGCCGGAAGGACCTCATCTTTAACTTTTATACCTTCATGCTCATTTTCAAATTTTTCTAATAGTCTTTTTAATGGTTCTGAGTCTCCTGGAATCTTTCCGTGCTTAAACACCAATACTATGGGGCCCTTATCCGCACCAGAGCCATTGATCGAAATACCTATAAGGATTACTATAGCAATAATAAGAAAGAATATTTGCCGGTTCTTCATCATTGCGAACAAAACTTTCCTATTTATAAACCCCTCAAATACTCACTTCCTCCCAGCAATTGCATCTGTCGCAACACCCAGTGCTTTCGATTGATAATATAAGATGAAGGATTACGCGCTGAAAAGTGATGGGGGTTAGGTAAAATTGCTGCCAAGAGAGCTGCCTGTTCCGGAGTCAATCGTTTTGCCGAGGTATTGAAATAAAGCTTGGAAGCCGCCTCAATCCCAAAGGTATGCTTTCCCAATTCCACGGTATTTAAATACACCTCAAGAATCCGCTTTTTACTCCACAGTAACTCGATCACCGTCGTAAAATAAGCTTCAAGGCCTTTTCTCATAAAACTTCGGCCTGGCCAGAGAAATAAATTTTTTGCTACTTGCTGGCTTATGGTGCTGGCGCCTCGGAGACGCCGGCTTTTTTGGTTGTGTTTTATCGCTTTTTCAATGGCTTCAAAGTCAAATCCATGGTGGTCAAAAAAATTCTGATCTTCCGCCGCGATCACCGCAACCTGCATGGATGGAGAGATGTTTTTTAGATCTGCCCACTCGCGTCGAAGCGTTATTTTTTCTTTCTTCCTGAGAGCCTCAAGTTTGTCTTGGATCATAAATGCGGTAATCTTAGGGTCAACCCATTTAAAAAGAAAAACCACCAGGAGCGAAAAAAGAAAAAAGCCCATGATGATTTTTAGGAAAAATTTTCCAATGGCTTTAATTGTACTTATAGAAAAACCGTGGGCACTTTTGTAACCACGGTTTTTTTTATAATAAAGACAAAACATTCTTTTCTCAGGCGGGAATAAAGTTCCCTATCATTATTATGTAAGCTGCCACTACCAGCACCAAGTATAGTGATGTTTATCAAGCATCAACACTTTTTCCCCATCGTCTTAGTTCTCTCTTAAACGAGGTTAAGAAGCTTTTTCTTCCGCTTTCTTTTCCTCCGAGCCACCAATATTTTCCTGCGCTTTTTCTTCGCCGTGAGCTTCTTCAACGGCTTTTTTCTTTTCTTCCGAAGCTTCTTTAGCTTTAGGCGCTCCTTCAGAGGGTCTATCCTTTTTTACCTCTTTTGCAGCTTTCGTTTTGGGCTTACCTGCCGCTTGTTTCTTCTTTGCACCTTTTTTCTTTTCAGCGACCTTTTCTTCGGAAATTATCTCAATGATTGACATGGGTGCGCTGTCACCCGGACGAAACCCCGCTCGAACAATTCTGGTAGACCCACCCAATCTGCTTTTCACTTTAGGCACGATCTCATTAAATAATTTCTGGACAATCCTTTTATTGGCAATAAGCTTAAGCACTTCTCTCCGCGCCGCAAGATCACCCCTTTTCCCGAGAGTAATAATTTTTTCCGCTAAAGGACGAAGTTCCTTTGCTTTTGCAGACGTCGTCTCAATCTTTTCCCATTCGAAAAAGGAGGTAAGCATATTTTTAAACATTGCCCAGCGATGGCTCGTTGTTCTCCCGAGTTTTCTGCCTGCTCTCTGATGTCTCATCCTTTTTTCACCTAATTAAATCCATTATTCTTCTTCAGAATGTTGTTCCTTATGCGAAGGAAGTACCCAGTTGTCAATTTTTATCCCCAGAGAAAGCCCCATCTCATTTAAAATCTGCTTTATCTCGTTTAAGGATTTGCGGCCAAAGTTTTTCGTCTTAAGCATGTCCGCTTCAGTCTTTTGTACCAGTTCGCCAATATAGCGAATATTAGCATTTCTTAAACAATTAGCGGCACGCACCGAAAGTTCCAGTTCGTTAATGGTTTTATAAAGATTTTCGTTAACCTTTGGTCTTTCTTCCCTTAACTCAACATCATGAACTTCTTCTTCCACTTCTTCAAAATTTATAAAGACGCTTAATTGGTCCTGTAAAATTCGAGCAGCAATGGCCACAGCATCTTCCGGACGCACACTCCCATCAGTCCAAACCTCTAAAAGCAACTTTTCGTAATCAGTCCGCTGCCCCACACGAGCATTTCGGACTGTATAATTTACTTTCTGAATCGGAGTATAAATAGCATCAATCGGAATCGTACCAATCGGCTGGCCATCGGTCTGAGCTTTTTCAGCCGGAACATAGCCCCGACCAATTTTAACGATCATTTCCATATTGAGTTCGGCATCCTTGGACAACCTCGCGATATGGAGGTCAGGGTTTAAAACCTCAACATTAGCATTGGGAACTATATCACGTGCCTTTACGTCCGTTTCACCCTTGACATGAATCCTGATGTTCTCAGGTTTTTGGGTGTGAAGTTTTACCCTAATTTTTTTCAAGTTTAAAATGATGTCCGCCACATCTTCTTTAACTCCCGGTATGGTGGAGAATTCATGGAGAACTTTGTCAATCCGAACAGAAGAAATCGCTGCTCCTTGAAGGGATGAAAGCAAAATTCGTCGCAGAGAATTTCCAATGGTGATCCCAAACCCACGTTCCAAAGGTTCAGCCGTGAATTTCCCGTAAGAAGAAGTGAGGGTTTCTATCTCGGTTTCAATTTTTTTTGGCTTTAATAAATCACGCCAGTTTTTATACATCGACACCCCCCATTAAAAAATCTTTTGCCGTTCATTAACGGGAATAAAGCTCAACAATAAGTTGCTCTTGGACAGGCATGGTTAAATCTTTCCGTTCCGGAAAAGCAATAACCTTCCCCCGATAGTTTTCTTTATCCAGCTCAAGCCAGGACGGAATACCTAAACGTTCAACAGCCTCAACAGCTTCCTTTATAAGTGGCATCTTTTGGCTTTTCTCCCTAATCTCAACCACATCTCCCGCTTTAACTATATAGGAAGGGATGTTAACACGCTTTCCATTCACTAAGATATGGCTGTGACTTACGAGTTGTCGGCCTTGGTTTCTCGAATACGCAAAGCCCAAGCGAAAAACGATATTATCCAGTCTCCGCTCCAAAAGAATTAAAAAATTCTCTCCGGTGATCCCCGATTTTCGCTCTGCCGTCCGAAAACATTTTCGAAACTGTTTTTCCAGTAACCCATACATGCGTTTAACTTTTTGCTTCTCACGAAGCTGATTGCCGTAATCAGAAAATTTTCCTCTCCGCTGACCGTGTTGCCCAGGAGGATAATTTCTTCGTTCAAAACCACATTTGTCTGAAAAGCAACGATCACCCTTTAGAAAAAGTTTTTGATCCTCTCGACGGCAAAGTTTGCACACTGCACCACGATATCGTGCCAAAAAATAAACCCTCCTTCCTAAACCCTTCTTCGCTTCGGGGGACGACACCCATTATGGGGAATCGGTGTCACATCCCGAATCAGTTTGATGTTAAAACCCATCACCTGCAAAGCCCGCAAAGCTGCCTCCCTTCCAGAGCCGGGACCTTTTACATAAACCTCAAGATTTTTAACGCCATATTCCTGAACTTTGCGCGCAACAGCTTCAGCTGCCAGCTGTGCCGCAAAAGGAGTGCTTTTTCGCGACCCTTTAAACCCTTGGCATCCTGAACTCGACCAGGCTAAGGTATTACCACTGACATCGGTAATAGTGATAATGGTATTATTAAACGTGGATTGGATATGAGCAATCGCATCCTGAATGTTTTTTCGTTCTTTTTTCTTTCGCCCTACCCGTTTTGTCGTTGCCATACACTCTTCCTATTTTTTCTTTTTAATAATTGCTCGCCGGGGACCTTTGCGAGTCCTCGAATTGGTATGAGTCCGTTGTCCTCTTACCGGCAACCCTTTCCGGTGACGCAACCCTCGATAACACCCAAGGTCCATCAGTCTTTTAATATTGGTGGAAATTTCTCGACGTAAATCACCCTCGACTTTATACTCCCGCTCGATGACCTCTCGGATCCGTGCTACTTCCTGATCTTTAAGCGCTTCCGATTTGGTGTTTGAAGTAATCCCCGCCTTTTCTAAAATCTTCCGGGCCGAATCCCTGCCAATGCCATAAATATAGGTAAGGGCAACCTCTATCCTTTTCCCTCGTGGCAAATCAATGCCCGCAATTCTAGCCAAATTTTATCTCCTCTTAAACACAAATTAACAAAAGACAGAATCAGCCTTGACGCTGTTTATGACGGGGGTTTTCGCAGATCACGCGAATGACCCGCTTGCGCCGGATGATTTTACATTTATCACAGATTTTTTTTACCGAACTCCGCACTTTCATCTTTGTTTTCCTATCACGGCTAAACGACGCGTTCTTTTTTTCAGATTATTTGCTTCGAAAAATTATTCGTCCCCGACTAAGATCATAAGGTGATAATTCCACTGCAACCTTATCACCCGGTAATATCTGGATAAAATGCATCCGCATCTTTCCTGATATATGGGCTAAAATTTTATGCCCATTTTCCAGTTCCACACGAAACATGGCATTGGGAAGAGCTTCTAAAATAGTGCCTTCAACTTGTATGACTTCTTTTTTAGCCATGTTTTTTACGTATAATTTATTTTTCTAAGACGTCCTCAATTTTTTTAAAAATATCTTCGATTTTTTCTACCTCTTTGATCGTGCGTAAAAAACCTTTCTTGTGATAGCAGTCAACCATTCATGGTAGGGTTTTTATCCTTCGTTTTACCGTCGTCCTTTAAATTTCTTTCCCTTCATAAACCCGTCATAGTGACGAGTGATCAGATGGGACTCCATCTGTGCAATCGTATCAAGCGCAACCCCAACGACAATCAGCAAAGCAGTGCCTCCAAAATAAAAAGGCATGTTGAGGTTGTGAATTAAGATCGAAGGCAGCACACAAACCGCTGACAAATACATGGCGCCACCAAAAGTAACCCGCGTTAAAACGCGATCAATAAACTCAGCCGTGCGTTTGCCTGGCCGGATGCCCGGTATATACCCGCCGTATTTTTTCATACCATCCGCTACATCCATGGGATTAAACGTAACCGCAGTATAAAAATAACAAAAGAAGATAATCATAGCCACATAAACGACCTGATGCAGCATGGTAGCTGGTCCTAATGCCTGCAAGAATGACTGTATCCAGGGAACCTTTACAAATTGTTCGATGGTGGCAGGGAACATCATGAGAGAAGAGGCAAAAATGGGCGGAATTACTCCCGCGGTATTGAGCTTGAGAGGAAGGTAGGTGCTTCCCCCACCCAATACTTTTCTACCCACGACCCTCTTGGCATATTGAACCGGAAGCCGCCGTTGACTTCGCTCCATAAAAATAATCGCCCCCACCACAGCCACCATGAAAGCCAAAACAAAAATTAACAGAAAAATAGACATCACCCCTTCTTTTAAAAGTCCGAGGACCTGGAGCATGGCCACGGGCATCCGGGCCACAATCCCCGCAAAAATAATGAGTGAGATTCCGTTTCCTATCCCCCGCTCAGTAATTTGCTCACCCAACCACATAATAAAAGCAGTTCCCGCTGCCAGGGTTATTACGGTCATTAACCTAAAACCCCAGCCTGGAGCCAAAACAACCGGAGCGCCTCCGGGCGCAGTCATCCGCTCAAGCGCGATAGCAAGGCCAAAGCCTTGAACGATCGTGATAATAACAGTCCCATAACGAGTATATTTCGTGATCTGTTTTCTTCCTGCCTCGCCTTCCTTAGAAAGTTTTTCTAAAGAAGGGACTACCACCGTAAGAAGCTGAAGAATAATCGAGGCAGTGATATACGGCATAATCCCCAACGCAAAAACCGAAAGGTTTTCTAATGCCCCCCCCCCAAACATGTCCATCATTGCAAAGAGCGTTCCTTTGGAAAACTGTTCAGCAAAAATAGCCTTCAGTGCCATGCCATCAATACCCGGCGTAGGCACATGCACTCCGATCCGATAAACCACCAGCAGCAAAAAGGTAATAACCAAACGACGCTTTAATTCAGGAATTTTGGGAATATTCTGAAAACCCGTAAGCATGGTTAGAGAACCTCGACCTTTCCTCCCACTCGTTCGATTTTCTCTTTTGCTTGACTACTGACGTGGTGTGCTTTAACAATTAAAGGTTTTGTGATCTCCCCTTTTCCCAGAATTTTAACCCCATCCCGGAGCTTTTTAATTAACCCGTCTTTAAGCATCAATGCGGGATCAATCACCAGGCCTTTGTCAAACCTCTCCAAATCTTTAACATTGATTAAAGCGAACCGCTTTTTAAAAGGATTATGAAACCCTCTTTTGGGAAGCCTCCTTTTGAGGGGCATCTGTCCTCCCTCGAAGCCTCCGCTTTTGCCGCCACCCGACCGGGCATTCTGCCCTTTGGCGCCCTTTCCCGCAGTCTTTCCGTAGCCGGAACTTTCACCCCGGCCCACTCTTTTCGGCTTTCTTCGAGCCCCCGTCGGAATTTTCATCTCATGAAGCTTCATAGTCTTAAATGTCTTTCTCAATCAGTCAATTTCTTGGATTTCCACCAGGTGAGCAACTGTCTTCAGCATCCCCTGCACCTCTGGAGTAGCCGTTACCCGTATGGTCTTATGAGTTTTAGTAAGCTTGAGGCCCACTAAAGTTCTCTGGTGTTTTTTTGGCCGTCCGATAGAACTTTTTTTTAATGTTACTTTCAGTTCTTTTACCATTGCCCGTATTTCCAGTGAAATGAAAAAACTATTATTCCGTTTTACTTAAGAGTTCTTTGCCTAATTTTTTTCGCATCTCATCATGGCTTCTTAATTTAATCAAGCCATCTATGGTCGCCTTTACCGCATTGTGAGGGTTATGAGACCCTAAACATTTCGTGAGAATATTGTTGATCCCGGCAGCCTCCACGACTGCCCGCACTCCACCCCCAGCAATAATACCCGTTCCTAACGAAGCTGGTTTAAGAAGAACCTTGCCCGCGCCAAAATGCCCGATAATCTCGTGGGGAATCGTCCCATTCATAATGGGAACTAAAACCAGATTCTTTTTGGCCTGTTCAACACCTTTACGAATCGCTTCTGGAACTTCATTGGCTTTTCCCAGTCCATACCCGACCATTCCATTCCCATCACCGACGACTATAATGGCACTAAAGCTGAACCGCCGGCCACCCTTTACTACTTTAGCCACGCGACTTATGTGAACCACTTTGTCAATAAACGTCTTTTCTTCTTTTTCTTTTACGATCATATCCCTCACTTTTTTTTAAAATTCCAGCCCACCTTCTCGGGCTCCTTCAGCTAATGCCTTAATGCGCCCATGATATAAAAAACCATTCCGATCGAATACTATCTGTTTAACCCCTTTGGCGATCGCTCTTTGAGCGAGTAATGCGCCCACTTTTTTTGACGCCTTCATGTTTCCCGTCCCTTCCTTTAAATCAGCACTGAGCTCAGCGGTAAGGGTAGAGGCCGAAACCAGCGTCTGTCCGGTCTCATCATTGATAATCTGGGAATAAATATGCTTGGCACTTCGAAAAACACAAAGCCGGGGACGCGCAGCAGCGCCACAAACTTTTTTTCGAATTGATCTTTTTCTTCTTAATCGGGAGATAATTTTTTTTGGTGTTTTCATGGTAATAATCGTAACGCAACGTCTCTTTTATTTTGCTCCGGTCTTGCCGACCTTTCTCCGGACTTTTTCCTCGGCGAACTTAATTCCTTTAGCCTTGTAAGGTTCAACCGGACGAAAGGCTCGAATTTTTGCTGCCACATCCCCCACTTTTTGCTTATCGCACCCTTCAACAATAATCCGGTTTTGTTTATCCACGGTAGCCGTGATGCTTGGGGGAAGGGTAAAATTGATGGGATGAGAATAGCCTAAGGTCAACGTAAGGACATTACCCTTTACTTCCGCACGATATCCGACCCCAGAAATATCCAATATCCTTTCAAAACCTTTAGTAACTCCAATAATTAAATTTGCGATCAACGTCCGTGTGAGTCCGTGCAAAGCACGGGTTTTCCGGTTTTCATCGGCTCTTTTCACGATAATATTCTCGTTGGTAACTTCCACGCTCATTCCAGGCCGCAACATATGCTCCAGACTGCCCTTTGGTCCTGTTATCTTGAGAATTCCCTTATCTAAACTGATCTTCACTCCTGAGGGAACTGGTATTGGTAGTTTGCCAATGCGTGACACTCTTCATTTCTCCTTTACCAAACCGAACAGATAAGTTCTCCACCCACATTCAACTTCTTGGCGTCTTTGTCAGTAATGATTCCCTGTGGGGTAGAAACAATATTAATGCCAAAGCCGTTAAGCACAGGAAGAATCTTTTTGCTCTTTACATAAATTCTTAAGCCTGGCCTACTTACCCGCTTAATGCCGTTGATGATCCCCCGGTTTTGGGCATCATACTTGAGATATACCCGAAGCGTCCCCTTATTTTCTTCGCTTAAGACTTTAAAGTTTTTAATATATCCCTCCTGTTTAAGGATTTTAGCGATCTCCAGTTTCTCTTTAGAAAGAGGGATATCTACTTTTTCAAACTTGGCCTTATTGCCATTCCGAATTCGGGTAAGCATATCCGCAATCGGGTCAGTCATGCTCATATAAGTATTTCCTTATTCAAATAAGGTCATAGGATTCTTGTTTTTTCCCAAGACTTGTTTCTACCAGCTCGACTTAATCACTCCCGGAAGCTCACCTTTTAAGGACAGCAGACGAAAACAAATCCTGCACATGTCAAATTTTCTTAAATAGGCGCGCGGTCGTCCGCATAAAGGACACCGGTTATATTTCCGGGCAGAAAACTTGGGAGTACGTTTTGATTTTGTAATAAGAGATTTCTTTGCCATCTTTTAATCCCGAAAAGGCATACCTAAGTATTTTAAAAGTGCCTTCCCTTCTTCATCCGACTTGGCACTGGTGACAATAACAATATTCATACCTCTCACTTTATCAATTTTATCATAATTGATTTCCGGAAAAATAATTTGCTCCTTGATACCCAGGGCGTAATTTCCCCGCCCGTCAAAAGATTTTCCGGATACTCCGCGAAAATCTTTAACCCGGGGTAATGCCACATTGACCAGCCGGTCGAAAAATTCATACATCCTTTCTTTGCGCAACGTCACCATGCAACCAATAGACATCCCCGTACGAAGTTTAAATCCGGCAATCGACTTTCTTGCTTTCGTAATAACCGGTTTTTGTCCCGAAATTGCCAAAAGTTCATGTGCTGCGGAATCAAGCACTTTTACATCACTGATCGCTTCCCCTAACCCCATATTGATAATAATCTTTTGGAGCGAAGGAATCTCCATAAAATTTTTATACTGAAATTCTTTTTTCAGAGAGGGAACAACTTTTTCGAGATAATATTCTTTTAACCGTGCAGCCAATGACAATCTCCCTTTTTAATTAGGAAAGAATTTCACCACATTTTTTGCAAACCCGGACTTTTTTATCATCCTCAAGATACTTCTTTCCTATCCGCGAAGGTTTATTACATTTTGTACATATGAGCATAACATTAGAAGTGTTGATCGGTCCTTCCCGTTCAATAATACCTCCCTGGCGTTGCTTCGCGCTGGGGCGGGTGTGTCGCTTAATGAAATTAACCTTTTCCACGATGACCCGATTTTTTTTGGAAAGCACCGATAAAACCTTGCCGCTTTTCCCTTTATCTCTTCCCGCAATCACCATCACCAGGTCGTTCTTTTTAACATGAAACTTTTTTCTTTCCATTTTTATCTCTTCTATAGAACTTCGGGAGCCAAAGAAATAATCTTCATAAACTTCTTCGCCCTTAACTCTCGGGCTACCGGTCCAAAAATTCGAGTCCCGATCGGTTCATTTTGCGGATTAATCAAGACCGCCGAATTATCATCAAATTTAATATAGGTCCCGTCCTTGCGCCTTACTTCTTTTTTAGTCCTCACAATGACTGCTTTTGCTACATCTCCTTTTTTGACCTTAGCATTAGGAATCGCTTCTTTAATGGAAACCACAATCACGTCTCCCAAGGAAGCGTACCGTCTTCCAGAACCCCCCAGGACCTTAATACACATGAGCCTTTTCGCGCCTGAATTATCAGCAACCGTAAGTCGCGTCTGCTGTTGAATCATGATTCGCCTCGAAACTCCCAGAATTAAAAAAGGAGAAAGTTTTCAAACCGCTTTTTCAATAATTTCCCGAATCCGCCAGTGTTTGTCTTTACTTAAAGGTCTTGACTCCACAATAAGAACCTTATCCCCAATCCGACAAGCATTCTGTTCATCATGGGCTTTAAATTTTTTTCGTTTCCGGATAAATTTTTTGTACGTCGAATGCTGCGTGAGCCGTTCCACTAAAACCGTCACGGTCTTATCCATCTTGTCACTAATAACAATCCCAATCAGGGTTTTTTTTCGTCTCTGTGTCTGGTTATCGTGGTCCATGAATCTACCCCTTTTTATTTCCCTTGGCCCTTAAGGAGCTCTTTAGAAATCGTTTTTACCCGAGCGATGTCTTTTTTGACTTGTTTGACCCGCATAATGTTTTCAAGCTGTCCCATGGCGGATTGAAATTTAAGGTTAAAAAGTTCTTCAGTAAGATCTTTCTCCTTCTGCAGCATTTCTGCCGGGGACAAGTCCCGAATTTCTTTAGGCTTCATCACTATGACTCCGGCTCAAAAATTTTGTAGCGATTGGAAGTTTATGAGCTGCTAAACGAAATGCTTCCCGTGCGGTTTGTAAAGAAACCCCTTCCATCTCATAGAGAACTCGGCCCGGTTTCACCACCGCGACCCATTCCTCAGGGTTACCCTTGCCCTTTCCCATCCTCGTTTCCGCTGGTTTCTTACATAAAGGTTTATCAGGGAAAATCGTAATCCACACCCTCCCGCTCCTCTTGACATGGCGGGTTAAGGCGATTCTCGCCGCTTCAATCTGACGGCTCGTTATCCAGCCGCATTGGGTAGCTAAAAGACCAAAATCTCCAAAGTGGAGTGCATTACCTCGATAGGCCTTTCCTCTCATCCGGCCTTTTTGAACTTTACGGTGTTTTACCTTCTTCGGACTTAACATGAGGTTATTTCCTTATCCGCTCTTTTACTGCCACGCTATCTTGAGTTACCTCGCCTTTATAAATCCACACCTTGATCCCGATGATCCCATACGTAGTCTTTGCTTCAGCAAAACCAAAATCAATGTTGGCTCTAATGGTATGGAGAGGCACTTTTCCTTCCCGGTACCATTCGGTCCGGGCCATTTCTGCTCCTCCCAACCGACCCGAACAGGAGATCCGTATTCCTTGACCCCCAAATTTCAATGAAGACGTTACACTCCGTTTCATTGCTCGCCGGAACGAAACGCGTCGCTCCAACTGACTGGCAATGTTTTCGCCCACTAGCTGAGCGTCAATCTCAGGTTTCCGCACTTCAATAATGTTGATAAACACTTCCTGATGGGTCATCTTTTGGATTTCATTCTTCAGGTTATCAATTTCAGCTCCTTTGCGGCCAATGATGATACCGGGACGAGCAGTATGGATCGAAATGATTATCTTCGCTCCTACCCGTTCAATTTCAATCTTGGCCACTCCTGCGTGAAAAAGCTTCTTCTTTAAAAAATTGCGGATATAAATATCCCCTTGCAGGAGTTTACTGTAATCTTTTTCCGCAAACCAGCGAGAAACCCATGTCTTATTGATCCCCAGCCTAAAGCCTACGGGATGAACCTTCTGTCCCATACAGATAATTCACCTTTCTATCAACTCTCTTCTAATACTACCGTTATATGGCTACTTCTCTTTCTTATCCTTGTGGCGCGTCCCATCGGTCGAGGTCGATGTCTTCGGAGCGTGGGGCCACCGTCCACAAAAATCTTTTTTACAAACAAGGTATCAACATCAATGCTCTCATTTTGGCCTGCGTTGGCAATGCCTGATTTTATGAGCCTCGATACCACATGAGATGCTCTTCGAGGTGTAAACGTTAAAATATCCAGAGCTTCTCCAACCTTTTTTCCCCGCACCAGGTCAGCGACATACCTTACTTTACGGGGAGACATTCGGATATAACGAGCAACCGTTTGAGTTTCCATGGAATTATTTTATGATTATGCCTTTACTTTAACTTTAGTAGCTTTCCGGTCACCTGAGTGGCTATGGAAAGTCCGGGTGGGAGCAAACTCTCCCAGTTTATGGCCGACCATATCCTCAGTTATAAAAACCGGGATAAATTTTTTGCCATTATGAACCGCAAAGGTCATTCCTATAAGTTCCGGAAGAATAGTAGATCTTCGCGACCACGTTTTGATCACCTTTTTCTTATTGGACCTTAAATTTTCTTCCACCTTTTTCCAAAGCTTCAAATCAATGAATGGGCCTTTTTTAATGGACCGACTCATTCTTGGCTCCTCTTATAGTCTATTTTCTCCGTTTGATGATGTACTTCGTTGTTGCCTTATTTTTCCGGGTCTTATATCCTTTAGTGGGAACTCCCCACGGAGTACAAGGATGTCGACCACCGGAAGACTTGCCTTCTCCACCACCCAGGGGATGATCAATGGGATTCATAGCCACACCTCTTACCTTGGACTTTCTGCCAAGCCAGCGGGTGCGACCGGCCTTCCCAATGGAAACATTACTATGGTCAATATTGCCGAGCTGGCCAATGGTAGCAAAACAATTGAGATGAACCACGCGCACTTCATTCGAGGGGAGTTTAATTTGCGCGTAATCCCCTTCTTTGGCCATAAATTGAGCATAGGTGCCTGCACTGCGAGCCAGCTGTCCTCCTTTCCCGATTTTAAGCTCAATATTATGGATAATACTACCCACCGGAATATTCTTCAGAGGAAGCGCATTGCCAATCTGAATCGGCGCGTTCCCCCCGGACATAACCGTATCTCCCACTTTAAGACCTAACGGAGCTAAGACATACCGTTTTTCCCCATCTCCATAATGGAGAAGCGCGATTCTCGCAGAACGATTCGGATCATATTCTATGCTTGCCACTTTGGCAGGAATATCAAGTTTATTCCGTTTAAAATCAATATCCCGATATTTCTGTTTATGTCCTCCTCCGATGTATCGGCTCGTGATACGGCCATAACAATTTCGCCCCCCCGTCTTAGTCAAGCCTTTCACCAAGCTTTTTTCCGGCTTTTTCCGGGTAATCTCTTCAAAAGTCAAAACTGTTTTAAAACGAATTCCTGGCGATGTTGGATTATATTTTTTTATACCCATATAAGCTTCCTACCAGATCAAGCCCCTTCTAAAAAAGGCACCTTCTCACCGGGTTTGAGAGTAACCACTGCTTTTTTCCAATCTGATCTTTTCCCCAGTAAATTTTTATATCTTTTAACTTTCCCGCGAACAATCATGGTGTGGACATCAGTAACCTTTACCTTAAAAATTTTTTCCACCGCTTGTTTTATTTCGATCTTGTTCGCCCGCCGATCAACCTCAAACGATACCTTATTCGCTGTTTCTTTCTGAGTTGTGCTCTTTTCGGTCACAATCGGCCTTTTTAGGACATCATAAATATTCTTCATGCTAAAAGCCTTTTTTCGATGCTTTCCAATGACGGCTTAGTTAAAACAACATAATCGTGAACCATAATATCAAAAACATTGAGACCCTCCGGTTTTATGACCTTGAAGTTTGTGACATTCCGAGCAGAGAGACTCAAATTTTTATTTTCTTCATCAATAATAAGGGCATTAGTGATCTTAAAAGTTTTCATTAAGGCTACAAACTTTTTGCTCTTAACCTCATCTAATTTAATGGCATCAACCAACACCAATTTATTCTCTTGAAGCTTTTGGGTTAGGGCTGATTTCAAAGCGTTCTTCCTAACCTTTTTAGGAACTAAGTAAGAGTAGTCACGCGGCACTGGCCCAAAAATCGTTCCCCCCCCTTTCCACAACGGTGATCGAATGGTACCAACCCGAGCACGGCCTGTCCCTTTTTGTCTCCAGGGTTTCTTACCGCCTCCACTTACTAACGAGCGGTTTTTGGTAGAAGCGGTTCCTGACCTCCGGTTGGCCAGTTGCATTTTAACCACTTCATGGATAAGAAAGGGTTTTACCTCTACTCCAAAGATATCATCGGTTAATGAAGTTTCTCCAACCTTATTATTAGTTATATCCACAATATCAACCATTGGCATTGTCATTCCAACCATTCACTTATTTCGATTTTTTGACCAGAATTATCCCCCGCTTTCCTCCTGGGACACTCCCTTTAACCAAAAGCAGGTTCTGTTCTGTTTTAATATCCACAATTTCTAAATTTCGCACGGTGATTTGAGCATTTCCATAATGTCCCGGAAGCTTCTTCCCTTTTAAAACCCGGGAAGGATAGGCACTTGCTCCAATTGATCCCGGAGCCCGATGAAACATCGATCCATGCGTCCCTGGACCTCCCCAAAATCCCCACCGCTTTACTACGCCTGCAAAACCACGGCCTTTTGAGTTCCCCGTTATGGAAACTTTTTCTCCTACCGAAAATACATCTACCGTAAGCTTCTGTCCTATTTCATACGCTTCCACGTCATCAATACGAAACTCTTTCAAAACCCGACAAGGAGGAATTGAAGCTTTCTTAAACTGTCCTAATAAAGGTAACAATATCCGTGATTCTTTCTGGTTTCCAAATCCCACCTGAATGGCTTTGTAACCATTTTTTTCATCGGTCTTTTTAGTTACCACGGTACAAGGACCAGCTTCAATAACCGTCACCGGAAAAACCTCTCCGTCTTCCGAAAAAATCTGCGTCATTCCAATCTTTCGGCCAATCAATCCCAGTATCATATTTTTTTAGTAAATCGATAAAGTTTAAAGTTTTAACTCTACATCCACCCCAGCAGAAAGATTGAGTTTCATCAAGGCATCAATCGTCTCCTGAGTTGGTTCCAATATCTCAAGCAGTCTTTTATGCGTTCTAATTTCAAATTGCTCTCGAGATTTTTTATCCACATGAGGCGAGCGCAAAACACAGTACTTATTAATCTCAGTAGGCAAAGGGATAGGACCAACAACCCGTGCTCCAGTCCGAAGGGCAGTATCTAAAATCTCTTCGACTGATTGATCCAGCAGCTTATGGTCATATGCCTTTAAACGAATCCTTATTTTTTGGTCAGTCATCCTTGCCTCACCTAATCACCTTTGTCTTGATCCATCCGTTTGTTTTATGTTTTACGACTTCCGGTATCCGATCCGGCCACACAACCGGTTATTCTATAACTTCACTAATTACTCCCGCCCCTACCGTCCGGCCTCCTTCACGAATCGCAAACCGCAACTCCTTCTCCATCGCT
>Ga0068714_10002899_pt1 | contig 21141 bp, 18 predicted proteins | sample MTBNYHSulfiMetaG_FD_62988 | JGI IMG/M metagenome (GOLD analysis project Ga0068714, IMG submission 62988) | Enrichment culture microbial communities from rom New York Harbor, USA that are MTBE-degrading - MTBE-NYH (New York Harbor Sulfidogenic)... | ecosystem: Environmental > Aquatic > Marine >... | reverse complement strand
GACCCCAACGGCAACGCTACCACCTATGTCTACGACGGCCTCGGCAACCTCCTCGAGCAGTACAGCCCCGACACCGGCACTACCCGCTACACTCACGATGCAGCCGGCAATGTGCTGACCAAGACCGATGCCAAAGGGCAGACCACCTTTTACCGCTACTATACTATAAATAAGATATAAATAAGACACCCACCTTTGTGAGAAAGCTGCAGCTAACTACGGCGAAGCATGAAGAGTCTTTGTCGTTTCAGCAGAGAAAAGGGCTTTTTCGGTTGCAATGAACCTATTGGAAGTGAATGGCTTAGGATTTTGCCTCTTCAGGCCATAGCTGTCTCTCAGGCCTAGCCTGATGGTGTGAAGTCTGGGGTGATTTAATTCAGGTCAGCAGTTCGCGGCATGCCGCCAGGTTTGGTGTTCGCCGATAGCCCAGCGATTCACAGGCGGCCTTGAGTTTGTAGGCAGAACCGACCAGACCCTTGAAGCGGCTCTCGAAGTGCTGCGCCATGTAGAGCCAGTAGCGTGGATCGATCTGTAATCGCTCAAGCACCGGTGGCAGGTGATCCGGAATGGCGCCGCGTTTGTCTTCCCGTATTGCCCGGCCTGTCCAGTCCACCAGTTCCAGATAGTCGGCAAAGCGAAAGGGAAGTCCCTTCGGGATCTCCTCTCTGGGGTTACCGACAAAAGGCATCAGTGAGGCGGGTTGCAGTGTCGAGTCGTCGCTGACGGCTCTCTTGATCCGCTCCTGAATCGAGGTGTAGTCGGAGGCTTCGGGGGTGTCGGCCATCCCGGCCCGTACCGGGTTGAGGTCGACATATGCCATGCAGGCGGCAAGCGCCTTCTCATCGAGCAGGGCCTGGGACTTGAATCTACTTTCCCAGAAGCGGCCGGTGCAGTTGTCCTCTTCGTTGGCCTGGCGGGCGATGGATTCGTTCAGGCAGCGCATAAACCAGCTGATATCCATCAGCCGCGAGCGCCACAGGGTGACCAACTCGCTTACCACCTTCTGCTCTACCTTCAGCAGCGTGTCGCCTGCAAGAAAGCGATGGGTGAAAGGATGGCCGGAAAATAGCTGGTGCCAGCGTTCGATGACCTCCCTGTCCTTCCAACTATTAGCCTCATCCCGATCGACATGCAGAACCACATGGTAGTGGTTTGACATCACTGCAAAGGCGCAGACATCGATGGCAAAGACTTGGCTGAGCGAGAGCATGCGCTCCTGGATCCACTCCCGGCGGTGCTCGTAGCTTTGGCCGGAATGGGTATCCTCACCACAGAGAAAGGCGCGACGCACGCAGCGGGAGACGCAGTGGTAGTAGGAGGTGGCTTCGAGTGAGACCTGGGCTTTCCTTGGCTTAGGCATGATATCTCTCCTTGATATATCCAGCATTTGCTTAGCAAAGATTGACAGAACATGGCGTGGCTGGCAAGTTTGTGGTGGGTCTCTGGTTTTATCTATGGGTTTTTCGTTACCCGAGACTCAAGCAAAACGTTATGTCGCATGAGTGAATTAGAGAGGACATGGAAAGTAAGATGGTTGCCATTGCTGGACTCGTGGTTCTGATTGGAGTTTTTGGCTTTTCCCTGTATGCCACTGGGAAGGTCATATTCCATATGTACAAACTCGTTACAAATGCCACTGGAGCGTACGCGAGTCTTTTCGGCGCATTCTTGCTGTTAATGCCGAGCCAATTCAATGAGGAAGGAAATGTCCATCGTTTTATCCTTTTTCGGTGGCTCCCATGGGTCGCTATCTCATATGCAGTACTCTTTGTCCTCAAATATTCTATAGAAATCACAAAGTGAACATTTCAATCCTAGGGAAAGTACGAGTTTGCCGATATTACATAAAGCTAAAGCCGACGCCGGAAAGTCGTGCAGCGTTTTGCGGTAAGAGTCGGTGGCGGCGCTGCTTAACTCAGCGCTATGTGTAAAAATGAGATTCCTCATACTCATATTCCTTGTTCTGGTTTCATTGGCTTCGACGGCGCAAGGTCCAGAAGTTGATTCGGTTCTTGTTATTAAGTCAACGTCGAAAATGTACCTTATCTCAAAGGGTGTAAGGATTAAGGAGTATTCATTCGTGCTAGGTGGGAGCCCAAAGGGGCACAAGCAACAAGAGGGGGATGAAAAAACTCCCGAAGGGAAATACTTTCTAGATTATAAAAAGAGTGATAGCTCATTCTATAAAGCTATACATATTTCATACCCCAACGAAGAAGATAAAGCGAGAGCTAAAGCGAAAGGGGTAAATCCCGGAGGGTTGATAATGATTCATGGTCAGAAAAATGGTCTTGGTTGGCTTTCCTGGTTGTCTCAGAAGTTTAACTGGACGAATGGCTGCGTTGCGGTCACAAATGCTGAAATGGATGAGATCTGGAGCTTGGTCAATGTTGGCACACCCATTGAAATACAACCATAAACACATAACGCACACCCTGAGGTAGTCCGTCAACAGCTTGTTTTGGGAGTCCCTGTGGAAAACTTTACCTCCCTTCCAGAGCCTCTCGGTCGGGCTATTAGATCTCGAGGCTGACACTGGTGGAAATACTTCTTTCAGTAGTGGCATTGCTCGCGCTGACGGTTTTGCTGTGGCTTAACGCCTTGGCTATCTTCGTCTTGAGACTTGACCATACGCTGGAAACATCACAAAAAATCGCCCAGGTGTTTATTGTCTTGCTTGTTCCATTTGCCGGTGCGGGTTTGGTTCTGCACCTGGTGGTTGAGCATCATCCGAACGCGATTCCTCACCACTGGATTCCCTGGCCGTTCAGAAGGATGGTTTTCGGGGACTCACGAAAGCCAAACAATGAGCGAGACGAGAAGGAAATGGACTATCTGGGCGGCCGGGGCCATTCAAATCGGGAATCGCACCATGATAATGATAGTGACTGAGTCCCGATGAAGCACACTAAGCCGAGTGGGTGATCCCGGGGGTAGCGAGCTTATCCGTCGCATGATGGGCGGCAGCCTGCCGCGCATGCCGATGACAGGGCCGCCTTTCCTTTCCGATAGCGAGCATGCCGATGACAGGGCCGCCTTTCCTTTCCGATAGCGAGATCGCCCTGTTCGAACGCTGGGTTGTGGATGGTCTCCGCGAGGGGACGAGTTTGGTGTGGCGGGAGCTGAGCCGGCGGTGCCTCCTGCGGGGGTGTCTCGGCGAGGGCGGCACCATCGAGGTGGAGCGGCTAAGGCGTCGCGATCGGTAGTATCCTCTCAGCGGTTGTTCCAGACCGTGACGTCATATTGAGATTTCCTCCCTCAATCCGCATAGTATGCGCCGTTGACCTATACCGGAGATAGTTTGTGAGCCTTGCTGCCCTTCGCCACCGCCTTGGAATATGGATCGAGTCGAGCCGTGTCCAGTACACCATCATCGCGCTGATTCTGGTGAATGCCGTGACCCTGGGACTGGAGACCTCGCCGCGTGCGATGGAGGCGGCCGGGCCGCTGCTGCTGACGCTGGATGCGGCGATCCTCTCGGTGTTTGTGGTCGAGATCCTGATCAAGCTGTTTGCCTTCGGGCCGCGTTTTTTCCGCCAACCGTGGAACGTGTTCGATTTCATCGTCGTGGGGATCGCCCTGGTCCCGGCCAGCGGGCCGCTGGCGGTGCTGCGTGCGCTGCGCGTCCTGCGTGTGCTGCGCCTGATTTCGATGATGCCGCGCCTGCGCTTTGTGGTGGAGGCGCTGTTGCATGCGGTACCGGGGATCCTCTCCATCGCCGGCCTGATGCTGCTGATCTTCTACGTGGCGGCGGTGATGGCCACCGGGCTGTTCGGTGTCGAGTTCCCGGAGTGGTTCGGCGGCGTCGGCGCCTCCATGTACACCCTGTTTCAGGTGATGACCCTGGAGAGCTGGTCGATGGGGATCGCCCGCCCGGTGATGGAGGTCTATCCGTTTGCCTGGCTCTTTTTCATCCCCTTCATCCTGATCGCCACCTTCACCATGCTGAACCTGTTTATCGCGATCATCGTCAACACCATGCAGACCCTGCACGAGTCGACGCTGCAGGCGGAGGAGGAGACCATCAAGCAGGTGGTGCACGAGGAAGGGGTGGTGGTCGAGGATGAGCTGCGCGCCCTGCGCGATGAGATCCGCAGCCTGCGCGAGGCGCTGGAGAAGCACTAAATTCAGTGTTCCTGATGGTCAGCCGGTGCGGTACCCTGGTTCAGGACACGCTATGAATACATCCCTGTACGCTCGATGGCCGCATCCCTGCGGCCAACGGTCCAAAACCAGGGTACCGCACCGGCAAACTGTAGCAGGGTTTGGAACACATATTTAGCGCCTCTGCTTTCAGCGGAACAGGCACCGCCGGGCGGGGAGGGGATCGCCACCGGCTCCTGCCGGTGCTATGTTCTTGTTAACCGCCCACAGACTGCAGAAGAACGCGTAGCGCCATGTGCATCTCCTCGACCGTCAGCTATAGCGCCGCCGCCGTGTTGGTAGCGACGGGGTTTTATGCCGTGCAGCAGGCCAGGCGGCTGCCTCCCGCCTATTGGCTGCTGGCTACGGTGCCGCTCTTTTTCGGCATCCAGCAGGCATTCGAGGGGCGGGTGTGGCAGATGCTCGATGCGGGGGAGGGGGAGAGTGCGGTGCCGTTTGCGCTCGGCTTTCACTTCTTTTCGCACTTTCTCTGGTTGTGGTGGTTCCCGCTCTGCAGCTACGTGGTCGAACGGGGGCGGTTTCGCAAGCGGCTCTTTCTCGGGATCGCCATCTTCGGCGGCCTGGCCGGGGGGCTCGTCTTTTTCACCCTGCTCTTCAACGCCGACTGGATGTCGGTGGAGGTGGAGCAGCACTCCATCGTCTACCGCGCGTCGCCGCCGTTTCGCGGCCCTTTCTCCATCGGCATTCCGCCCAGTGCGCTCTATGCCCTGATTGTGCTGGTGCCGCTGCTCTTCTCCAGCCAGCGGCAGATCCGGATCTTCGGCGCGCTGATCGCCGCCTCCACGGTGCCGGCATCGCTGGCCTGGGGTTTTGCCTTTGTATCGGTCTGGTGCTTCTTCGCCGCCGTGCTGTCGCTCTACCTGGTCTACATGATTCGCCGCCTCGCAGAGGAGCAGGGGGTAGCGGGCTAAATAAGTGTTCCTAACGGTGAAACACTCTGCGGTTCGTTGGTGCGGTCCCCTGCTTCGGGACACGCTGTAAATACATCCCTGTACGCAGTTGCGGACCCTCCCTGGTCTGCACCCTTCGGGCGCACTGCGTGCGACCCGATTCGCTCCTTACGAATCGGTCGATGGCCGCATCCCTGCGGCCAACGGTCCCGAACCAGGGGGTCGCACCAACGAACGGTAGCGGGGTTTGGAACACTTATTTGGATGTAGGAGGGAGTGCGGAAGATCTCATTCGGGCCGGCGCAGGGCCATATGGGAGGAGATCATCGCGCCGATGCGGCGCAGATACTCACTCTTGAATTCGTTGCCGAGCAGGTCGTGCAGGAGTCCGTTGACGAACGCCCAGGTATCCAGCGCCACGGTGTCGGGATCGAGTCCCTTGCGCAGGGTGCCCCTGGCGCCGGCGCTACGGTAGGCGTTTTTTATCTTGGCCTGAAAGTCCATCGCGGGCTTGTTGGCTTCGGCACGCACCTCGGCAAACTCGCCGACGTATTCGCAGCGCAGCACCATTATCTCGAACACCTGGCGCAGCTTGGGACAATCCTCCAGAACCCGGAACAGCTCCTGCAGCGAGGCCTCGATGGCGTCCAGCGGATCGGCAAAACGCTCCGCTAACAGGATGGAGTCGATACGCTCGCGCATCGGTGTAAAGACGTTTTCCCGCATCGCGGCGAAGAGCTCGGCCTTGTCCTTGAAGTGCCAGTAGACCGCCCCCCGCGTCACCCCCGCCTCTTTTGCGATCTGCTCCAGGGTGGAACGGCTCACACCGTTGCGGTGAAATACCGCCTGCGCGGCATCGATGATCTGCTGCCGGGTGCGGCTGGCTTCTTCCTTGGTCTTGCGGGCCATGGGAAGCTCCTCTCAATACGGTTATGTGAGTGGCAGGCTCTGCCACATAGCTGGGGTAACATGATACGGGAGACAATTGCTTACATACAAGCGTGTATGTATACTGCGGCGCATTACCGTTCCTTTGGAGACCCCCCATGTATTCCGGAACCCTGTCGAGCCGCTCGGCCCCCTCCCTTGTTGTTACCGCCCTGGTATTCGTTGCCCTGCTGTTGGCAGGCTGCTCCGGTTCCGAGCAGGCTCCCGGCGCTGCCGGCAGTGCCCGCCCGCCCATGCCGGTGACGGTGCTCGAGATGCAGCCGCAGAGCATCCCGGTTTCGCTCGAAGTGGTGGCCCGCACCGAGGGGGCGCTCGAGACCGAAGTGCGCGCACGGGTTGGCGGCATGATCGTCGAGCGGCTGTATCGGGAAGGGGAGACGGTCAAGGCCGGTCAGCCCCTGTTCCAGATCGACCGCTCGACCTATGAGATCGCCCTCGCCGATGCCCGGGCGCGCGCCGACCGGGCCGCGCGCGAGCTCAAGCGGCTGAAGGGGCTGATCGAGAGCAACGCGGTCAGCCGCACCGCCTATGACGATGCGGTATCGAACAACGAGATCGCCCAGGCGGCCCTGCGCCAGGCGCAGCTCAATCTCTCCTGGACTACGGTGACCGCCCCGGTCGCCGGTACCACCGGCCGGGCGCTCAAGTCCGAGGGCAACCTCGTCTCGCCGGGGTCCGACAGCCTGCTCACCTCGATCTACCAGCTCGATCCGATCTGGGTGCGTTTCAGCCTGGCCGAGAGCGATATCGCGCGACTGCCGGAGGGGCGCCTGGATGCGGACAGCATCAGCGGTGTCGAGTTGACCCTCGGCAACGGTTCGGTCTACCGCGACGGCCGGCTCAACTTCGTGGCCAGCACCATCGACCCGGTGCTCGGCACCCGGCAGCTGCGCGCCGAGTTCGATAACGCCGACGGGCGCCTGTTGCCCGGACAGTTCGTGCGCGCGCGCCTGCTGTTCGGCGAGCGCAGCGGCGTGTTCCTGGTGCCCCAGGCGGCGCTGCTGCAGACCGATACGGGACGCCTGGTGATGGTGGCCGATGCGCAGAACAATGTGGCCCCGCGTCCGGTGCAGACCGCCGGCTGGCATGGCCAGGACTGGGTGGTCGTGGGGGGGCTTCAGGCGGGCGACCGGGTCATCGTCGACAACCTGATCAAGCTGCGCCCGGGAATGCCCGTTGCACCGAAGCAGCCGGAAGCGCCTGCCCAGGGGAAGCAAGCACCGGCCGCGGCCGAATCCAGTAGCTGAGCGGAGCGAGCCCCATGACTTCGAAGTTTTTCATCAGTCGCCCCATCTTCTCGGCGGTCATCTCCATCGTGATTGTGATCGCCGGCCTGGTGGCCTCGCAGACGCTCCCCATATCCCAGTACCCGGAGATCGCGCCGCCTACGGTCGTGGTCAACGCCGTCTATCCCGGCGCCTCCGCCGAGACGCTGGCAAAGACCGTGGCCGCTCCCATCGAGGAGCAGCTGAACGGCGTCGAGGGGCTCTCCTACTTCAGCTCCTCCTCCAGTTCCAACGGCACCATTTCGATCACCGCGACCTTCGAGGTCGGCACCGATGTGGACCGCGCGACCCAGGACGTCAACAATCGGGTCAAGGCGGCCGAACCGCGTCTGCCGGAAGAGGTGCGGCGCAACGGCGTGACGGTGATGAAACGCAATTCGAACATCCTGCTGATCGCCGCGATGTTCTCCCCGGACAGCAGCCACGACCGCTTGTTCCTCTCCAATTACGCCAGCCTCAACGTGGTGGACGATCTGAAGCGTCTGCCGGGGGTGGGCGATGTGATGGTGTTCGGCGCCCAGGATTACTCCATGCGCATCTGGCTCAAGCCCGATCGCATGGCCCAGCTCGGGCTCACCACCAGCGACATCGCCGCCGCGGTGCGCGCGCAGAATGCCCAGTACGCCGCCGGCAAGATCGGCCATGAGCCGGCGCAGAGCGGCCAGTCACTGGTCTACACCGTCACCGCCAAGGGGCGGCTGATCACGCCGGAGGAGTTCGGCGACATCATCATCCGTGCCGGCGGCCCCGAAGGGCTGCTGCGGGTCAAGGATGTCGCCCGCGTGGAACTCGGCGCCTACAACTACGACCAGCGGGTAACCGTCGACGGCCTGCCCAGCGTCGCCCTCGGTGTCTTCCTGCAGACCGGCGCCAATGCCCTCGAGGTGGCGCAGCGGACCACCGACAAGCTCGATGAACTGAAGAGCCGTTTCCCCGAGGGCGTCGACTACATGGTGCCGTACGACACCACCAAGTTCGTCTCCGCCTCCATGGATGCGGTCATCACGACGCTCCTCGAGGCGGCGCTGCTGGTGGTGGCGGTGGTCTTCATCTTCCTGCAGAACTGGCGCGCCACCCTGATCCCGATGGTGGCCGTGCCGGTCTCGCTCATCGGCACCTTCGCCGGCCTGTGGCTGTTCGGCTTCTCCATCAACACCCTCACCATGTTCGCCATGGTGCTCGCCATCGGCATCGTGGTCGACGACGCGATCATCGTGCTGGAGAACGTCGAGCGCCACATGACCGAGCAGAAGATGCGCCCCTTCGATGCGGCGGTCACGGCGATGCGCGAGGTGTCGAGCGCGATCGTCGCCATCGTGCTGGTGTTGTGCGCGGTGTTCGTGCCGGTGGCCTTCCTCGGCGGCATCGCCGGGGTGCTCTATCAGCAGTTCGCCGCCACCGTGGCGGTGGCGGTGGTGATCTCCGGCATCGTGGCGTTGACCCTGACGCCTGCGCTGTGCGCGTTGATCCTCAAACCCAGCCACGAGGAGTCGCGCCTGTTCCGACCGTTCAACCGCGGCTTTGCCTTCCTCACGCGCTTCTATATCGGTACCGTGAAACGGATCCTGCACCACCCCTTCCTCGGCGCCTCCGTACTGCTTGCGGTGATCGGCGTTACCGCCCTGCTGTTTCGCATCGTCCCCGGCGGTTTCGTGCCCGAGGAGGACCAGGGCGTGGTGATGTCGGCGGTAATGCTTCCCGACGCGGCCTCACTGCAGCGCACCAGCGCCACCGCGCAGCAGTTCCGGCAGATGCTCTCCAGCAACGAGGTGGTCGACCATGTGGTGGTGATTGCCGGCTACGACATCATCGGCGGCGGCAGCAAGACCAACGGCGGCACCATGTTCACCAAGTTCATCGACTGGAGTGAGCGCGACGTCAAGGCCCAGGACCTTGCCCAGCAGTTCATGGGGATGGGCATGGGCCTGCCGGATGGGATGGTGATGACCTTCAACCCGCCGGCGATCCGCGGCCTCGGTTCGGCAGGCGGCTTCGAGGTCTACGTGCAGAACCGCGTCGACGGCGATCCGATGCGGCTGCACCAGGTGGTGCAGGGGCTGATCGGCGCGCTGCAGCAGCACCCGGAGTTCACCCGCATCAATACCTTCTTCCGTCCGACCTCGCCGCAGCTCTTCGTCGAGGTGGACGAGGCCAAGGCGCTCTCGCTCGGCATCCCGCTGGCCTCCATCTACGAGACGCTGCAGAGCACCATGGGCGCGCTCTACGTCAATGACTTCAACAAGGCCGGCCGTGCCTACCGGGTGCAGTTGCAGGCGGAAGCCGAATACCGCATGAAGCCGGAGGACCTCGGCAAGGTCTACGTGCGCAGCAGCACCTCGGGCGAAATGATTCCGCTCTCGGCGCTGATGCGGGTGCAGGACATCGTCGGGCCGGAGCAGGTGGAGCGGTTCAACGGTTTCGTCGCCGCCAAGGTGATGGGCTCCTCGGTTCCCGGGATCAGTTCCGAGGAGGCGATCCGGATCGTCGAGGAGGTCGCCGCGACCGTGTTGCCCACCGGCTATTTTCTGGCGTGGTCCGGTGAGGCCTACCAGCAGCAGGTCAATGCCGGCTCCTCCATACCGGCGCTCGTCTTCGGCGTGATCATGGTGTTCCTCATCCTGGCGGCGCAGTACGAGAAGTGGTCGCTGCCGCTGGCGGTGATCATGGCGGTGCCGTTCGCCATGATGGGGGCGCTGGCGACCGTGTTCGCCCGCGGCATGCCCAACGATATCTATTTCCAGATCGGCCTGGTGGTGCTCATCGGCCTGGCCTCGAAGAACGCCATTCTGATCGTGGAGTTCGCGGCGCAGAAGTACGCCGAGGGGATGAACGTGGTCGATGCCGCGCTGGAGGCCGCGCGCCTGCGTTTCCGGCCTATCGTCATGACCTCGCTGGCGTTCATCCTCGGCGTCTCGCCCCTCGCGCTATCCACCGGCGCGGGCGCGGCGGCGCGGCAATCGATGGGTACCGGTGTGGTCGGCGGCATGCTGGCGGCCACCTTCATCGCCATCCTCTTCGTGCCGCTCTTCTTCAAGTGGCTGGAGCGGGGCAAGCAGACGCTGCCGGTGGGCGAAGATAAGCCCGTTTAACGCTTGAGCGGCAGCTCTTGCACCGTGCCAGTCACGTGCAAGGGCTGACCGCCTCACTTCAGGCGCCCGATTGCACCGGGCACCTTCCCGGCTACACTCTAACCTTCACCAGCCTGAGGAGGTGCGAGATGGCCAGACAGATCTACGTCAACCTGCCGGTCAGGGAGCTCGGCAGGACCATGGATTTTTTCACCGCTCTGGGCTTCGGTTTCAATCCGCAATATACCAATGAGGATGCGGCCTGCCTGGTCCTGGATGAAAACATCATGGTCATGCTGCTCACCGAACCCTTCTTCCGAACCTTCACCGACAAAGCGATCTGTGATTCCGCAAAAAGCATGGAGGTGATGCTGGCTGTGACCTGTGCCAGCCGCGCGGAAGTGGACGAGATGGTGGCCAAGGCGGTTGCCGCCGGCGGCACGACACCCCGGGAGCCCCAGGACCTCGGCTTCATGTACTCGCACGCCTTCGAGGACCTGGATGGCCATACCTGGGAGCCGTTCTATATGGAGCCGGAAACGTAAAGCGGGCTCCTGCCAGTCGGCATGACCGATTCGGATAATACCTTGCCGTCAATACTCCGCGTCGTGATAGACGTTCTGCACGTCGTCCGCGTCGTTGAGCATGTCGAGGAACCGCTCCATGACCTCGATGTCGTCGCCGCTGATCGGGGTGGTGTCCTTCGGCACGAACTGGATCTCGTCCACCTCGAAGTCGATCTCGCCGAAGGCGTTGAGCAGCGCCTGCTTGGCCTTGTTGTATTCGGTGTGGGGGACGAAGACGGTGATCTTGCCGTCCTCGTTCTCCACGTCGGTGACGTCCACGTCTTCGTTCAGCAGCGCCTCGAGGGTGGCCTCCTCGTCGCCGCTGAAGACCAGGATGGCGGCGTGGTCGAACATGTGGCTGACGGTGCCCTGGGTGCCGAGCTTGGCCTTGGCGCGGTTGAAGCAGGTACGCACATCGCCGATGGTGCGGTTGGGATTGTCGGTCAGGCAGTCGACGATCACCTTGCAGCCGCCGGGGCCGAAGCCTTCGTAGCGCGCCGGGGTGTAGTCCTCGCCACCGCCGCCCTTGGCCTTTTCCAGCGCCTTTTCGATGACGTGGCTCGGCACCTGGTCCTTCTTGGCCCGCTCGATCAGCCCGCGCAGGGCCAGGTTGCCGCTCGGGTCGATGCCGCCCGACTTGGCACAGACGTAGATCTCGCGACCGAATTTGCTGTAGACCTTGGTCTTGGCGGCGGCCGTTTTGGCCATGGAAACCTTGCGGTTCTGATAGGCTCTGCCCATTGCGCTGCTACTCCGAATGTCGAATATGGCGCGGATTATACGGGCAAATGCCCGGCCTGGTAAGCTTTACCCCTCAGCTCACCTGTTCCGCTCGTAGGGTGGCAGGCTGATGATCCGGCTGTCGGTCAGCGCCCCGCCGACGGTGAAGTGATAGAGGCTCTGCAGCGCATTGCCCTCTATCCCCAGCAGTTTGTGCACCTCGTCGTCGAAGAAGCAGCCGATGCCGGTCCCCTGCAGGGCACTCGCCTCGGCCTCCAGGTAGAGGATCTGTCCCACCGCCCCGGCCTCCCGGTAGCGCTCCCGGTAGCGCCAGGGCGATGCCGAAACCTCCTCGCCGAACTCGGCCAGCATGGCAAGGCTGAAGGCACTGTCGCCGGCGATCGGCTGGCGGCAGGAGAGGGTGGCGGCGGTGCGTTCCGCCCTGGCGCTGACCAGGCGGTAGAGGGGCAGGTGCGGCGGTGCGCCATCCACCTCCGACCAGAGAAAATCCTCCCGCATCTCCCTCTTCAGCAGCGCCAGCGCATCCCTGCGCCGCGGCAGGGCGTAGAGCCCCGGCGACAGCCCCTCGACGCGATGCACGAAGAGCATCGGGTGGATGCGTGCCGGCCAGGGCAGGCTCTCCCACGGCGCACTGCCGGGCCGCGGCAGCAGGTGATCGAGCAGGCGGTAAAAGTCTGCCTGCCCCATCGCGGTGACTGCGTCGAAGGCCTGGGCCGAACGACGCCGGCGGAACAGTTTCGCCGCCGGTTCGCTGCAGGGGGAGGGGAGCGGCGGGGGAAGGTCGTCGTGGTGCGCCTGTTCGCGCGGCGCCTGCGGCGACCGGCGGCACGCCTCGGCGACCTGCTCGATCACCGGCCACTCGTAGTGGTGTTGCGGGTCGAGCACGTTCGCCTTGCCCGACCAGATGCCCTGCGTCATGCGCTGCAACAGCCGCTCCGGTGCAACAGCAGTGCTCTCCGGGGTGTGGATGCTGACCAGCAGGTCGGGCTGCTCGGCCTCCGCGGCGGTGAAGTCGGCGCTGCGATCCACGCCGAGCAGGCGGCCGAGCTGCTCATCGTCGAGCCCATCATGGGGCGTGAGCTTCCAGCCCAGGGTCGCGGCGGCAACGTTGACCGCCGCGATCGCGTGGCCCACGTCGAGCTGGCAGTAGCGGTAGGCACGCTCGCCATATTTCCACGCCTCGCGCCAGTGCACCGAGCTCAGCCCCATCAGCAGGGCAGGGGGCGTCTCTGCGCGCTCTGCTGCGGCGAAGCGGCAGCGCAGCTCCAGGGCGTGCTCATCGGGGCGGTAGTGGTAGAGGCCGTCTGCCAGCCCTGCGATGCCGTTTGCAACCAGGTAGGCCTCGGTCGGGTGGAGATTGCCGCTGGAGGGGTTGCAGCGCAGCGACCAGCGGGCGCTGCCGTACTGTTTCCAGGCCGAGAGTGCCAGGGAGATCTCCAGCAGCATGGCAACGGACTCCAGCCCCAGCGGCTGCGCGGGAATGGGCGCATCGGCATAGAGCGCCGAGTAGGGCAGGGTGAGCGCATCGGCCGCCAGCGGCAGGGTGATGAGCGGTGCCCCCGCGTAGCGGCGGAATGAGTCGGGCTGGGCATCCCAGTCGATGCTATCCGGTCCGCGGGCGTAGCGCTCGAAACGGTGCTTGGTCCGCTCGTGGTAAGCGGTTACGTCGATCGGCTCTCTGCTGCTCATATGCTCTCTCTGGTGACGGGTTGGCGAGCCGGTTTCGCTGCCGGGTGAATGACGCCCATCGATTGCTCTCTGAATCATGGTGGCGTTTCGCCCGGAGACAATGTCGCCTTAGAGACAATTGTGGCCGACGCTTCCCAGCGGTTCGTATGGCCATCGCCGTTTTTTCCCGGGATCGCAGAATGAAATCAGGCAGATGGCGAACCACGAGGAAACCGCGACGGTTTCAGGAACGATAAATGCAAGAGCTTTGCCATCATTCCTGACACACATAACATTCCGAGGGGGAGCAGCATGCCAGGTGAGATGACCACGCAGTGGTTGGCGGATAACGGATTCGATCCGCAGCAGTTGGACCGGCCGGGCAAACACGAGGACACGCCGGTCATTCTGGCCAGTCGCCGCGGCGAGACGGCGATTGTCAGGGAGCTTGTCGCCTGCGGCGTCAATATCAATCACCGCAACATGGATGGCACCAACGCCCTGTGGGCCGCGGTTGTCGCCAACAGCGTGGAGATCGCCGAACTGTTGCTTGAAGCGGGAGTGGCGATCGACAACCAGAACGAAAACGGGGCTAGCGCCCTGATGTATGCCTCCTCGAACGGCAAAGCCGATTGGGTAAGGTTCCTACTGGAAAAAGGGGCCGATGCCACCCTGCAATCACTGGACGATTACACAGCGCTCGATCTGGCAAGCAGCGTCGAGATCCTGCGGCTGCTGCGCAGTAAGGTGAGCGCGCATTCCGGGCGATAGGGAGCGGGAGTCCACTCTGCGTGTAACCTGCGCGGCGGGGATCGGGTTTTGCTATGGTTTTAGCAGGCCTTTGCCTTCGCCGGAGCGGAAAGCGGCATGTCCCCTGAACAACAAAAATGCGGTTCCCTTCTCTTCACCACCCCATTGCCCGGGAGCTCTTCCGAGCGTCGGGCGATCGGTGCGCTGCACCTTGGCGATGAGGCCGAAGCGCTGGCCGCCCTGCTGCCCGAGGCGCAGTTCTGGCCCGAGGCCAGGGCGCGTATCGAAGCCGGCGCGGCGGCGCTGGTCCGGCAGGTGCGCGAACGCAAGGGGCTGAGCGCCTTCGACGCCTTTCTCAACGAATACGATCTGGGCAGCGAGGAGGGGGTGATCCTGATGTGCCTGGCGGAGTCGCTGCTGCGCATCCCCGATGCACACACCGCCGACACCCTGATCCACGACAAGCTTGCGGCCGCGCACTGGGACAGCCACCTCGGCAACAGCGACTCGGTGCTGGTGAACGCCTCCACCTGGGGCATGCTGCTGAGCGGCCGCCTGTTGCAGATCGAAGCGCAAGCGCAGGAGAGTGCCGGTGCCCTGCTGACGCGGCTGCTGGCGCGCAGCGGCGAGCCGGTGGTGCGCAGCGCGATGAAGCAGGCGATGCATCTGCTGGCCCACCAGTTCGTCATGGGGCGCACGCTGGAGGAGGCGCTGGGACGCACCGCTGAGGCGTATCGCTACTCCTTCGACATGCTGGGCGAGGCGGCACTCACCGCCGAGGACGCGGAGCGCTATTTTCAGGCCTACAGCGAGGCCATCGTGCTGCTTGGCAAACAGAAGGGCGAGGGTGTGTTGTTTGCGCGGCCGGGCATTTCGGTGAAGCTCTCGGCGCTGCATCCGCGCTACGAACACACCCAGCATAACTGGGTGCTGGCCGAACTCGGCGCACGACTGCTGGAGCTGGCAACGGCGGCGCGCGATGCCGGTATTACCCTCACCGTTGACGCGGAAGAGGCGCGGCGGCTGGAGATCTCCCTCGACCTGTTCGAGAAGGTCTATGCCAACAGTGTGCTTGCCGGCTGGGAGGGGTTCGGCCTGGCGGTACAGGCCTACCAGAAACGCGCCCCAGCGGTGATCGATTTTCTGGCGCAACTGGCGCAGCGCCATGGCCGCCGGATCCCGTTGCGGCTGGTCAAGGGGGCTTACTGGGATACCGAGATCAAGAGCGCCCAGCAGCAGGGGCTGGAGGGGTATCCCGTGTTCACCCGCAAGGCCAATACCGACCTCTCCTATCTTGCCTGCGCCCGGCGCATCCTCGACCGACCCGACTGTTTCTATCCCCAGTTCGCCACGCACAACGCCCATACCGTGGCGGCGATCCGCGAGATGGCCGGCGCGCAGAGCGACTACGAGTTTCAACGCCTGCACGGCATGGGCGAGGCGCTCTACGCCACGGTGGTCGAGCGCGACGGCTGGAACGTGCCGTGCCGGGTCTACGCCCCGGTGGGCAGTCACCGCGAGCTGCTGCCCTACCTGGTGCGGCGCCTGCTGGAGAACGGCGCCAACACCTCCTTCGTCAACCGCATCAGCGACGAGCGCATCCCGGTGCATGAAATTATCGCCGACCCTGCCGATCGGGTGCGCAGCCACAGCCAGCCGACCCATCCGCGCATTCCGTTGCCGCGCGATCTCTTCGGTGCGGCGCGGGTCAATTCGCAGGGCATCTGTTTCGACGAGCCGCTGGCGCTCGAGGCCTTCGAATGCGAGATCGCGGCGGCGCTGGAGCTGCCCTGGCGTGCCGCGCCCCTGATCGACGGCAGCGCCGCAAGCGGGGAGGCGCGGGTCGTCCATGCACCGCACGACAGCGAGCGCGACATCGGTGAGGTGGTGGAGGCGCAGGAGGCGCAGGCGCTGCTCGCCATGGAGCGGGCCGCCGCGGCATTTCCCGCCTGGCGACTGAGCGATGTAGACCAGCGCGCCGCGGCGCTGGAGCGTGCCGCCGCTCTGTTCGAACAGCATCGCGGCGAGCTGGTTGCACGCTGTGTCATGGAAGGGGGACGCACGGTGGCGAATGCGCTGGACGAGGTGCGCGAGGCGGTGGACGCTTGCCGCTACTATGCGCAGCAGGCGCGCGCGCTCTCCGCCGAGCCGGTCGGTCTTCCCGGCCCGGCGGGCGAGGAGAACCGGCTGCGACTGTTCGGCCGTGGGGTCTTCGCCTGCATCGCTCCCTGGAATTTTCCCGTGGCCATCTTCTGCGGGCAGATCGCCGCCGCACTGGCGGCGGGCAATAGCGTGGTGGCCAAGCCGGCGCGTGCCACGCCGCTCTGCGCGGCGCGAGTGGTGGAGCTGTTCCACCTGGCCGGCATTCCCGCAGGGGTGCTGCAGTTCGTGCCCGGCGCGAGCGAGCAGCTTGCCGAACCGCTGCTCACCCATCCGGCACTGGCCGGGGTCGCCTTTACCGGCTCCACCGCGACCGCGCGGCAGATCGCGCAAACCCTGGCGGCACGCGACGGCCCGCTGGTCACCCTCATCGCCGAAACCGGCGGGCAGAATGCGATGCTGGTGGACAGCACCGCCCTGCCCGAGCAGGTGGTGGCCGACGTGCTGCCGTCCGCGTTCGACAGTGCCGGTCAGCGCTGCTCGGCGCTGCGCGTGCTGTTGCTGCAGGAGGAGATCGCCGAGCGGGTGATCCGCATGCTGCAGGGGGCGATGGCGGAGCTGCGGATTGGCGACCCGATGCGCCTGGCCACCGACGTCGGCCCGGTGATCGATCACGCCGCGCAAAAAAGCCTTGAACGGTATATCGCGCGCATGAAGGGGGAGGCGCGCCTGCTGCAGGCTTCGCCGCTCCCTTCCACCGCCGGCCACGGCAGCTTCGTCGCGCCGCACCTGTTCGAGATCGATTCCCTCGCGCAGCTGCAGGGCGAGGTCTTCGGGCCGATCCTGCATGTGCTGCGCTATGCGGCGGGGCGACTGGACGAGGTGATCGATGCCATCAATGCCACCGGCTACGGACTGACGCTGGGCGTCCACAGCCGCATCGACACCACCGCCCGCACCATCGGCGAGCGGGTGCGGGTCGGCAATGTCTATATCAACCGCAACATGATCGGCGCGGTGGTCGGCTCGCAGCCCTTCGGCGGGCAGGGGCTCTCCGGCACCGGCCCCAAGGCGGGCGGGCCGCACTACCTGCCGGCGTTCGCCACCGAGCAGAGCGTGAGCAGCAACACCGCCGCCATCGGCGGCAACGCGAGCCTGCTGGCTGGGGAGGAGGATTGACTATAAGCAGTGACAAGTGACAAGTGGCAAGAAAAGCGTCTCCTGGTACGTGAGACGGGTAACGTGTTACTTCTGAGTTCCCATCTTCAGCTTCTTCGCCACCTTGCTCTTCAGGTAGTCGAGAAACTCCTCGCTGTTTTCGTACCCCATCTGCTGGATGAATTCGGTGACCTGGTTGGTTAACGACCGGACAGCATTGATCTCTTCATGGGTCCTGCCGCAGGCGCGGCACCTGTCACCATCCTCGGTGCAGGCGCCGCGGCTGACGCAGGATTTGAACCGGTATGTCATGGGTTTTATGCCTCGACTGTTTCGGGGATTTCGACGCCAAGGGCGCCCATGAATTCTGCCAGCGGCATGTCGAGCACTTCAATCCCCAGCTTGTTGCGGCAGAAACGCTTCTCCTTGTCGGTGGCATCGGGGATCACCGCCCAGCCGCCTTCACCGGCGCGGTCGTAGGTGAGATCGGCCAGCACCATGCGTTCGGTGTCGCGGTTAAGGCGCAGGCCGAGCAGCAGGTATCGTTTCTCCTTGCGGTACGCCTTGAAGAACTTCGGTACGCCGAAACCGCCCATCAGCTCGGTGATGTAGTCGACGTAGTCGGCATCGGAGGCGATGTAGTTGGCTTCGGGCTGCGGTGAGCCCATCGGCTTGAGCAGCAGCGGCAGGGAGGGGTCGGCTTGCTCGTTGCTGATCTCCTGGTACTTCGTGCCGTCGTAGTGGTAGAGCTTGTAGCGGAAGTCGGTGCCGCCGATGCGCGCGATACCGAGCATCAGGTTGTGCGGGGTGTCGCTGTAGCTCTGCTGCAGCTGCAGGTCGCGGTTGATGTCGACGACGCAGGCGGGTTTGATCACCTTCAGCCAGTCGTGCAGCGGTGCGCGGCTCCATTCGGTCTCGCCGTAGAGTGTGTTGAGAAAGCGGGTGACGAAGCTGCGGCCGCGTTTGAGCTCCAGGTTCATCGCCGCGCGCGGAAATTCGTACATCAGCTTCGGTGCCATCGGCCGCCCGCCGTTCATCGCCAGGATCAGGCTGTCGCTGTCGGCCGGGATCGGCTCGCCGCTCTGCAGGTTGACCGAGCCGGCGAGCGCCTGCGCACCGAGGTAGGGGATGATGCTGCCGTCGCCGAGACCCTTCTTTATCGTGTCGATCAGTTGCTGTTCCATGATTGTGCCCGCTGATGTTGATGGATTTGCTGGGTTAAATGCAAGTATCGGGCCGGAATGCAACGCATTGATTTATAAGACTGGCATAAGTGTTTGTCGCATAAGCGACAAACACAAAGGCGACAGAAAAAAACTTTCAACGCAAAGGGGCCGCTCAATGGCGTCCTGCCATCGCGGCACTTGTGCATCCATGCACATCGCGCAAAGGCGCAAAGGACGCAAAGGAAAAGAGAATGTTATTTGGATGCTTATTGGCAGATCACGCTCAATTACGATCATTCGCATTGGCTCCTGTGGTTTTCTTCGCGTCCTTTGCGCCTTTGCGGTGAGTTGTTTTTTTTCCTACATCACCCGTTCGCACGCGTACACGCCGCCGAGTACGATGTATTCGCTCTCCGCCTTGAGGTAGCGGGGGATAAGCTCGGCGTGGAAGAAGACCTTGCTCAACGGCACCGCGATGCGGAACACCTGGTCGCCGAATTCCGAGGCGCGTTCGACGCTGGCGCTGAAGGAGTTGAGGTTATTGAGCAGCAGCGGATTGCCGCTTTCACTGTTGCCCGGGTGCTTCAGTTGCTCGATGTCGTTATTGCCGCGGTAGAGGGTGAGGTGGGTTGTGTCCGGCTGCTGCCGGTACAGCTCGTACTGGCAATAGCTGTAGAGCAGGTCGAGCTGCGCTTCCAGCGAGTTGGTGTTGTAGAGGCCCTCGGCATAGGCGTGGCGGAAGGCGTGGTAGGCGGCCTCATCGGTTGAGCGGATCGGCTGCCGGTGAAATCGCGGCAGCAGGCCGAAGCGCGACTCCACCCAGCCCTTGAGTACGGCGGCATCGCGGCCTTCGGCATCGAAGCCCCAGCCGCGCAGCAGGCGCAGGTAGTCGGCCTTGCTGCGATCGAGCCGGCTGTTTTCGCTCAACCCCGCCTCGTCCGGGTGGTGCAGCCGAAAATGGACGCTCATGTAGTCGAGGAACTGTTGCGCGCGGTTGCCGGCATCGTTGATCGAATCAAGCCGGCGAAACAGGTCGCGGTGCAGGGCCGCTACGCCGTCGATATAGAGCCTTGCCGGGTGCTGCTGGAAGGTGAGACTGCCGAGGATCACCGCGGGAAGATTGCAGCGGTTGATCGGCAGACAGGCCGAGCGGGGCAGGGTGGTATGCGGGTGTTGTGCAGTCATTTCTCTTTGTCGTTATCCGTACAGCCGCTGCGGGTTTGTCGCAGATCAAACCCTACAACAGTTTCCGAAAAATAAAATAAATTGCATTGATTACAATGAGATAAGTTGATCGTCGCCGCTTGGCACGCTCCTTGCGCTAGAGACCATGACATCGGTCAACACCCCAACGCAAGGAGAAAATACCATGGCTTTACGTCAATGTGCGATTTACGGCAAGGGTGGAATTGGTAAGTCCACCACCACTCAGAATCTGGTCGCGGCGCTCGCCGAGGCTGGCAAGAAGGTCATGATCGTCGGTTGTGACCCGAAGGCCGACTCCACCCGCCTGATCCTCCACTCCAAGGCACAGACCACGGTTATGCACCTGGCCGCCGAGGCCGGCACCGTCGAAGACCTCGAGCTGGAAGATGTACTCTCTGTCGGCTACGGCGACGTCAAGTGCGTCGAGTCAGGCGGTCCCGAGCCGGGTGTCGGTTGCGCCGGCCGCGGTGTTATCACTGCCATCAACTTCCTCGAAGAGGAAGGCGCCTACGACGAAGACCTCGACTTCGTTTTCTACGATGTACTCGGTGATGTGGTCTGCGGCGGTTTCGCCATGCCGATTCGCGAGAACAAGGCCCAGGAGATCTACATCGTGGTCTCCGGCGAGATGATGGCCATGTACGCCGCCAACAACATCTGCAAGGGCATCAAGAAGTTCGCCGAAACCGGCGTGGTGCGCCTGGGCGGGCTCATCTGCAACAGCCGCAACGTGGACAACGAGAGGGAGATGATCGAACAGTTCGCCAAGCAATTGGGCACTCAGATGATCTACTTCGTACCCCGGGACAACATGGTGCAACGGGCCGAGATCAACCGCAAGACGGTCATCGAATTCGCCCCGGATTGTGAGCAGGCCGATCACTACCGCAGCCTGGCCAAGGCCGTGGACCAGAACGACATGTTCGTGATTCCCCAGCCCATCAGCACCGAGGCGCTGGAAAAGGTCCTCATGGAATACGGGCTCCTGGGTTAGGCGGCTTCGTCCAGGGGGTTGACTCAACAAAAAAGGAGTTTCCAATGACGGTTATGGTCAGGGCCATTGTCAGGCCCGAAAAGAGTTCCGAGGTCATGCAGTCCCTGTTGGACGCCGGTTATCCATCCGTGACCAAGATCGAGGTGGCGGGACGCGGCAAGCAGCGCGGCCTCAAACTCGGCAACGTGGTCTACGACGTTCTGCCCAAGGAGATGCTGGTGGTGGTGGTGCCCGATTCGGAGAAGGACTTCGTGGTCCGCGCCATCCTGGAAACCGCCAAGAGCGGCGAAAAGGGGGCCTTCGGCGACGGCAAGATCTTCATCAGCCCGGTGGAGGATGTCTACACCATCTCCAGCGGAGAGAAGGAGGCCTGACATGCCCGGCATGAAGGAGGTCATGGCCATGATCCGCATGGACAAGGTCAACAAGACCAAGG
>Ga0068714_10002898_pt1 | contig 21144 bp, 16 predicted proteins | sample MTBNYHSulfiMetaG_FD_62988 | JGI IMG/M metagenome (GOLD analysis project Ga0068714, IMG submission 62988) | Enrichment culture microbial communities from rom New York Harbor, USA that are MTBE-degrading - MTBE-NYH (New York Harbor Sulfidogenic)... | ecosystem: Environmental > Aquatic > Marine >... | reverse complement strand
GCCTCCTTGAGCCGACGGATGAGTTCTATGGTGGAATCGTAAACCTCCACGCCGTTTTGCTGCAGATGTTCGAGGAAGAAAGCGTTTTTCCTGTTTCCGAGTCCGCATACGGTTTCTCTGTCGGGGTCGTCATCGGGCGAGCCGTAAGGTAAATCTATATTGCGCGATGCAAGAAAACTTTTCACCCCGTCATAGCGCGGCTTACCATCCACATAACCCCGGTAATCAGATTCGATATCAAACGGTTGAAAAGCCTCCTCGTTTTCAGCTCGCTTTTCAAGGTACTGGTCGAAGAGTTTTTTCCATGCCGCCGCATGGACATTGGCTGTTTTTGTGACAACGCCATCCAGGTCGAATAACACCGCATCATAGTCCGATTTTTGGATAATGAACACCTGCATCTCACCACTTGTCCCATTCCCGTTCGCGTTATGATACACGAGTTTCAACTCGTTAGGCATGACTTATAAATTTCAGAGCCTCTCTGATCATCTGTGACGTATATCCCCATTCATTGTCATACCAGCTCATTACCTTGACTAGGTCGCCGTCCACCACCTGGGTCACAGTCAGGTCCACAACAGACGCCCGGCTGTCCTGAATGATATCGGATGAGACAAGGGGGTCTTCGGATACGCCGAGAATTCCCATGTAACGATCCGTGTTGGATTCTTCTCTGAATATATCGTTCACTTCCTCCACCGTCGTTTCCCGTTTCATCAGGAACACCAGGTCCGCCAACGATCCCACGGGGACGGGCGCCCGCACGGCAATACCGTCAAATTTGCCGGCATACTCGGGAAGCACTTTCGTGGTGGCCACCGCCGCGCCTGTCGAGGTGGGCACCAGGTTTGCGGCCCCCGCTCTTCCGCGGGCCCACTTCTTGCTCGGCCCATCCACAATGGACTGGCTTGATGTGTAAGCGTGGATGGTGGTCATAATGGCTTTCTTTACCCCTATCCTTCTTCCCATGATCTCAACGACCGGCGAGATGCAGTTCGTGGTGCAACTCGCGCATGAGATCATCCGGACAGGGGCGGATGGCTCATTGACATTGTGTACAACCATGTCCATGTCTTTGCTTTTCGGCGGCGCCGAAAGAATAACGAACCTCGCTCCCGCCTGGAGATGCTTTTCAAGGTCTTCGCTTCCGGTGAAAATGCCCGTGCATTCGAAGACCACATCAACGCCCAGCTCTCGCCAGGGAAGTTGTGCGGGATCTTTTTCGCTGTACAATTTGTAGACCGTACCGCCTATGATCAAGCTGTCGTCTTTGCCTTCCACGATTTTATCATACCTGCCGTAAACCGTATCATACCTGAGAAGATACGCAAGATTATCCGAAGAGATAAGGTCATTGACGGCTACCAGATTCAGACCCGGTGTATCGAGTATGATTTTGAGCGCCGCTCTTCCGATACGTCCTAAACCATTGATTGCCACACTTGCCATGGTATGCCTCCTTTAATGACATCTGTTCGTCCCGCATGTTCTGTTGACACCTAGTAGAATGGAATCCTGTTCAAAGTATACGGGGTCAATAGAGTATATGCGGCGCATCCTGGCTGTAGTTATTTCTTAATGCTCCCGAGTAATGAATGATACCGCCATCGGTCGACCACTTCAGCGCTGGTGCGGGTATCGGCATTCCGATGTACCTCGATCCAACATCCAATGATAGGCAAAGATAGGTCTGAAAATACGTGATTTACCCCATTGAGCCGTTTGGTTTATACGGTTATGAAAAAGAAGGGGGTGCTTTGAATTGCAACCCATCTGGTGGCCTCTAAGGCAGGTCTCTTAGTCCGCCATGGCTTGGCGACCGGTTTAGATTTTTCTGAGGTGGAACATAAATGGAGTTCAAGAAAGATCCAAACACCAAGGAGAGGAGTAAGTGATGGACAAAAAAGAGAAGTACCGTGTGGAGATGGATTCCAGGCTCATTAAGTTTGACCAAACCTTGCATGAGATTAAAACCGAAATGGAGCGAAGAAAAGAAAATCGTCCGGAACTGCGGATCGATGACGCCATCCGCAAACAAGAGGACGCCAAAGCCAAAGTGAACGAGCTGGAACGATCGGGCGAGTTTACCTGGAACAAGGTTAAGCTTGAACTGGACGATCTTGTTCATGAAATTGATGAGGTTGTGAAAGCGGCGCTGGCCTACCTCAAATAAGCAGGCAAACGCTATGGCAGGAAAAAATACGAAGCTCGCCCTATTTTCTTTGTGGGGCTTTACAGCAAGTTGCATCAGATAATGGAGTGACAAATGGTCGAAAGAAATCACCTGACACTTCTTACGGATCTTTACGAGATTACCATGGCCGCTGCCTACTATCAGCATGAAATGTTCGCACCGGCTACCTTTAGCCTTTTTATTCGAGAATACCCCCCGAACCGGGGTTATTTTCTCAGCACCGGATTGGACCAGGTCCTAAGTTACCTGGAATCCTACCGCTTTACCCGGGAAGACCTGGATTACCTCCGAAGCACGGAGCTTTTTTCCGAGGAATTACTCGACTATCTAGGCACTCTGCGTTTCAGCGGAGATGTCCATGCCATTAGTGAGGGGCGCCTTTTCTTTAAGAACGAGCCGATACTGGAAGTCACCGCACCCATCATCGAGGCGCAACTCGTGGAGAGTTTTATTATCAATGCCGTCAATCTTCAAGTGAGTATCGCCACCAAAGCCTCACGATGTGTCCATGCGGCCCAGGGTCGAAAACTGGTAGACTTTTCTCTCCGACGCACTCATGGGACGGATGCAGGATTGAAGGTGGCGCGCGCCAGCTATATCGCGGGCTTTGGTGGCACCAGTAATGTCCTGGCCGGAAAGGTCTATCGCATTCCCACTTCCGGTACTATGGCGCATTCTTTTATTACCAGTTTCGAAGAAGAAACGGACGCCTTCCGCGCTTTCTTTGAAACCTTCCCTAACAACACGGTCCTCTTAATAGATACCTATGATACGGTCAGAGGCGCTGAAAAGGCTGTGGAAGTGGCCAAGGAAATGAAGAGCAAAGGCAACGAGTTGAAGGGAGTCAGGCTGGATAGTGGCGATATGGCTGAACTCAGCAAGAAGGTGAGGAATATTCTCCGAGAAAACGGACTCGAGAAAGTACGGATTTTTGCCAGTGGAGGATTTGACGAATACAAGATCGCCGATGCCCTGGAAAGAGGCGCTGAGATTGATGCCTTCGGCGTAGGCACGAAGATGGGCGCCTCGGCCGACGGGCCGTATACGGACATGGCCTATAAACTGGTCAAGTATGACGGACGGCCGGTCTTGAAGCTGAGCACCGGCAAGAAGACCCTCGTCAGCGAAAAACAGGTTTTTCGGAACAGGAGAGACGGTCGGATCATTGAAGACACCATTGCCTTGCGTGAAGAAAAGATGGAAGGGGAACCTCTCTTGCATCCGGTGATGAAAGACGGGAAACGGCTGGAATCATCGGAGCCTCTGGAGGCAATTCAAGAACGCTTCAAGGAAGAATTCGCCGCCCTGGACGATATCTATAAAGCCCTGAAACAGCCTGAGGAGTTCCCCGTTCATCTGGGTCCGGATCTGGAAAAGTTACAGACCAAGGTCGTCCATGAAGTCATGGAAAAAGAACTGGGGGAAAGTTAATCAGTAAGCCGCTGACAGGTTCCTCCCCTGGCACGAGAAAACAACGTGGGGTTCATTCCGGACATCACCGGGCATCCTCTACCTATTGCGGAAGTAGGATGGCCTTGGCGAAATCCGACCTCAGAGTGTTTGGGACTGGAAGAGAGGAAGTTGGCGAGGGATTCCTGATTGGACTTTACGATTCTTTTTTTCAGGAACAAATTTGTCCGGGGGGCTGAGCGGCTTTCCGGATTTAATCGAATGGACGACGTCTTCATTGACGTCTTCACCCTGGAACGCTTCCTCAATTTCTGTTTTTTTCAGTTCCGGCGCCTCGCGATCCGCCTTTTGCCAGAGGAGTTCCTCGACGCGAAGGTTGTCCTCGATCTCATGAAGATCCATGGTGTCTTGCAAAATTTGGAGAAGGATCTGATGTGAAGTCTCATTGGGAAGGGAACCATTCAAATGGACAATGCCGCCGTCCACCGCGATATGAAGATCTTTCTGCTCCACGCGACCGTCGATACGCAGTTCCTCATACAATACGGTTTTCAATTCATCGTCGGACATCCCCTCGTAATCCGGGGGCAGCTCCGCCTCAGCCGTTTCCAAAGCGGCCACCAGGGCTGACTTCCCTTCCGCTTCCGCTGCGCACCGGGTACAGACAGGCGTCCATGGTATGGCTTCCAGACGGCCCCGTGAAATGGATCTACTGCAGGACAAACAGATTCCGTAATCGCCTGTCTCTATTCGGCGCAGGGCCATGTCGATGGCTTCGAGTTCCTGCGTTTCACGTTCATCGATTTCCTCCAGGCTCAGAGACATAGCCCTTTTGGCAGCGGTTTCCTCATACTCGATTTCTCCCTCCTGGAGTCCTTTCCAGGATTCGTCTATGCTGCCCCGAAGCCTGAAAATCTCATCGCGTCTCCTCTCGAGTGCTTCTTTTAAGCGTGTAAAATCTTTTTTCTTCACCATCGTTCCTCCTCTACAACAACGCCGTGCAGGCCCCTGATTTAAGGAACCTTCTCGCGCACCAGCCATTCTGTTACTCCGAAAAGATCGTTAAAATCTCGAGAAACCAACATTCTTCGCACCATTCTTTCATCCACCCTGCAGGGTGCCAATACCATAAATCCTGTATTTGACGGGCGGATAAGGAAAAGATCTTCATGCAACTACGAGATGACAGCGCAGGAGTGTGATGAAAAGAGGAATGATTAAACGGGGTGCTGCAGTCTTTTTCTGAATTGGACAGGGGGTGATTATGGTCTCACTGAAAGATACCCATTACGCTGCCCGGAAATGCGGGAGATTCAATTGCATAGAGGGAATGCATGATAGTGGCTGAAAACATACCGTAAGAACGTCGGAAAAGCAATTCGAGGATTGAAGTACTCAAGGCAGTTGCTTCAGAGGTTTGCCATAGAGGGCATGTTTCGTTCAGATGGAAGAAATTTCGGCCGACATCGAGGTAAAAAGTATGGCGTAGATGGGTCCTGGGGAAATCGTCTCATTTTTCCCAGGACTTCGCACCCTACTCCTACTAGATTTCAGGGTTATGATCCCCTGAAAATACAAGATAGACCCCATATACTCATCCGCTTGTGTTCACATAGCATGAAGTACATGAGTTATACGAGTCTGAAGTTCGGGACTCGAGTGAAACAGTCTGTACGGTTCATCTCAACTCGTCATGAGGCTGCAAAGAAGCCATAGAGATAGCCGAAGCTCCTATTTGACTTTTTTGGCAGTCCTGTCGCCCCCGGCTGTTTCCTGTAAACAAAAAAATTGTAAAAGGATAGCATTATGGAAGGTATGAACGAACTGACGAAAATGATAGCTCTCTGCGAGAGCGCAACAACAGCAAGAGAGGACCTGCGTGAAAACAAACGTAAAGATGGGCGAAACAATCACATCAACAACAAGAAGAAACAGATAGAAGCGTTGATGCAGACAACAGGCCTGAGTACCGCACGAATCAGGGAACACCTGGATCAACTGGAAAAGTAGGAGGGGGAACAGGAACGGATAAGGTGTCAGTCGAGCTATTCCATTATGTGGCGCTGCCTGTAGACGAACCCGCTCAAAGGCGTTCCTTGCCCCTGCCGCGGAAAGAAATCCCCAAAACCGCCTGCATAAATGCTGATGACGGCTCATCCGAGCAGGGACCTTCGGATCCGGGATCCATTTTGCTTTGGGGCGTGTATGGAGCTTGGCATGGAACGCACCATGGCCCAAATGGAGCAGGTTAGGCGCAGGCTATGGGGTCATATCGTGGAGGTCGAAGCTGCTTAGCTTTCTTCATCGATCTCCCGCCCCGGTAAAGGAGCCTTTCTCCAATGGGCGGTCTTTTCCAAAACAATTCCATCTCAGACCGGTTGGACCCAACTGGTCCCCCGGATGGGAAATCGCTTCGATCCGTTGATTCTGGGATCTTTTCTCAAGGTCCATCACCCACGAAACTTAATCCGACCGAGCGTTTCCACGGCGCTCCATAGGGTCTTCCAGAACAAGGGAGGGAGTCTCATCTTAGGAGTGAGTCTATACCCCCTGCTGATTGGACAGAGCATGAAACAATTCGAGCCCGGTAGGCCTGCCAAATGTTCGAAATAAGAAGTTGTTCTTTTGTTTTTTGGACCGATCGCACTGGTTTTGATGATCCGTTTTCTGTACAATCAAGCCTATTATAGGTTTTACTCGGGGAAGAAACGGTAAAGGGTTTGGACAGAATGAAAGGTTCCGGAACGATCCATATCGGTACGTCGGGATGGCACTACAAGCACTGGAAGGGGCCGTTCTATCCGGACGACATTTCCACTGAAAAAATGCTTGCTTACTACTCCGGACATTTCCATACCGTGGAAATCAACAACTCGTTCTATCAGCTTCCTAAAAAAACAACCTTTGAACGGTGGAAAGAGACCGTACCACCCGAATTTGTCTTTGCCCTGAAAGGAAGCCGTTATATCACCCACATGAAGAAGCTCAAGGACCCTTCCAAAGGGGTGCCTCCTTTACTCGAAGCTGCAGGCGTTTTAGGAGAAAAATTGGGTCCCATCTTGTTCCAACTGCCTCCGCGCTGGCATATGAACCTTGAAAGACTCGATGCATTTCTAGAGTTCCTTCCAGCTGATTTCCGGTATGCCTTCGAATTCAGGGATCCGAGCTGGTTCACCGTGCCCACGTATGAAACCCTGGCAAAACGGGGAGCCGCCTTTTGTATCTATCATCTGGAACAGCGTCTCTCTCCCAAGGAGGTGACCGCCGAGTTTGTTTATGTAAGACTTCATGGTCCCGATGGGGCCTATCTCGGCCGATATGACGTGAAGACCCTTTCCGGTTGGGCGGGAGCTTTTTCGACCTGGCAACGGCAAGGCAAAGAGATCTTCTGCTACTTTGACAATGATCAGGCAGGATATGCGGCCCGGGATGCGCAGAAACTGCAGGAAATGCTTTCAAAGGATTAATGCATGCCGGTTCAAAATTCGGATGTATCCGACGTGTTGAACAAGATGGCGGATCTCCTCGACATCGAAGGAGCAAACCCATTCAGAATCCGGGGCTACCGCAATGCTGCGCGGACGGTCTCCAGCCTGCCCCAGAATGTGTCGGACTTGATTCAATCAGGAAAAGACCTTTCCGAATTGCCCGGAATCGGTAAGGACCTGGCGGGAAAAATCAAAGAGATTGTGGAAACCGGTTCTATTGCTCAACTGGAAGAAATCGAGGGCCGGATGCCGGCCGGGCTGAGCAATCTGATGAAAGTGGCAGGGCTGGGGCCCAAACGGGTGAAGACTCTTCACCAGCATCTGGGTGTGACGGATCTCAAAGAACTCAGGGAAGCAGCCCGGCAGGGCAAGGTGAGCGAACTCGAAGGGTTCGGAAAGAATACCGAACAGAAGATACTGGAAGAAATCGAGGCAACCGAAGGCAGAGAGGAACGGATCAAGCTGGTGGAAGCGGAGCAGAGAGCCCGGTCATTGATCGAATATCTCAAAGAGACAAAAGGAATCAAGGAGATCACGATAGCCGGGAGTTACAGGCGGCGGAAAGAGACCGTTGGGGATCTGGATATCCTGGTGTCCAGCAAGGAGGGGTCTAATGTGATGGACCGATTCGTGGACTACGAGGATGTGAAAAAGGTGGTTTCCAAGGGCACGACGCGCTCCACGATCGTCCTTCGCTCAGGCCTTCAGGTCGATCTCCGGGTTCTCCCGCAAGTCAGCTATGGCGCAGGCCTTCACTACTTTACCGGGTCCAAAGCCCACAACATCGCAGTGCGCAAGCTGGGCGTCAAAAAAAAGCTCAAGATTAATGAATACGGTGTGTTCAAGGGTAATAAGCGCATTGCCGGCAAAACCGAAAAGGAAGTTTACGATACGGTTGATCTTCCGTACATCGAACCCGAGCTTCGAGAGAACTGGGGCGAGGTGGAGGCTGCACAACAAGGGCGCCTACCGGACCTGGTGGTCCTCGAAGACCTGCGGGGGGACCTCCATACCCACACCAAAGCGACGGACGGCCACGCCGGCCTAGAAGAAATGGCCGACGCCGCCAGAGAACGCGGCTACAACTACTTGGCTATTACCGAGCACTCCAAAAAAGTGACAGTGGCCCGAGGGATGGACGTCAATCGTCTTGCCAAGCACATCAAGGAGATCGACCGGCTCAACGCGAAACTCAAAGATATCGTCCTCCTTAAGGGCATAGAGGCGGATATCCTGATAGATGGATCCCTTGATCTGCCGGATGATATTCTAAAGGAACTTGATTTGACCGTCTGCTCCATCCATTATAATCGCAACCTTTCCCGAAAAGATATGACCGAACGTGTTATTCGCGCCATGGACAACCCCTATTTCAACATTTTTGCCCATCCCTCCGGACGACTGATCAACGAGCGCGGGCCCTACGATATTGATTTGGAGCAAGTTATGGAAGCAGCTAAAGAAAGGGGTTGTTTTCTCGAGATCAACGCTCACCCGGATCGGCTCGATCTGGCTGACCGCCATTGCAAGATGGCGAAGGATATGGGGCTCAAATTGGCGATTTCAACGGATGCCCATAACGTCGCCGACCTGGACTTTATTCGATTCGGCGTGGATCAAGCCCGCCGGGGCTGGCTGGAGTCCGGCGATGTACTCAACACCAGAAATCTTGAGGACCTCAAGAAGTTGCTCGAAAGAAAATAGGAACGCCTTATGGACGAGTCCTGTTCGGCCGGCACGGTTGACTTAATCTTTCAGTCGAGTCGACCTGGTGGCCAGGAAAAGGATCCGATGCGAAGGATGACTCGACGATCACTGCCTCCGGCGCCTCCGGAAGGTATGTCGATTTATCACGGATGACGGGCGAAAAGAACGTTAAGAAGTGAAACGAGAATTGTGTTATTATTATGAAAATCGCAGCGATGCCACATCTATACTGGTCCGGCTCACGAATCGATTTTCTGATGGCTTCATGGAAAACTGCGGCGGCTTCATTGAACGAAGGACCTGATTCCAATCGCAATTTAACTCCTCGAGAGGCTATCCATGAACAGAGCTTTGATACATCTTTTGAAAAAACACAAAGGACGATTTATGCTGCTGTTATTGTGCTGGGCTTCAATTCCGGCAGTTCAGGCGGCTCAGACCAATGATGAATTTATACGCGGCTATGCAACAGCCATCATAGCCGAAGATTTTCCGTCGAGTGTTCGAACGATTCGGGTTGAAGACGGCGTTATCTATATGGAGGGCGGTAACTTAGGTGAAAAAGAGAAATCGGACATACAGAAGATCCTTCTAAATGTTGAAGGCGTCACGCGGATTGAATTTGTCCCTGACAGAACTGAAGCCGTTGTTGCAAAGCCGGAAGCGGAAGAACATCTGCCGCTGTTTTTGCCGAATCAGCCGCTGTTTCAGGCCTTACTCGCCGACCCGCGCTGGCCGCATTTTTCGATCTCATACCAACACTACCTGGGCAATGATCTGCTGAGAAATGTTGCCGCGGCCGGTTTTGGGGAGTCGATCGGCATTTACCGATTTCAAGGGCCCTGGGATTCGACCATGGAGATTGGGATCCATGCCGGCGTATTTTCCATTTTTGATATAGGCACCCGGTCATTCGACCTGATCAATGCGGATTATCTATTCGGAATTCCAATAACTTTAAAAAAAGGCGACTTCACCAATATGTTCCGTATCTTCCATCAAAGCTCCCACCTGGGGGATGAATTTGTTCTGCGCGGTGATACGGATGAACGCATCAACTTGAGCTATGAAAGCGTGGACAACCTTTTTTCCTATCACCTGCCTGCCGGTTTTCGTATCTACGCCGGCGTGGGCTACCTGATTCGCAAGTCTCCCTCGGATCTGGATCCATGGTCTACGCAAACCGGACTGGAATTTCGCAGTCCTGTAACGTGGCTTGGCGGTGCGGTACGACCGGTAGCGAGTGTGGATGTGCAAAATCGTCAGGAGAGTAGCTGGAACACGGACATCTCAGTACGTACCGGAATTCAGTTTGAAAACCCCGATTTTCTGAGTCGCAAGCTTCTTCTGTTGCTTGAGTATTACAACGGTAAATCTCCCAATGGACAATTTTATGAAGACAGCATCGAATTTCTCGGCATTGGTGTCCATCTGTTCTTGTAAGAAAGCTAAAGGCATACTCCAGGTGGTTATTGTGGATATTCGAGAACCTTTCAATATGGTTCCTGTGACCCATCCGAAAAACGGTTCCGCACCCGGATGGAACCTCCGGACTTCCGATCCGGTCGATTTTTGAATCGTCTTCATTGACCTCTTTATTTTGGTTGGTGGAAATCTCCGAAAAAGAACCTGTTTATTCAAGCGCCCATGATTGTTAGCGACTTTCTATCCGAGGATGATCGCCTTGGCGGCCGTCATCTTCTCAATGGCTTCCTCTCCTCCTTCCACGGTAACCGGCTTTGTTCCGTTTCGGATAAGGCTGACATCGAACCCGGCATGGAGAGCATCAAGAACCGAGGCAAGGACGCACACATCAAGGGCCAGACCTCCGAACCAGAGCCGTTTTATGTCGTCCCACTCTAGTTGTTTCACAAAGCCGGTCTGATCGAAAATGGAGTTCTGGTCCTGATCGAAGCGAACGCCCTTGGTGATCTTGACCACCCGTTCCGGAAGCTCGAGGTCCGGATGAAATCCGGCTCCCCAGGTATCCTGGATGCAGTGAGGGGGCCAAGGACCTCCCTGTTCCTTGAAGCTCACATGGCCTAAAGGGTGCCAGTCCCTCGATGCATAGATAGGTATTCCGATCTCCAGAGCGGATCTTATCCATTGATTGAGGACCGGGACGATCGTGTCGCCTTCCTCAATCGCCAAGGCGCCCCAGGGACAAAAATCATTCTGCACATCCACCAGACACAGACCATCGCCTCTCTGCAAGGCCTCAGATGGTGTGGTCATCTTCCGCTCCTATGCTTTACCGTTAATGGCTGCCATGGAACCTTTCGAAGCAGCTCGTTCCGGTCGAATCGACATGGTATGTATTGAACGAACGCATCCTTCCCATTAGTGGGGGTCTATCCACGTAAGATCAATACCGGATTGGGGATTTGATTAACCAGCGAGCACAAGGCCTCGTTTTGCAGCAACCGTGGACCACAGGGAATGACGACAGGGCCAATGCTTTGCATCCGCACCACCTCGGCGAGCCCCTCAAGACTGGGGTTGATCAGTAGACGAATGTCCGCTATCAATCCAAGGCTCCTCAGTGTCTCCGCCATATCGCCTTTCAGTTTTCGGGCGGAGGCTTCATCATCGGCCAAAGCGATCACCAATAAGTTCGTATGGTTGGTTTCTACGAGTCCGCTGCCTACCGCCAACGCTTTTTGGGAGGCGGGAGAACCATCGTATATAACCACAACAGGAGTGGAAAACTCCTTTCCCTCCTGGAGCACCATAGTGAGACCGGATCTCTGGAGTATCAGCATTCGTAGCGTCGAACCGATACGACGTTTTTGCACCCAAGATCTGCCGATTTTGCCCAGGATGAGCAGTTCGGCCTCAGCCCCCGCCGCAAGCAGCTCTCTTGCCACCGAACCACGGACTACCCTGAATTTCCATGGAAGATGTTTGCGTTCTGCGGATTGTTCCAGAGCTTTACGCATCCAGGTAGCCTGGGCCCGAAACTGGCGTTCGAGTTCCGAGCGATCCATTGATCGCTGACCGGATGAGAAGGTGCTGATTTCTTGGGCGAAAGGCAGCTCCGATACCCTCAGCAGGTTGATGTCCTCGACAAACAGCCCCACAATCTCCGATCCCAGACGAGCGGCAAGGCTGGTCGCCGTCTCGATCACCTCGAGACTTCGGGGAGAAGCATCCAATGCCACCATGATTCGCTGAACGGACAGTTTGTCCTCCTCCCTGCTCATGTGGCCCTCCTTTCGCCCTCCGAAGTCTGACTGAATTTCTTCTGCTTTTCGGCGAATTCTTTCAGCCGGGAACGGACCTTTCCATTGATGCTGTCCGGAGGATAATTTCCTTCTGCATCCGGCTCTCCAGCCTCCACTCCGGTCAGTATTTCGATTCCCTGATCAATGCTTTCAACGGCATACACATGGAAACGTCCTTCTTTGGCGGCATCGATCACGTCCTGTCTTAGCATCAGGTGTTTTACATTGGAAGCGGGAATGAGCACACCTTGGTTGCCGCTCAGTCCTTTCTGTTTGCAGGTGTCAAAGAAGCCCTCGATCTTTTCATTGACTCCGCCTATGGGTTGTATCTGACCATGCTGGTTTACTGAGCCCGTTACAGCCAATGACTGATCGATCGGAACCTTGGCAATAGCGGAAAGCAGGGTATAAAGTTCGGCGGATGAGGCGCTGTCTCCTTCTATGCCGCTGTAAGATTGCTCGAAGACCAAGCTGGCCGAAAGAGACAGTGGTTGATCCGTGGCATAACGCTCACCCAGAAACCCGGCCAGGATTAACACGCCTTTTGAGTGGATGGGACCTCCCATTTCTACCTCTCGCTCGATGTCCACCACTTCACCCTTGCCCATTCTTATGCGGGCTGTGATCCTGCTGGGACGGCCAAAGGCGAACTCTCCAAGCTGGATGACGGAAAGACCGTTTACCTGCCCCACTTTTTTGCCTTCAGTATCAATCAAGATCAGTCCCCGTTGGATCTGTTCCTGCATGCGCTCCCTGACCCGATCGGACCGATAAATCCAGGCATCGACAGCCCGTTGGACATCCGGGGCCGTGACTATGCCGTTGCCGTTTTGGCCGGCCCAGTAATTGGACTCCCGCAGCAGGTCCGTGATACGCTGCATATGGACGGACAATTTTTCTCCATCCCCCGCAACGCGCGCGCTATGCTCTACAACACGCGACACGGCTTCCCGATTGAAGTGACGCAATCCCTCCTTGCGAGCCACCGTGCCGATCAACCTGCCGTAAAGGGCTACGTTTTGTGAGGTTCGATCCACCTCCATATCAAAATCCGCGGCCACCTTGAAGAGTTGGCCAAACTCGGGGTCGTGATAACGGAGCAAATAGTAAATCATCGGCGAGCCCAGCAGTGTTACCTTCACATCGAGCGGTATGGGCTCCGGTTCCAATGAGACCGTACTGATAAAGCCGTACATTTGGCTCAAAGACTCGATCTTTACTTCACGGGACTTCAGCATCCGTTTCAAGGCTTCCCAGGCAAAGGGTTGGACCAAGACCTTCAAAGCATCCATCACGAGATAACCTCCACTGGCCCGATGGAGCGCTCCCGGACGTATCATGTTGAAATCCGTCAGCAACGTCCCCATGCTGGCCAGATGTTCGACCCGTCCTACCAGGTTCTGAAGCGTCGGATTGTCCTCATAGATGACCGGCGCCCCTTTAGAGTCGCTGTGGTCTACGAGCACGTTTACCCTGTATTGGCGAAGTTGCGGGGCTTCTGTGGCTGGTCCGCCTGCGGTCTGCGAGCCGACTCCAAAGGAAGCAGAGGGAGTATACTTCTGGCCCTGTTCCTGTGTGCCCTGGGATTGTAGGAGGGCCTGGGCGTTGTCGATAATGTCCTTTTCCACAACGTTCAAGTAGCTTACTACATCCGGCGCATCCTCGTACTTATTGCGCAATTCATTAATCAGCGGGCCCACGGTGAAGCTGGTGACCTCTCGATTCAGGTCCTTCAACTTTTCTCGCATCTCGCGTTCCCACACGGGAATCTTCTGGAAAATCTTTTGGGATTCTGTCTGGAGCTCTTCAGCGTCATGCTTTATGCGCGCTTGCTCTTCTTCCGGAAGCTTTTTGAATTCATCGGGCGGAATGACCTCTCCATCGCGAACCGGAGCAAAAACTAGACCGGCAGGGGTTCGGAGGACCGTGAGGTTTTTTTCGTCCGCTTTTTTTTGCAGGTCCTCAAAGATGTGCTGTTGCTGTTCTTGAATTTCTTGAGCGATGGTCCTTTGTCGATTCTGGTATTCTTCATTCTCGAAAGCAGCCCTGAGGGCGTTACGCAGTTCTTCAACCAGTTTCTCCATATCCTGGAAAAGTTCTTTGCCTCTGCCCGCCTTCAGTCGCAAGATTTTAGGTTTGTGGGATTCTTCGAAGTTGTTCACATAGCAAATGTCCGAGGGTACCTGCTCAGTCTCGGCGCGGCTTTCAAGGAACTGTCGGACAAAGGTATGTTTTCCTGTCCCCGGATTTCCCAAGGCGAATACATTGAACCCCTCACTCTCGATCCCCACGCCGAAGCGCAAGGCCTCCAGAGCTCGTGGTTGGCCGATGAATTCAGTGAGGTCCTCTATCTCTTCTGTCGTCTCGAAAGAAAGCTCCTCGGGATCGCATCGATTGTATAGATTTTCCGGGTTGAGTTCAGCGACGTGCTTGACTTGCATCTCTTTTCCCCCTCGTTTGATTCATGTTTCGTTGGACGTGTGGGCGACGAAAGAATTGATTTCTTCGGATTGTCTTTCTTTATATGGGCCACACAATGGATTTGCTCCTCACCTGGTTGGTTTTCCATCATTCTATGATCTATCAACTATCTATTAAGGGGAGCATTAAATAACTTATGTTTTCCTCAAGTAACCATTTTACCGGTTTTAATTTTGGCCTTGAGAATGGATTATTGAATTAACCTGTTGTCCGTTACAGGTAATATGTAGAATCTTTTGTCTGGACAAAAGCCAATGACTTAATGCTTTCCTTCAAGCCATAAACTAAGACTCGCATGTTGTTCATACAGGCGTAGAAAAGATCCAATGTCCTCTAAGTTTGTGCCAACAAAATACCAATTTATCCTAATGACAAAGAATCTTACGCCATCCGTTCTTCAACAGATTAGTGATACATGGCGGTTTGGATTTCGTGTAATCAGCTTATCATGGGTCTCCACGTTTCTTCTTCCATAATAGGTTCGAAGAACACAATATAAGGTTTTCTATCCAGGTGGACCATGACTCCTTCATCATGGATCTTGCAAATTTGCTGTTAACTAGAGTTCCGCCACAACCCATGCGGTCCATTTCCAGGGCTTCCCATTCACTATGGATCACCTATTCGGTGGGATGGCCGATGCTTTGCATGGCCTAAAAGCTGTCAGGGCTATTTACTATTCGCGCCATGCTGCAAGCGACTGTCGGCTTGCCATTGGGCGCCATCATTGGCCCTCCTTTCCTTGGCTTATGAATAAAGCCAATTCAGGGTTTAAGCTTCAAAAACCCTATCTCGCTTGTACTCTGCATGAAAGGAATTTCAAGAGGAATGGGGTAAATTATCTATTCAGAAGAAACCAAGCATGTATTTGGGTTCTACTATCCAAGCCGCAATTTTCAGGTCAATGAAAGAATACCGTTTCCCTTGATCAAAAAAACAGGATTTTTTCCAGGGAATGAAATGGCGGGAGCCTTCTGCCTCAGTTGTTGATCCATTTCAGACGTATTTCCTCATAGACTCTACGGTACAGGGTGGTCGTGCAGAAACAAACCACCAGGGGCTGCGGCTGGAATTCTTACACAGAATCAAGTAATTTGAATACGAAGTGAATCAATAAAAAGGATACTAAAGGATATTAACCTAACCAATACAGGATAGATCGTATTCTCATGGCGAACGGCATTTCTTAGAGTTCAGCAAGGAGTCGCTTAGCCTGCACCTTTGATTACGATTTTACTTTGTGTCTTTATCGGTCTTAACAGACCAGTGAAAACCATTGTCTCGGAGACGGTGTTCTTTTTTTAAGACGGAAAAGGAATGTGTTTCCGGATTGGATTCCTGCTCGGCCCGAATCAGGGAGGATGATCATGGAAGAGATCCAGACCCAATACCGAGACGGCTTCTGTCCGTTCTGTGGCGAAATATCTCGTACCCTCGATTTTGAAGAAGCCCTCCAATCGATTTTGGAATCCGCGCACGGTTGCATTGATGCGGATGCCTCTTCGATCCTCCTTCTAGAACCTTTTCATCAGACCCTGTCTATTGCAGCGGCCCGAAATCTTTCCGACGCCTACATCAAGCGGGGTCCTGTATCAGTGGAACGCGACCCGGTGAGTGCTGAAGTCCTCCGTGGGAAAGTCATAGCCATGGAGGATCTGCTGGAAGATAGGGACTATAAGGAACTCGCAGAATCAGAAGGGGTCCGCTCCGCGGTTGCCACACCCCTCATGTCACGGAACAATCCCGTGGGCGCCATGTGGGTTTTTGCAAGAAAACGCCGGAGATTCTCGCCGGAAGAAACAAGCTATCTCAAGACCATATCCGCGCAAGCCGGAACGACTCTTGCCAATGCGAGATTGCACCAAAACCTGCACATCATATCTGAAGTGGGCCGGGCGGTTACCTCGAGGCTGGATTTGGAAAATATTCTGAGTCTGGTTGTAAAAAACGGGACAAAGCTTTTTTACTCAAAAGGAGCTTCCGTCTTTTTAACCAACCCTCAGGAAAACACCTTGGAGTTGAAAGCATCTCATGGTCTGGGAGACGGTTTCTTCAAGAAGAAGGTCCTGCCGATCGAAGATGCGGTCAAAAACTGTCTCGATCAGATGGTCGTGATCTCCAATGCTTCTGAGGAGCAGTCTTCCGCTTTTCCCGAGAACCCGGCAGCAGAGGGCATTCACGGCATGGTGTGCGCGCCCTTGCGGGTAAAGGAGAAATCCATAGGTGTCTTGCGGCTGTACATGGACTACATCCGGGACTATTCCCAGGAGGATCGAATGCTCCTCAATATCCTTGCCGACTTCAGCGCTATTGCCATTGAGAATGCCCGGCTCTACCAGCACGTCAAGAGAGATTACGAAGACCTCACCAGGGACGTTTGGCACTGGTATGACTGGGGTGAAAGACCGCCAAGGATCTGAAGCGGCGAGCGTACGCTATTCGAATTCCGACCTTTAGCTTAGCCGGGATCTATAAAGGCGCGACATAAAGCTGTTTCGCGTTTTCTGCAATACAAGGATGTCCAATGCAATATAACGCCTATGTTTTTGAAAAAGACCGGCTCTTACCCTGGCTCGATGATCTGAGCAAGAATTTCCAGCTGGTGGGTCCGGTGGATGAAGAGGGATTTCCCGCTTTTCGTGAAGTTGCGTCGGCCGGCGAGCTTACACTGAACTATGGACTTACTATGATGGGACCTCAGACCCACATCTTCCGCCCCACCGAAAAGATCTGCACCATCCATCAAAATGACGACGGTTTCAGGGTGGAAGCTCCGGAAAACGCACCACCCCAGGTTTTGATGGGAGTCCATTCCTGCGACCTCCACGCCCTTCTTGTACTTGACAAGGTTTTCTTGCACCAGGAGATCAAGGATCGCAATTACCGACTCCGGCGAGAAAACACCGTGGTCATGGGCTACCATTGCACCCGCGTGTGTCCACAGTGTTTTTGCGCTTCCATGGGAACGGGACCCCTTTTCGAGCCCAGGGAGGGATTCGATTTCCTGTTGACGGATCTCGATGACGTCTACCTAACGGAAGCGCTTGGAAACCGTGCATTGCAGCTCATTGCTCCGCTCCGGCCCAAGGAGGCCGAAGAGCACCACTTCCACGGCAAAAAAGAGCTCGGCCGAAACCTGCTGAATCAATTCACCAAAAAAATAGACACCGGACACCTTGTCGAGAGCATTCTCAGAAATCAAGAGCATCCCGTATTCAAGCGTACGGCGGAAGAACGCTGTCTGGGGTGCACCAACTGCACCATGGTCTGCCCTACCTGCTTTTGCCACAATCCCAAGGATCAGATGGACTTTGATCTGGTACGGTGTGAACGGGCCCGCTACAAGGATTCGTGTCAGGAACTGCATTTCGCAGAGGTCCATGGCGGAAATTTTCGACAGACCCGAAAGGCCAGGCTTCGTCAATTTGTGACCCACAAACTGGCTACGTGGTGGGAACAGTTTGGATGTTTCGGATGCATCGGCTGCGGACGCTGTATGACCTGGTGCCCTACGAAGATTGATTTGACGGAGATGGCCAAGGAAATCATGGCCTGGGAACAGCAGGCGCGATGGGCTGTCTGAGGGGCGATTATGGACTATAAAACCGCTCGCATCATCGACATTATTCCAGAAACCTCGGATGTGAACACCTATCTTCTCGGGCTGGAAGGAGCGTCTGAATTCTCCTTTTATCCAGGCCAGTTCAACATGATCGGGCTTCCAGGTGTGGAAGAGGCTCCTATTTCCATGAGTTCCCCGGCTGTGCCGGAAAGCACTCTTTTCGCACACACGATCCGCCGCGCCGGCAATGTCACCTCGCTGACGGCGTCTCTCCAAGCCGGACAAAAAATCATGATTCGCGGACCTTTCGGCCGAGGTTGGCCTGTGGAAGAGATCGAGGGCAGGGATATTCTGCTGGTCGGAGGAGGCATTGGACTTGCACCTTTGAGATCGCTGCTCCTCCACTGTCTCACCGGACGCGAAACGATAAAGAACCTGGTTCTGGTATACGGCGCCCGGTCGCCGTCGAATATGATCTATCAAAAGGACCTGATGCTCTGGCAGGAGCAGGATGAAGTCCGGACCCATTACTGTGTGGATCAAGCCGGAGAGAGGCAAGAACAAGCACTGGACATTCGGGAAGGTCTGGTGACCGAATTTCTGGAAGGCTTGGGACTCGAACAGACCAACACCATAGCCTGTCTGTGCGGGCCGGAGGTCATGATGCGTTTTGCAGCTCGAAAGTTGCTCCAGGAAGGCTATCTGAGCAACAGGATCTACCTGGGTATGGAAAGGCGCATGCGGTGCGGCACGGCCCATTGCGGTCACTGTCAGATCGGCGCGAAGTTTGTGTGCTGCGAAGGCCCTGTTTTTTCCTACGCCGATATAAGCCGTTTTGCAGACACCGTTCTTTAGTCCTCCATGCAGGATCAACTTTATAAGGATCTTGAGGGGATCAGCGTGAAAAAGTTTCGTCTGGGCGTGTTCAAGTACAGTTGCTGTGCAGGTTGCGAGTTTCAGCTGCTCTATTTCCAGAAATACATCGCCGAGATTTTTGAAAACCTGGAGGTGGTGTTTCTCAAGATGGCTCAGAGCGGAGGGGTGGAGGCCGGTCCCTTCGATCTGGTCCTGGTTGAAGGAGCAATAACCCAGGCGGAACAGGCGGATCAGCTCAAGAGCATCCGCAAACAGACCAAATGGTTGCTTCCCATAGGTTCTTGTGCAGTGAATGGAGGCGTGCCCGCTATCAAGAACCATACTGTTGAATTGGAGTTGGAGCAAAGAGTTTATGAAGACATTTCCCCCATCCACTCCATGAAGACCCAGCCGATAGACGCCTTCGTTCCGGTGGACGGATATATCAAAGGCTGTCCCATGGGCGAGCGGGATCTGGTGGAAACCGTCCTATCCCTTCTCATGGGAAGACGCCCGCGTTTTTTCAACTATGCGGTCTGCGTGGAATGCAAGTTGAAAGGAAATCTGTGTGTGCTGGTAGCCCATAACGAGCCTTGCATGGGGCCTGTAACCAACGCGGGCTGCGGCGCCTTGTGTCCTTCATACAACCGGCCGTGCTACGGCTGCTGGGGTCCCATGGAGGACGCCAATGCCGAGGCCCTGGCCCGGCAGTTCGAAAAAATGGGTTTCAGCTCGGAAGAGATCTTTTGCCGATTTACACAATATGCCTCTGCCAAGGCGGAGTTCAGGAGAGGTGCGGAACGCTATGGGCAAGTGGATTAGTCCCCAAAATATCCGCGTGGATTATCTTTCCCGGGTGGAAGGCGAAACCTCGATCGTCGTCAAGGTAGATACGCAGGGTGTCGAAGATATCAGGCTGAAGATCTTCGAACCGCCCCGGTTTTTCGAGGGCTTTCTGGTCGGACGGAAGTTTGACGAGGTGGGAGACATTGTATCCCGTATTTGCGGGATTTGCCCGATTTCCCATATGACCACCGCCTTGCAGGCTGTGGAAGACGCCATGGAGATCATCGCCAGTCCTCAAACGAAGGCGCTCCGGCGGCTGATGTGCGTGGCTCAAATGGTGGCGAGTCACATCGTCCATCTCTACATGCTGGCTTTGCCGGATTATTTCGGTTACCCCGGCTTCCTGCCCATGATGCCTGAATTCAAGGAAGAAACCGCGGATTTCCTTAAAATGAAAGCAGCGGTAAACAAGATTGGGGATGTGATCGGCGGCAGGGCCCTCCATCCGATTTCCATGGTGGTCGGCGGCTTCACCAAAGTGCCTACACAAAAAGACCTGGATGATCTGGCGACGGATATCGAGCACGCTCTACCGCCGGCCCGACGCACCGTGGACCTCATAAGCGGGCTTTCCTTTCCCGACCTGGCGTCGGACACCGAGTACATGGCGATTCGTAAAGACGGAGAATTCGCGATCAATGACGGTCATATCGTTTCATCAAAGGGGCTGGACCTGGAGATCCGTCATTATTCCTCCTATTTTCATGAAAAGCAGGAATCCTACGCCATGGCCAAGAAAACGTATACCAGAGAAGGATTACCTCTCATGGTGGGCGCCCTTGCCCGTATGAATCTCAAGTTCGATCAGTACCACTCCAAAACCCGGGCTCTCGCCCCTGAAATCGATCTTTCTCTGCCGGACACCAATCCGTTTCACAATCTCTTGGCCCAGGCCTTAGAAATTTACGACGGCATGCTGGAGTGCTTTCAAATCCTCACCAGCCTGAATCTCGAAAAAGAGCGTCCTTCGTTCAAGGTGAGGGAAGGTGAAGGCACGGCCGTTACGGAAGCGCCCCGGGGCCTGCTCATGCACCATTACGCGGTCAACCGGAAAGGGTTCATTGAAAAGGCGAATCTGGTAACCCCGACCTCTCACAATTTTGCCAACATGGAAGAAGACCTGCGTTTACTGGCGGGACGGTATCATGGGGACAGCGGGTCTGAACTCCGATTGAAATGCGAGCAACTGGTCCGCGCTTACGATCCCTGCTTTTCCTGCTCGGTGCATTGAATCTTATTATATTCGCGATGATTCCGGTATAAGATCTCGCCAAAGAATTCATGATTCGGAAGGCCCGGAATCTCGTTCCCTGCCGGGTTGATTTCGTTCTTCTGGTAATCTTCAAATTCCGTATCCATGTATGTATAGGATAA
>Ga0068714_10002896_pt1 | contig 21154 bp, 16 predicted proteins | sample MTBNYHSulfiMetaG_FD_62988 | JGI IMG/M metagenome (GOLD analysis project Ga0068714, IMG submission 62988) | Enrichment culture microbial communities from rom New York Harbor, USA that are MTBE-degrading - MTBE-NYH (New York Harbor Sulfidogenic)... | ecosystem: Environmental > Aquatic > Marine >... | reverse complement strand
GCCGGGCACGCTGTGAATACATCCCTGTACGCTCGACAGCCGCATCCCTGCGGCTGACGGCCCGGCACCACCATACCCTGTCCGGGCCTTTAAGTACGTACAGGGGGCGAGTAGTTACGTTTAAAGTTCAAAGAGGGCGCCTCTGGTGCCAGCCTAACCTTGCACTCAAACATGCGCTCCTTTAACAGGTTTTACCTCATGACGGGTACCAGGGATCGATCAATTGGCTTCTGTTTTTTTCTTTGAACCTTCAACTTTGAACTTTTAACTGCTCTTATGCCCTACTGGCGCCTCTCCGGCTTCTACCTCTTCTACTTCGCCAGCCTCGGCGCGCTGGTGCCCTACTGGTCGCTCTACCTCAAGTCGCTCGGCTTAAGCAGCCTGCAGATCGGCCAGCTGATGGCGATCCTGATGGCGACCAAGATCATCTCGCCCAACATCTGGGGCTGGATCGCCGACCACACCGGAAAGCGCATGTCGGTGGTGCGCCTCGGTTCGCTGCTGGCGGTGGTGAGCTTTGCCGGGGTCTTCTTCGTCGACAGTTTCTGGGGGTTGGCGCTGGCGATGCTGCTGTTCAGCTTCTTCTGGAACGCCGCGTTGCCGCAGTTCGAGGCGACCACCCTGAGCCACCTCGGCGAGCAGAGCCACCGCTACAGCATGATCCGCCTGTGGGGTTCTATCGGTTTCATCTTTACCGTGGCCGGTCTCGGCCCGCTGCTCGACAGCGCCGGGGCCGCTATCCTGCCGCCGGTGCTGCTGGGGCTGTTTCTCGCCATCTGGGGGAGCTCGCTGCTGGTGCAGGAGCGCCTCGTCGAACATCCGGCGGAGGAGAGCCAGCCCATCAGCCGCATCCTGCGCCGCCCAGAGGTGCTGGCGCTGCTGGCGGTCTGCTTCCTGATGCAGGCGAGCCACGGCCCCTACTACACCTTCTACACCATCTACATGGAGGGCTTCGGCTACTCGCGCAGCATCATCGGCCAGTTCTGGGCACTGGGGGTGATCGCCGAGGTGGTGATCTTCCTCATCATGTCGCAGCTGGTGACCCGTTTCGGCCTGCGCAGCCTGATGTTGTGGACCGCGGTGCTAACCGCACTGCGCTGGCTGCTCATCGGTGCACTGCCGGAGTCGCTCGGCGTCATGCTGTTCGCCCAGCTGCTGCACGCGGCCAGCTTCGGCGTGTTTCACGCCAGCGCCATCGCCCTGTTCCACAAATTCTTCATCGGCCGCCACCAGGGCCGGGGCCAGGCACTCTACAGCAGCCTAAGCTTCGGCGCAGGCGGCGCCTTCGGCGCGCTCTACAGCGGCATGGCCTGGGACAGCCTCGGTGCTGCGCCGACCTACGGGCTGGCCGCCCTGCTGGCGGGATTGGCCGTCTTCATCTCCTGGCGCTGGATCCGGGACTAGCCGCAGCTCTCCCCGGAGGGTGATGGTGGCTGTAACGTGCCCGATCGGCGTCTCCTCTCAACCACAAATTAAATAGGGGTTTGTGTAATTTTCCTGTGCTTGTTATATACGCAGTGTGTTATCGGAACAATGTTTATACCGCGACTGGTATTCCACAGGAGACTTACTTATGCACAATCTGGCCAATCAGATCACCTCGCCGATCGAATCCAAACAAAGCCCCTATCGTCACCTGACAACCCACTACGATGAGAAGTACAAGGTGGGATGGTATTTCATGCATGCCGCCCCGCGGCCCTGCTTTAACCCGCAACTGCTGCAGGACATTGATAACTGGTTTTCCCACGTCAAGCATGAGCATGACAGCGAAGGCGGGCGTGAATATCGCTACCTTGTGTTGGCATCGGATATTGACGGCACCTTCAACCTTGGTGGCGACCTCAATCTGTTTCGTGCCCTGATCGCCGATGGTGATTACAACGGGCTGCTCGATTACGCCAAGGCCTGCATCAACGTGCTCTACCAGAATATCGTTCACCTCGAGCGCAACCTGACCACGATATCGCTTGTCCAGGGCGATGCCCTCGGCGGAGGGTTTGAAGCGGCCTTGTCCAGCAACGTCCTCATTGCCGAGCGCAGTAGCAAGATGGGCGTGCCTGAAATTCTGTTCAATCTCTTTCCCGGAATGGGGGCCTACAGCCTTCTTTCAAGAAGAGTCGGGATGGCAAAGGCGGAGCAGATGATCCTCGGCGGTGAGCTCTATAGCGCGGAAGCTCTTTATGAGCTCGGGGTGGTGGATATCCTGGCAGAAAAAGGGGAGGGGGCACTGGCACTTCATGACTACATCAAGCGCGCAGAACATGCGGCCAACGGCTATCGTGCCATGCGGGAAGTGAAGGATCGCTGCAACAGCATAACTTATCAGGAGCTGCTGGATATCACCAAAATCTGGGTAGAGGCTGCGCTGCGTCTGGATAAACGCGACCTGCGCATGATGGAACTGCTTGTCAAACGTCAGAACAGCAAGCAATCGCGCTGATTGATGAGTGCCTGTTGATGCTCATCCCGCAATCCGTTGCGGGATGAGATCACCTGATGCTACGTTCGGCTGAAAGATAATGGTTCATTGCCTCGAGCAGGCGGCTGTGGGCTGCAACGATCTTTTCCAAATGGCTGGCGGGCGATGGGCCCGTCATCTCATACGGTTTCAGCTTTTCCACCCTGGAACAGAATTGGACAAACTGGAGACCTCCCAGTTCGGAGGCCCCCCCTTTTAGCGCATGTACCGCCTCCATGAATCCGAGATAATCCTGTTCTGCCACGGCTTTCTTGGCCTGATTGAGCATTTTGCTACTGTCGAGAATGAAGCCGTCGACAAGATCCGAGACGAACTCGATACCTGAGCCGAGGTTGGCCAAATTGTCGAGTGCCTGTCGGTCAAGGGTAGTGTCACGGGAAAGTCCGGTTGTCTTGACCGTTATGGCAGCGTGATCTTTTTGGTTAATACCTGCAATCGTCTCCAGCAGTACACGCGCATCAATCGGTTTGGTGATATAGGCGTCCGCTCCTGCAGCCATGCAGGCATTCATGGTCTCCAGAGTAGCATCCGCTGTGACCATGATTACGGGTATCGATGCGGCGGTGTCGAAAAACCGAAACGCTTTGAGTACCTCGATGCCGCTGCGTTTGGGCATATTCATGTCGAGGATTGCAAGATCATACCGGTTGATCCCCTCTGCGAGTTCCTCCAGGGCCTGATCGCCATCGCTCACCAGGTGAACCTTGTGTCCGGTGCGCCCAAGCAGACCGGCAATGACCTTCTGATTGACCTCGTTATCCTCCGCTACGAGTATATTCAGCTCTCTTGCACTGTTTGTTCGACTGTAGTATTCCGATAGCGTGACGACATTCTCGCCTGGCTCATGTTCACTGCGGGCGGCGTGTAACGCATTGAACAACAATGTCTTGTCGACGGGCTGAGTCAGTATGGATGAATAATGCTTCTCCAGCTGGCGGGACTCTTCAGTGCTCAAGGCTTGTGTGGCAAGCAATACCATTGGCAGGTTGGCCAGGGCCTCGTCATTCCTGACCATGCCGGCAAAATGAGCAGGGCTCATGTCCAGCATATCCTGGGCTACAATGGCGACGTCGTAGGGCAAATGCTTTTCACTGGCATCGATCATCAAGGAAAAGGTTCGGGCAGTTGTGGTTACCCAGTCAAAATGGACACCCCAGTCCCTCAAGCCTGAACGTATTGCGGCAGCCTGTCTTTCACTGGCAAGCAGTAGCGCACGCTGATCAGCCAGGCGGGCATGGCTCTCTGCACCGGCTTCTGTTTTTTGAATATTTATCGGCAATTCGAACCAAAAGGTTGAACCTTCACCTGGAAGACTGCTTGCGCCGATCGACCCCCCCATCAATTCAACGAGTTGCTTGGCGATTGTCGTGCCGAGACCCGTTCCACCGTACTGTCTTGTTACCGAATGGTCGGCCTGGTTGAACTCCTTGAAGATATATTCCAGCTTGTCATTTGCGATACCTATTCCGGTGTCTTCCACCTCAAAGCGGATGCGAGGACGATAACTGGTACCGCCTGCAACCTGGACCCTGATCGTAACTGAACCCTGTTCAGTAAATTTGATGGCATTCCCGGCGAGATTGACCAGAACCTGCTTCAGGTGGTGTGCGTCACCCTCGAGCAGGAATGGGACATTCGGGTCGATGTGGCTGGACACACCAATCCCTTTGCGTTGCCCCTGAATCTCCAGGATTTTGACTGTGCCATTCACCAATGAGTGCAAATCAAAACCGGATGATTCGATGTTTACCTTGCCCGACTCGATTTTAGACAGATCGAGGACATTGTTGATTAGGCCAAGGAGTGTCCTTGCCGATAAATGGACCGTCCGAACCAGGTCGCGCTGTTCTTCATCGAGTCTGGTGTCCTGAAGAAGTTCGCTCATGCCTATCACACCATTCAACGGTGTTCTGAGCTCGTGGCTCATGTTGGCCAGGAACCGCGATTTTGCCTCGTTTGCCTGGTTTGCTTTCTGGGTCGCTTCGAACAGTTTTCGCAAAAGGACCTTGATGTACAAAGGCAACACAATCAGGAGCAGGAGCAGGCTGACTCCTATCTCAGAGTGCTGTTGCCAGTAACTACTGAGTAATAATACTGCGCTGAATCCTCCTATAGTAAGCAACGCAGAAATATCGAAATACTTTTCACCAAAGCGAAAACCATTGCCAACGATGACCCAGAGGTATATGGCAAACAGCGGTGTTCCATACTTTCCTGTTAACGCAAGCACGAGGGAGAGTGTGCTCAAATCAACAACCATGCCGAAGAGACGTCTTGCCGGAGAGCGCTTCGGGAATATGAGGATTGCCGAGAAAATGATGGCGGCAATCAATAAAAAGGCTGTGCTTATTACCCTTGGAATGAACAGGTGCTCGGCCTGGTCATCCCATAGAAGCGGCATGGGTGACATGAAGTAGAGAAAAATAATAGAGCCGATAACCAGGCGGACGAGCGCTTGCTCATGCTCGCTGTCTTCACGCTTCGAAAGTCGCTTCTTTCCCCAGTACGCAACAGATGTCAAGCTATGGTCGATTAACCGCATTCATGTGTCCGTAATATGTTCTTGCCTGAGCGTTGTGTGGCGTGCTGGATTTGACTCTGCGGGAGAGGACTTACTCCAGTCCAGACTCAATCTCGTGTATGGACTCCAGCTGCTTTACAAATGCCTCGACACAGGCAGGATCGAAATGCTTGCCTGACTGCTCGTTGATATACCTTATAGCATCTTCACGCGGCCATGAGGGCTTGTAGGGGCGGGTCGAGCGCAACGCATCATAAACGTCGGCAACGGCAACAATGCGGGCAGGCAGTGGAATCTCTTCGCCACTGATTCCATAGGGATAGCCGGTGCCGTCATACTTTTCATGGTGGCTCAAGGCGATGACTGACCCTGTTTGAATAAAGCGCGATTCACTCTCTGCCAGGATTTCGTGACCGATAACGGTATGCTGCTTCATTAATTCCCATTCGCTGGTAGACAAATGTCCCGGTTTCAGGAGGATGTAATCAGGTATCCCTATTTTTCCAATATCATGCATCGGCGATGCATACTCGATCTCATCACAATCCGACTTCGATAACCCCAGATACTCGGCTATAGCCCGTGAATACCGGGCCATGCGAAGAACATGGTTGCCGGTGTCTTCATCGCGATATTCGCCAGCTTTCGCCAGGCGCAACAGCGTTTCGCGTTCCCTGAGGAGCACCTGATGAGTAGCAATTTTTACCTGGTCTTCGAGCCATTTGGCGCGGTCCTGGATGATGCTTTGCTGCTGCCGCAGGGTGAGAAGATTCCGGCAACGACTCCTGCACTCGTACTGGTCGAACGGACGCGTCAGGAAATCGGTCGCTCCGGCGTTCAAGGCATCGTACAGGACGCTACGCTCACCGACCACGGTAATCATGACGATGGGAACATCCCTGCAACCCGCGGTTTTTCTGACCCGTTTGATGAATTCAACGCCGTTCATCTGTGGCATGCGATAATCGGTAAGAATCAGATCGGGTGACTGCAGACGCACCTGTTCCAGCGCCTTGTGGGGATCAGCAAAGCTGGCAACGCGCAGGTCTTTATCGATGGTATGGATGATCTCCTCGAGGATTTTTCTGCCGGTTGACTGATCATCCAATATGAGAACGTAGCGTAGTTTTTCAGTATCCTGTTTCAGGCCATTTCCCTGCCAGTGGACTAACTGCGGTTTCCTGCCGCCAGGTCTCTTTATCCCGAGACGTGTCATGCTGCTTGCAGATATCATGGCCTATCCTCACTAACTACTGAATATGTCTCTATTTTTACATGCTTGTAGTGGTAACAATTTTATGATTCCTGAAATAAATATCCAGTTATTTGTTCCCTCGTCAGGATAAACGGATTTGGTTGACGGGAGATTGCTTGAGATCACACTATTGACGTTTTAGCTTTGATTTTTTTGAGAAATGTCAAACAGAATGCAGGGCGGGTTACCGGGATGATGTCCAGGTACCGGCTTCAGGGGACCCGGGCCTGGGGATGACACTATATCCTGCATGGGGGCACTAGCCATAGGTATCCTTCGGGTCGTGGCTGTAGCTGCCACGCCGGATGTCGGCCCTTTTCATCCTTTCGATAACCCTTGCCGAGATTAGCAGCGTCTCCAGGGACTCGGCATGAGAAGGTGTCTCGGAGAGGGGGAGTTGGCGTAACAGGCGATGGCGGTTCATCACCGTGAAATAGTCGCTGGCGGTGAACAGGGTGCGCGCGATGTCGAAGCCCCTGTCCAGGTGCTGTAGTCCACCAGCCAGTCGCCGGCTGAGCAGCAGTTGTCCGTACAGCAGATCGAGCAGGGCCTTGCCGTGAGCGCTCCTCGCTGCAATGGGCTGCAGCCCCTGGATGTCACCGCTGATATCGATTCCCTGCCAGAATTTTGCCCGCAACAATTGCAGGCGGCAGCAAAGCGTTCCGCCGCCATGGCGCAGGCGTCGTTCCATGCGCCGGGTTGCGGTAACAGTGAGCTGCTGCGCCGCTTCCGTGCTCATGGGATCGGCGTACCAGCGACCGAGGGTGCTTGGTTGTGACATGGGGTCAAGTTTCAAGCAGCAAGTGGCAAGTGGCAAGTGGTTCAAGGTTCAAGGTTCAAGGAAGAGGTTCCGGGCATGGGCGCGGATCGGGTTTCAGGACGCGAAGGGGCGGCAATGCGCCTCCTTGAACTTTGAACCTTGAACTTTTAACTGTATTCCCTCACGCCTGAAGCATTTTGATCATCGCCTGCGCCGCATTGGAGGGGGTGCGGGCCAGATGCTGCACCAGCCCGAGCTGGCGGGTCAGGCGCAGGGGGGTCTGCAGGCGGTGCAGTTCGCTGTCGAGCATGGTCTCGGGCAGTACGCTCCAGCCGAGGCCCACCGCGGTGAGCATCTTGATGGTTTCAAGGTAATTGGTGGAGAGTTCCACCTGCAGTCGGATGCCCAGCGGTTTGAATGCCGATTCGACGATCTGCCGGGTGAAGGTCTCCGGGCCGGGCAGGATCGCCGCGTGCTGCGCCAGGGTGGCGAGTCCCGCCTGCTTGTAGCCGGCCAGGGGGTGGTCAGGGGCGCAGACCACGCTGAGCGGGTCGTCCCACAGGGCGGTGGTCTGCAACTGCGCGGAGGGGCGCAGCGGCAGGGTGACGATGGCCAGCTCCAGCTCGCCGTGCTCTACCGCACGGCAGGCGGTCTCGGAGTCGACAAAGCGAATGTCCAGGTGCAGTTCAGGGTAGCGGCGGCGCAGTTCCCGCAGCAGCGGCGGCAGGCGGTGCAGTCCGATGTGGTGGCTGGTGGCGAGGCTGAGGCGCCCGGCGATGCGGCCTGTGAGGTTGCTGAGCGCCCGGCGGGTATCCTCCACCTCCTCGAGGATCAAGCGGGCGTGGGGCTCCAGAGCGCGCCCCGCCTCGGTGAGCACGATCTGCCGGCCGACGCGGTCAAAAAGGGGGGTGCCGAGCTCCTGTTCCAGCGCGGCGATGCGTTTGCTCACCGCCGGCTGGGTGATGAAGAGCTGCTCCGCCGCCAGGGAGAAGGAGGCATTGTCGGCGACAGCGATGAAGGCGCGCAGTGCGGTGATATCCATGTGAGACTCAAGTATTCGCTTTGGGAATAGAATATATGAAAAATATGAATTTGTGTAATAGGTTCTGGGGCGTTACCCTGTAAGCCTGTAGTAACCCGGTAAACGGAGAGTGATAGGAATGGCCGGCAAGACCCTGTACGACAAGTTGTGGGATGCCCACGTGGTGCGCACCGAGGAGGATGGCACCGCGCTCATCTACATCGACCGCCATCTGGTGCACGAGGTGACCTCGCCCCAGGCCTTTGAGGGGCTGCGCCTGGCCGGTCGCAAGCCGTGGCGCGCCGACTCGGTGGTCGCCACCCCTGACCACAACGTGCCGACCACCGGCCAGAGCGGCGGTATCGAGGGGATCGCCGACGAAATCGCCCGCACCCAGGTGGCCACCCTGGAGGCCAACGTCACCGAGTTCGAGCTGACCTACTTCCCGATGAACGATGTGCGCCAGGGCATCGTCCACGTGGTCGGCCCCGAGGAGGGGGCGACCCTGCCCGGGATGACCGTGGTCTGCGGCGACTCGCACACCTCCACCCACGGCGCCTTCGGCGCGCTGGCCCATGGCATCGGGACCTCCGAGGTGGAGCACGTGCTGGCCACCCAGTGCCTGGTGCAGAAGAAGATGAAGAACATGCTGGTGTCGGTGGACGGCAAGGTCGGCCCCGGGGTGACCGCCAAGGACATCGTGCTGGCGATCATCGGCCGCATCGGCACCGCCGGCGGCACCGGTTACGCCATCGAATTCGGCGGCGAGGCGATCCGCGACCTCTCCGTGGAGGGGCGCATGACCGTGTGCAACATGGCTATCGAGGCGGGCGCCCGCGCCGGCATGGTGGCGGTGGACGAGAAGACCATCGAGTATTTCAGGGGCCGCCCCTTCGCCCCCAGGGGCGAGACGTGGGAGCGCGCGGCCGAGGCGTGGCGCGAGCTGAAGAGCGACGCCGATGCGCACTTCGATGCCGAGGTGCATCTGGATGCGGCCGGCATCAAACCGCAGGTCACCTGGGGCACCTCGCCGGAGATGGTGGTGCCGGTTGATGCGACGGTGCCGGATCCTGCCGCCGAGAGCGATCCGGTCAAGGCCGAGGGGATGCGCCGTGCCCTGGAGTACATGGGGCTGGATGCCGGCATGCCGATCACCGACATCCCGGTGGATGTGGTGTTCATCGGTTCCTGCACCAACTCGCGCATCGAGGACCTGCGTGCGGCCGCCGCCGTCGCCAAGGGGCGCAAGGTCGCCTCGACGGTGAAGCAGGCGCTGGTGGTGCCCGGCTCCGGACTGGTGAAAAAGCAGGCCGAAGAGGAGGGGCTCGACAAGATCTTCATCGAGGCCGGCTTCGAGTGGCGCGAACCGGGCTGCTCCATGTGCCTGGCGATGAACGCCGACCGGCTGGAGCCGGGCGAGCGCTGCGCCTCCACCTCGAACCGCAACTTCGAGGGGCGCCAGGGCAACGCCGGGCGCACCCACCTGGTCAGCCCGGCGATGGCCGCGGCAGCCGCCGTTACTGGCCACTTTGTTGATGTTCGGGATTTGAAATGATCAACGCAAAGGGCGCAAAGACGCAAAGAGCGCAAAGTGTTATGTGCTTTTTAACCTTCGCGTCCTTTGCGTCTTTGCGGCCTTTGCGTTAAAGGGTTTTTATTATGGATAAATTTGAAAAGTTGACGGCGATTGTGGCGCCTTTGGACCGTTCCAACGTGGACACCGACGCCATTATTCCCAAGCAGTTCCTGAAGTCGATCCAGCGCAGCGGGTTCGGCCCCAACGCCTTCGACGAATGGCGTTACCTGGATCACGGCGAACCGGGGATGGACAACTCAAAGCGTCCGCTCAATCCCGATTTCGTGCTCAACCAGCCGCGCTACCAGGGCGCGCAGGTCCTGCTGGCGCGCAAGAACTTCGGCTGCGGCTCCTCGCGCGAACATGCGCCATGGGCCTTGCTGGACTATGGTTTTCGCGTGGTCATCGCCCCGAGCTTTGCCGATATCTTCTACAACAACTGCTTCAAGAACGGCATCCTTCCCATCGTGCTGAGCGAAGCCGAGGTGGACCAGTTGTTCCGCGAGGTCGAGGCGAACGAAGGCTATCAGTTGAGCGTGGACCTGGAGGCGCAGAGCGTGACCACACCGTCCGGCGATGTGTTCCAATTCGAGGTCGATCCGTTCCGCAAGCACTGCCTGCTCAACGGCCTCGACGACATCGGCCTGACCCTGCAGCACGTGGACGAGATCAAGGCCTACGAAGCGCGGCGCAAGAACGATGCCCCGTGGTTGTTTAATTGATCTTTAGCCACAGAGGGCACAGAGATCACTGAGAAATGCAGAACTGTGTTCCTTTAACCTCCGTGTTCTCTGTGCTCTCTGTGGCAATATATTTTTGGAGTAAATCTTAATGACTAAGAAGATTGCTGTACTGCCGGGTGACGGCATCGGTCCGGAGATCGTCGCCCAGGCGGTGAAGGTTTTGAATGTCCTCAAGTCCGACGGCCTGGACATCGAGATGGAAGAGGGCGCCATCGGCGGCGCCGGTTACGATGCGGCGGGCGATCCGCTGCCGGAGGCCACCCTTGCGCTTGCCCGCGAGGCCGATGCGGTGCTGCTCGGCGCGGTCGGTGGTCCGCAGTACGACAAGCTGGACCGCCCGCTGCGTCCCGAGCGCGGCCTGCTGCGCATCCGCAAGGAATTGAATCTCTTCGCCAACCTGCGCCCGGCTCTGCTCTATCCGGAGCTCGCCGACTCCTCGTCATTGAAGCCGGAAGTGGTCTCCGGCCTGGACATCATGATCGTGCGCGAGCTGACCGGCGACGTCTATTTCGGGCAGCCGCGCGGCATCGAGATGCGCCCCGGCCCGGATGGTAAGCCCGAGCGGGTCGGCTTCAACACCATGCTCTATGCCGAGTCCGAGGTGCGCCGGGTGGCCCGCGTCGCCTTCGATATCGCGATGAAGCGCGGCAAGCGCCTCTGCTCGGTGGAGAAGGCCAACGTGCTGGAGTGTTCGGAACTCTGGCGCGAGGTTGTACTCGAAGTTGCAAAGGATTATCCCGAGGTTGAACTCTCCCACATGTACGTCGACAACGCGGCGATGCAGCTGGTCAGGTGGCCCAAGCAGTTCGACGTCATCGTTACCGGCAACATCTTCGGCGATATCCTCTCCGACCAGGCCTCCATGCTCTCCGGCTCCATCGGCATGCTGCCCTCGGCCTCGCTGGACCAGCACAACAAGGGGATGTACGAGCCGATCCACGGCTCCGCGCCGGACATCGCCGGCCAGGACAAGGCCAACCCGCTGGCCACCATCCTCTCGGTGGCGATGATGCTGCGCTACACCTTCGCCGACGAGGCCAACGCCAGGCGCATCGAGGATGCGGTCAAGGCGGTGCTGGCCAGGGGCATCCGCACCGTCGACATCATGACCGCGGGCTGCACCGAGGTCAGCTGCAGCGGCATGGGCGACGCGGTCGTCGCGGCTATGCGTGGGTAAAAGATCTAAACGCAAAGATCGCAAAGACGCAAAGGGCGCAAAGGTTTTTAGTGATGGTGCCCGGCATTCCCGTGTTTGCGGTTTTGCACATTGGCTTTGAATACAAGTGGGTATTGGAGCACGGACTCATCGATACAGAGTAGGCTTTGCGTTCTCTGCGTCTTTGCGCCCTTTGCGTTAAACAGCTTTTAGAGGAATAGATATTATGAAACGAGTTGGTCTGGTAGGTTGGCGCGGCATGGTCGGCTCGGTGCTGATGCAGCGCATGCGTGATGAGAACGATTTCGCCGACATCGAGCCGATCTTTTTCACCACTTCCCAGGCCGGCCAGCCCGGCCCGGATGTGGGCAAGGAGGTTCCTCCGCTCAAGGATGCCAACAGCATCAACGAGCTCAAGGCGATGGATGTGATCGTCACCTGCCAGGGCGGCGACTACACCAAGGCAGTCTATCCGGAACTGCGCAAGGCCGGCTGGAACGGCTACTGGATCGACGCCGCCTCCACCCTGCGCATGGCGGGCGATTCGATCATCGTGCTCGACCCGGTCAACAAGGAGGTCATCAAGAACGGTCTGGCCTCGGGCATCAAGACCTACGTCGGCGGCAACTGCACCGTCTCCCTGATGCTGATGGCCATCGGCGGGCTGTTCGACAAGGGGCTGGTCGAGTGGATCACCCCGATGACCTACCAGGCCGCCTCCGGCGCCGGCGCGCGCAACATGCGCGAGCTGATCCAGCAGATGGGTGCGGTCAACGCCGAGGTGAAGGGCCTGCTCGCCGACCCGGCCTCTGCGATCCTCGAGATCGACCGCAAGGTCACCGATTTCCTGCGCTCCGATCGCTATCCGCTCGATGCCTGGCCGGTGCCGCTGGCTGCCTCGCTGATCCCATGGATCGACGTGCAGCTCGACTCCGGCCAGTCCAAGGAGGAGTGGAAGGCGCAGGCGGAGACCAACAAGATCCTCGGCCGCGCCGCAAGCCCTGTGCCGATCGACGGCCTGTGCGTGCGGGTCGGCGCGATGCGCTGCCACAGCCAGGCGCTGACCATCAAGATGACCAGGGATGTGCCGTTGGACGAGATCCACGGCATCATCGCCGAGCACAACGACTGGGTGAAGGTGGTGCCGAACGAGCGCCAGCAGACCATGGACGAACTGACCCCGGCAGCGGTTACCGGCACCCTCACCGTACCGGTCGGGCGCATGCGCAAGCTGACCATGGGCAACGACTATCTCTCCGCCTTTACCGTGGGTGACCAGTTGCTGTGGGGGGCTGCCGAGCCGCTGCGCCGCATGCTGCGTATCCTGCTCGAGGATTGATACACCATGAGCGCAAGCGTCAGTATCGCCGTCGTCGGCGCAGCCGGGGTGGTGGGCGAGCCACTGCTCGCCGCCCTGGCCGCGCGTAAGTTCCCCGTCGATTCCCTCTACTGCCTCGATGAGGGTGAAGCGGTGGGGGAGACGCTGCGCCATTTCGGCAAGAGCGTCACGGTGGAGGCTCTTACCGAATTCGATTTCACCCAGGTGCAGCTGCTCTTTTTCTGCGGCGATGCACGCCTGGCCAGAGACTCTATCCATCTGGCCACCGAGGCCGGCTGTACCGTCATCGACTGCAGCGGCGCCTTCAGCGGCGAGTACGATGTTCCGCTGGTGATCCCCGAGGTCAATCCCCAGGTACTGGAGGATGGTCTGCGCCACACTCTCATCGCCAATCCCTCCCCGGTAACCATTGCCCTGTTGCTTGCGCTCAAGCCGTTGCACGATGCGGTGGGGGTCGAGCGGGTCAATCTCACCACCTTCGAGCCGGTCTCCGTCGCCGGCAAGGCCGGGATTGACGAACTGGCCTCCCAGACCGTTGCCCTGCTCAACATGAAGGCGGCGCGCAGCCGGGTCTTTCCGCAGCAGATCGCCTTCAACGCGCTGGCCCAACTGGGCCCGGTGCTGGAGAACGGCTATACCGAGGGGGAGATGAAAGTGGTCTGGGAGACACAGAAAATCCTCCCCGGGGCGGATATAAAACTCAATCCCACCGCGGTGCTGGTGCCGCTCTTCTACGGTCACGGCATCTCCGTGAACCTGGAAACCCGCGCCTATCTCTCCGCCGAGGAGGCGCGGGTCCTGCTGTCAGCGGCTCCCGGTGTGAGCCTGCACGATGAGGCGATTCCCAGCCCTGCCGATGCCACCCGGTGCGATACGGTATGTATCGGCAGGATACGGGAGGATATCTCCCATCCCCAGGGACTGGACCTCTGGATCACCGCCGACAACCTGCGCAGGGGGAGTGCGCTGAACGCCGTACAGATTGCCGAGCTGTGGGGAAAATGCTATATGTGAGCAGGAGTTAGTTGCAAAAACTAAAGCCCGTTGGTAAGTTTAAGTCTCAACTGCGTGAAAAATGCTGAAGCCCTTTGGGACAATTAGAATTATATTTTGACAAAAAGGGAGTACGGATAGTGCGGAAGCTGGTCAAAACCCTGCTGTCTCTGTTGTTAGTGGCGCCTGCTGCCGCACTGGCCCTTGGCGTAGGTGAGATGCAACTCAACTCCGCCCTGAATCAGCGCCTGGATGCCGAAATCAAACTCCTCTCCGTTGATCCGGCGGAAGCGGATTCCATCGAAGTCACACTCGCCTCCTACGAGGATTTCGCCAAAGTTGGCCTGGAGCGGCCGGCCAGCCTGATGTTCCTGCGATTCAACGTAGAGCAGCGTCCAGGGGGCGACTACTTCATCAAGCTGGGTTCCATAGAGCCGATCCGCGACCCTTTTCTCGATTTCCTGATTGAGGTGAAATGGCGCTCGGGCAGGTTGCTGCGCGAATATACCCTGCTGCTCGACCCACCGCTCAGTTATCGTGAAGCCTCACCGGCCATAGCGGCACCCGCTACCACCCCTGCAACCGCTACGGCACCAGCAGCCCCGGAAGATGAGTTTGTCCCTCCGCCGAGTTCCATCCCTGTTGCCCCTGAGGTCAAGGCACCGGCAACGGCAACCTTCCCTGACAGGATGTCTCCGCGAGCGGAGCTGCCTCAAGGGGAGATCGTATACGGTCCGGTGAAGGCGGATGACACCCTCTGGGCCATCGCGCTGAAGCTTCGTCCCAGCAGCGATGTCAGCGTTCAGCAGATGATGCTGGCGCTGCTCAAGGCCAACCCTTACGCCTTCTTCGACAACAACATCAACCGCCTGAAGAAGGGGTTCGTGCTGCGTATCGATGACCCGGCGATAATCAGCGCAATGAACAAGGCGGAGGCCGCCCGTGAGGTCTCTCGCCAGACCCGCGAGTGGCAGGACTATCGTGCCGCGGTCGCCGCCAGGGCGTCGCAGCGCCAGGCCGTCGGCGCCACCGAAGAGCCGGGTACCGAGGTCGCTGCAGCGAAGAGCGAGCCTAAACTCGAGCTGGTCGCCCCGGCAGGGAAGGCCGCAGAGCCCGCCGCGCCCGGCGCTTCCGCCGAGTCGCTCGAACAGGATCTGATGCTCGCGCTGGAGAGTTCTGCTGCGCAACGCAAGGAGAACGAAGAGCTGCAGAATCGTGTGCAGGGGCTCGAGGAGCAACTGCAGGACATGCAGAGACTGCTCAGCTTGAAGGATGCGGACCTTGCCGCGCTGCAACAGCAGTTGCGCGAGCAGGGTGCGGCCGTCTCCCTGCCGTCCGAGACCGCCATCGCGGAGACCCCGGCCGCGGAAGCTCCCGTGCCGCCGCAGGAGACCCCGGCCGCAGCTGCGACTGAAGAGCCGCCGGCGGCGGAACCGAAGCCCGCCCCTGCGGCGAAACCCGCACCGAAGCGGCCGGTGCCCCAGCCGGTGCCGGTGGAAGAGCCCGGCATCATCGGCATGATTCTCGGCGACACGCTGATGCTCACAGCTGTCGGCGGTACGCTCCTGCTCATTCTGGTGCTGGTTCTGGTGATGATTCGTCGCCGCAGTGCCGGCGGCTTCCAGGAGAGCATCCTCTCCGGCCGTATCTCCTCGATTATGAGCGAAAAGGCCGAAGCCGGCGGGTCTGAAACCTCCTTCCTCAGCGACCTCGCGGTCAGCGGCATGGGTGGCGGCGCTATCCATGCGGATGAGGGCGAGGTCGATCCGCTAACCGAAGCGGATGTCTTTATGGCCTATGGCCGCCACCAGCAGGCCGAAGAGGTGCTGAACAAGGCGCTGGAGAAGAACCCGGAGCGACTGGAACTGACGGCCAAACTGCTTGAGGTCTATTACAACCTCCGCGATGCGGATCGGTTTGCCGCGCTGAGCGAGGAGAATGAGGAGAGCCTGAAAGCCGACGCGGCCGTGTGGGCCCGGGTTACTGCTATGGGCCAGGAGCTCATGCCGGAAAATCCGCTCTTCGAGGTGAGTGAAGCCGCCGAAGCGGAGACCGCCACGGCACCCCCAGTTAAACACGAGCCGATCTCTGAAGACGTTCTGGATATCGGCCTCGACCTGGATGAGCTCACCGCCGAGATGGAGAGCGAGGGGGCCGGCTCCGATTTGGGACTCGATCTGGGTCTCGACTTCGGCGATTTGGAAGAGGAGGCCAAACCCGCAACCGCAACCGGAGCCGGGGAAGAGGGAGCGGAGGGCCCATATGAATTCGACCTTGATCTCGGCGAGGAGGCGGCTCACGAGTTTGAACTCGATCTTGGCCCCGAAACCGCTGAAGAGCAGGCAGCTGAAGAGGAGTTCGGCTTCGAGCTTGAAACCGGCGAGATAGAGGAGGCGGCGGGCCAACCTGTCGCGGAAGAACCTCTCGACTTTGGCCTCGAATCCGGAGAGGCAGAGACCGCAATGGAGGAGGGTGCGGGGCTCGATCTTGGCGACCTGGAAGATTTTGACTTTGGTGAACTTGGTCTGGAGACCGGCGCTGGGGAAGGCGCACCTTCGGTCGAGACCGCAGCGGAGGAAGTGAGTCTGGATATGTCAGAACTGGAGAGTCCTGCGGAAGAATTGGAGCAAATCGGCAATCTGGGTGGGTTTGATGATCTGGGTGACCTGGATGAGGAGGGGCTCCTCAGCGATAGCGAAGAGATCGCCACCAAACTGGATCTGGCCCAGGCCTACATCGAGATGGGCGACAATGAGGGTGCCCGCAGCATGCTCGAAGAGGTTGCCGAAGCCGGTAACGACGAGCAGAAACAGCAGGCCCAGGAGCTACTCCAGAAGGTCTGATCGACTGGCCGGTCTCCGGGTATCCCTGGCGACGAGGCGGATGCTGGTCAATAGAAGAGTGATGGGGTAACCTCACGCCCCGCACCGGTGCAACCGGTGCGGGGCGTCTGTTTTTTCAACTGGATAAGGTATGCGAATCGCACTTGGCATCGAATACGACGGCAGCGAGTTCTGCGGCTGGCAGCTGCAGAAGGATGCCGTGCGCACGGTGCAGGGGGTCGTCGAAGCCGCTCTTGGCAAGGTGGCGAACCACGAGGTTCGCGTTACCTGCGCCGGGCGTACCGATACCGGGGTCCATGCCACCGAGCAGGTGATCCACTTCGACACCGATGCGGTGCGCGACGAACGCGCCTGGGTCTACGGAACCAATGCCAACCTGCCCAAGGATGTGGTGGTGCTGTGGGCGAGGCCGGTGGCGGACGATTTTCACGCGCGCTTCTCCGCCGAGCGCCGCGCCTACCGCTATGTCATTTTCACCCGCGCGGTGCGTCCGACCTTTCTCGCCTACCGGGTCACCTGGCACTACAAGCCGCTCGATACCGCGCGGATGCAGGCGGCGGGCAATTACCTGCTCGGCGAACACGATTTTTCCTCCTACCGGGCGGTGGCCTGCCAGGCGAAGAGTCCGGTGCGTACCCTGCACCGGCTGGAGGTGAGCCGCCAGGGGCCGTTCATCTTCATCGACGTGGAGGCGAACGCCTTTCTCCACCACATGGTGCGCAATATCGCCGGGGTGCTGATGGCCATCGGCGAGGGGGAGAAACCGGTCGAATGGAGCCGTGAGGTGCTGGCGGCGCGGGACCGCACCCTCGGCGGCGTGACGGCGCCGCCCTACGGGCTCTACCTCACCCGGGTCGGTTATGCGGAGAAATTTGGCATTCCGCAACTTTCCCCCCTTTCTCCGGTCTGGTAATCTGCCCGGTTCCATGAACACGAAGAGCCCGACACGCACCCGCGCCAAGATCTGCGGCATCACCCGGCCCGCGGACGGCGTGCTGGCGGCCGAGTACGGCGCCGATGCGATCGGCCTGGTGTTCTTCGCGCAAAGCCCGCGCGCCGTGAGTGGTGAGCAGGCGCGCGAGGTGATCGCCGCGCTGCCGCCATTCGTTACCAGCGTCGGCCTGTTCGTCAACGCCGAGGTGGCGGAGGTGGAGCGGATCCTCGCCGAGGTGCCGCTGGATCTGCTGCAGTTCCATGGCGATGAAACGCCGGAGTATTGCCGACAGTTCGCCCGTCCCTACATCAAGGCGGTACGCATGGCCAAGGGGGTGGACCTGGCTGCAGTGTCCCTGCAGTATGCCGAGGCCAAGGCGCTGCTGGTGGACAGTTACCAGAAGGGGGTGCCTGGCGGTACCGGTCACACCTTCGACTGGGCGCGCATTCCCCAGGGAATGGACAAACCGATCATCCTGGCCGGCGGCCTGGGTCCGGACAATATCGAACAGGCGGTGCGCCAGGTGCGCCCCTATGCCGTCGATGTCAGCAGCGGCGTCGAGGCCGCCAGGGGCATCAAGGACGCCGACAGAATTGCCGCATTTATGCGAGGAGTGAACAAAGCCGATGGCGAATGAACATAGCCGTTTCCAGGATCTGCTGAAGCTGCCCGACGAGCGCGGGCACTTCGGCCCCTACGGGGGGATCTTCGCCTCCGAGACCCTGATGGAGGCGCTCGATGAGCTGCGCGAGGCCTACGAGCATTACAAGAACGATCCCGAATTCCTGGCCGAGCTCGACTATGAGCTGAAGCACTTCGTCGGCCGGCCCTCGCCGATCTACCACGCCAAACGCTGGAGCGAGAAGCTCGGCGGCGCGCAGATCTGGCTCAAGCGCGAGGACCTCAACCACACCGGCGCGCACAAGATCAACAACACCGTCGGCCAGGCGCTGCTCGCCCGGCGCATGGGCAAGAAGCGCATCATCGCCGAGACCGGTGCGGGCCAGCATGGCGTGGCCAGCGCCACCGTCTGTGCCCGCTACGGCATGGAGTGCGTGGTCTACATGGGCGCCGAGGACATCGAGCGGCAGAAGATCAACGTCTACCGCATGCAGGTGCTCGGCGCCCGGGTCGAGGCGGTCACCTCCGGTACCAAAACATTGAAGGATGCGCTCAACGAGGCGATGCGCGACTGGGTTACCAATGTCGACAGCACCTTCTACATCATCGGCACCGTGGCCGGCCCGCACCCCTACCCGGCGATGGTGCGCGACTTCCAGACCGTGATCGGCCGCGAGGCACGCGCGCAGATGCTGGAGGAGACGGGTCGGCTGCCCGATGCGCTGGTCGCCTGCGTCGGCGGCGGCTCCAACGCCATCGGCCTGTTCCACCCCTTCCTCGCCGACGACAGCGTTGCCATCTATGGCGTCGAGGGGGGCGGCCACGGTATCGCCTCGGGCCAGCACGCCGCGCCGCTGTGTGCCGGAAAACCCGGCGTGCTGCACGGCAACCGCACCTACCTGATGGAGGATGAGGACGGCCAGATCATCGGCACCCACTCCATCTCTGCCGGTCTCGACTATCCCGGCGTCGGCCCTGAGCACGCCTGGCTGAAGGACACCGGACGGGCCACCTATACCCTGGCCACCGACGACGAGGCGCTCGCCGCGTTCCACGAGCTCTCCCGTACCGAAGGCATCATCCCGGCGCTGGAGTCGAGCCATGCCCTGGCCTACGCCGCCAAGCTGGCGCCGACCATGGACAAGGAGCAGACCATCGTGGTCAGCCTCTCCGGCCGCGGCGACAAGGATATCCACACCGTAGCGCGCCTGGAGGGGTATGACCTATGAGTCGCATAGCGAAACACCTTGAGGCGATGCGCGCCAGCGGGCGCAAGGCGCTGATCCCCTTCATCACCGCCGGCGATCCGCAGCCCTCGGTGACGGTGCCGACCATGCACGCGATGGTCGAGGCCGGGGCCGACATCATCGAGCTGGGGGTGCCGTTTTCCGACCCGATGGCCGACGGCCCGGTGATCCAGCACGCCAGCGAGCGGGCGCTGCTGCACCATGTGGGCCTGCGCGACGTGCTGGCGATGGTCAACGAGTTCCGCCAGACCAACCAGCAGACCCCGGTGGTGCTGATGGGCTACCTCAATCCCATCGAGGTGATGGGCTACGAGGCCTTCGCCAGGGCCGCCGCCGAGGCGGGCGCCGACGGCGTGCTGACCGTCGACATGCCGCCGGAGGAGGCGAGTGAGCTGACAGCGGCGCTGCGCGCCAACGGGCTCGACCCCATCTTCCTGCTTGCGCCGACCACCTCCGAGCAGCGAATTTCCCGGATCTGTGAGCTGGCCAGTGGTTTCGTTTATTATGTGTCGGTAAAAGGTATCACCGGCGCCGGCCACCTCAACACCGACGAAGTGGCCGAGCGGGTCAATACCATCCGCGGCAAGACCGACCTGCCAGTCGGTGTCGGCTTCGGCATCAAGGACGGCGAGTCCGCCGCCCGCGTCGCCCGGGTGGCCGATGCCGTGGTGGTGGGCAGCGCCCTGGTCGGACGTATCGAGGCACTGCAGAACGATATCGACCAAATTCCGCAGGCCGCCGGCGCCTTTATCGCCGAGCTGCGCCGGGCGCTGGATGCATAGGTTTTAGCCGCAGAGACACAGCAATTTGCCACGGAGGGCACAGAGATCACAGAGGCTAGCAGAGCAACTGCCAAGACCACGAAACTGATTTCTCTGTGCCCTCTGTGGCAAACGACTTTAATTGAGGTCTAACAATGAGCTGGTTACAAAAATTCCTGCCCTCCCAGATCCGCACCGAGGGGGGCAACAAAAAGACCGTTCCGGAAGGGCTGTGGGCCAAATGCCCCGGCTGCAACGGCGTGCTCTACCGCGCCGAGCTGGAGCGCAACCTGGATGTCTGCCCCAAGTGCGGCAACCACATGCGCATCGGCGCCCGTCGCCGGCTCGAGGCCTTTCTCGATGCGGAGCCGCGGGTGGAGATCGGTGCCGAGGTGCAGCCTGTAGACGCCCTCAAGTTCAAGGACAGCAAGAAGTACAAGGACCGCCTGAGCCAGGCGCAGAAGGCAACCAGTGAGACCGACGCCCTGATCGCCATCATGGGCCAGGTCAAGGGCGTGCCGCTGGTGGCGGCCGCCTTCGAGTTCAGGTTCATGGGCGGCTCCATGGGCTCGGTGGTCGGCGAGCGTTTCGTCCAGGCGGCCAACGCCAGCCTGGAACACGGCATTCCGCTGGTCTGTTTCTCCGCCAGCGGCGGGGCGCGCATGCAGGAGGCGCTGTTCTCGCTGATGCAGATGGCCAAGACCTCCGCGGTGCTGGCCAAGCTGCGCGAGCGCGGCATCCCCTTCGTCTCGGTGATGACCGATCCGACCATGGGCGGCGTCTCCGCCTCGCTGGCGATGCTCGGTGACATCAACATCGGCGAGCCCGGCGCGCTGATCGGCTTTGCCGGTCCGCGCGTCATCGAGCAGACCGTGCGCGAGACCCTGCCCGAGGGCTTCCAG
>Ga0068714_10002895_pt1 | contig 21157 bp, 20 predicted proteins | sample MTBNYHSulfiMetaG_FD_62988 | JGI IMG/M metagenome (GOLD analysis project Ga0068714, IMG submission 62988) | Enrichment culture microbial communities from rom New York Harbor, USA that are MTBE-degrading - MTBE-NYH (New York Harbor Sulfidogenic)... | ecosystem: Environmental > Aquatic > Marine >... | reverse complement strand
AGGTGGTCACCTGGAGTCCGCCGGAGCCAGTGGTGAACCCGGCTACACATGTCGGATGTGTAGGCCGGGTTTTGTGTCTTATCCGGGTGGCCAGACTGCCAGATCCGACGTGAACGTCTGGCAACACAGGGAGGTGCAATGAGGCGAAAAGCTGCGGAGATAAAGTGCCAAAAGGAGGTGTAGCAATGAGAAGAGGCAAGAGAGCGCTAGCGGTTCTGGCGATCATCTCGCTAGTAATCTTAGGTGTCGGTACCCCGGGCCTTGCGATGCAAGGCGCCATATGGACCTCGGACATCGCCGGCAATGTGAACATAAACCAATATGCCAGCAAAGCCGACGTGTACTTGAATGGCGGGCCGCAAGGTGGCGGCGGGCCGGGACTGCCCGACGGGGACTATTGGTGCCAGGTTACATCGCCAAACGGTGTCACCCTGGGGAAAAGCACGTATGCCGTGATTCACGTCGTTGGCGGCAAGTTCGACCGGACCCAGCTCATCACGCTGGTCAAGAGCCACTCCAGCGCCTACACGGCAGACGGCTTTGACGACAGCCCCAACGGGGAGTACAAGGTCTGGGTAGGCACCGACCAGGACTTCAGCGAGCACAAGACCGACAACTTCAAGGTTGTCGAAACCCCGCCCACACCGGGCTCGATCACGGTCAAGAAGTACAGCACCGAGACCGAGGCCTTGATGGACGGCGCGACGTTCGAGCTGTACCTTGACTCCAACGACAACGGTATTCCTGAGTCGGGCGAGAAGGTAGCCGGACCGACGGGGACGACCGGTGGAGTGCTCGTGTTCGGGGGCCTCGCGGCAGGCAAGTACCTGGTTGTCGAGGCGAGCCCGCCGACGTACCACAGCGGCGACCCGGACAGCCCCAAGACGGTGACCCTGCTTGTTGTGGGCAACGCCGTCGAGAACCTGATAGTGGAGTTCTGGAACACGCCGATCCCGCCCACACCGGGGTCGATCACGGTCCAGAAGTACAGCACCGCGACCGAAGCGCTGATGGACGGCGCAACGTTCGAGCTGTACCTTGACTCCAACGACAACGGCGTCGCCGAACCGGGCGAGAAGGTGGCCGGACCAACCGGGACGACCGGTGGAGTGGTCGTATTCGGAGGTCTCGCAGCGGGTAAGTACCTGGTTGTCGAGGCAAGCCCGCCCGCGTACCACAGCGGCGATCCGGGTAGCCCCAAGGCGGTGACCCTGCTTGTTGTCGACAACGCCGTCCAGAACCTGACGGTCAGCTTCTACAACACGCCGCTCCCGCCGAGCCCTGGGACGATCACGGTTGAGAAGTACTCCAATGGTGATCCCCCGACGTTGATCGACGGGGCAACGTTCCAGTTGTACCTTGACGCCGATCTAGACGGCGTGGCTGATTCCGGCGAGGAATATGGAGGCGTCGTCGGGACCACCGGCGGTATCGCGCAGTGGACCGGCCTGAGCGCGGGGCAGTACCTGGTCAAAGAGGTCAGCCCACCGTTGTACCACAGCGGCGATCCGGGCAGCCCCAAGGTTGTCGTGCTCACCGTCGTGGACTATGTGGTAACCAGTGCGACGGTCGAGTTCTACAACGACCCGATTCCGCCCACGCCGGGTTCGATCACGGTCAAGAAGTACAGCACGGCGACCGATACGCTGATGGACGGCGCAACGTTCGAGCTGTACCTTGACTCCAATGACAACGGCATTGCCGAGCCGGGCGAGTGGGTAGCCGGGCCGACGGGTACGACCGGCGGAGTGGTCGTGTTCGGAGGCCTCGCAGCAGGCAAGTACCTCGTCGTCGAGGCAAGCCCGCCCACGTACTACAGCGGCGATCCGGGCAGCCCCAGAACGGTGACCCTGGCCGTCGTTGCCAATGCCGTCCAAAACCTGACGGTCAACTTCTACAATGACCCGATCCCGCCCACACCGGGCTCGATCACCGTTGAGAAGTATAGCTGGCAGACCGAGGGCCTGATCGATGGGGCTACGTTTGCCCTGTACCTTGACTCCAACGACAACGGGATTCCCGAGCCGGGCGAGAAGGTGGCCGGACCGACAGGGACGAGCGGTGGCGTGGTCGTGTTCGGAGGCCTCGCGGCAGGCAAGTACCTGGTCGTCGAGACAACGCCGCCAGCCAACCACACCGGCGATCCGCTGAGCCCGAAGGCGGTGACCCTGCTCGTCGTGGACAATGCCGTTCAAAACCTGACGGTGCAGTTCTGGAACGAGCCGATCCCGCCGGGCTATGGAACCATTACCGTCTACAAGCATAGCGGTGAGGGTCCGACAGCTCCGCTCATCGACGGCGCGCAGTTCCAGCTCTACCTCGACGTGGACCTTAACGGCCCGGAGCCCGGCGAGGAGTGCGGTCCAGCGAAGGGGACCAGTGGCGGTGTCGCCATGTGGGTCGGACTGAATGTTGGAGTGTACTGGGTGGTCGAGATCACCCCGCCTCCCTTCCATTATGTCAGCCCGGGCGGCGCCCAGCAGGCTGAGCTGATTTTCGATATCGACACGTACACGGTCACAAGTGCTGAGCTGCACTTCTATAACCCGCCGGTCCCGCCCACACCGGGCTCGATCACGGTCGAGAAGTACAGCACGGCAACCGAGGCCTTGATGGACGGCGCGACGTTCGAGCTGTACCTTGACGCCAACGACAACGGCGTTGCCGAGCCCGGCGAGAAGGTGGCCGGACCAACCGGGACGACCGGTGGAGTGGTCGTGTTCGGAGGCCTCGCGGCAGGCAAGTACCTGGTCAAAGAGGTCAGCCCGCCGTTGTACCACAACGGCGACCCGGGCAACCCGAAGACAGTGACCCTGCTCGTTGTGGACAATGCCGTCCAGAACCTGACGGTGGAGTTCTGGAACACGCCAATTCCACCGACTCCGGGCTCGATCACGGTCAGAAAGTACAGCACCGCGACCGAAGCGCTGATGGACGGCGCGACGTTCGAGCTGTACCTTGACTCCAACGACAACGGCGTTGCCGAGCCAGGCGAGAAGGTGGCCGGACCAACCGGGACGACCGGTGGAGTGGTCGTGTTCGGAGGTCTCGCAGCAGGCAAGTACCTGGTCGTCGAGGCAAGCCCTCCGACGTACCACAGCGGCGATCCGGGGAGCCCGAAGTTGGTGACCTTGGTTGTCGTCGGCAATGCGGTTCAGAATCTGACGGTCAACTTCTATAACGACCTGATCCCGCCCACACCGGGCTCGATCACGGTCGAGAAGTACAGCACGGCGACCGAGGCCTTATTGGACGGCGCGACGTTCGAGCTGTACCTTGACTCCAACGACAACGGCGTTCCAGAGCCGGGCGAGAAGGTAGCCGGGCCGACGGGGACCGCCGGTGGAGTGGTGGTGTTCGGAGGCCTTGGCGCCGGCAAGTACCTGGTTGTCGAGGCGACGCCGCCAGCCAATCACAGCGGCGACCCGGGGAGCCCGAAGACGGTGACCCTGCTCGTCGTAGGCAACGCCGTTCAGAACCTGACGGTGGAGTTCTGGAACACGCCGCTCCCGCCCACGCCGGGCTCGATCACGGTGAACAAGACCAACAACGCCTCTCCTCCGGCCGGGCTCACCGGGGCCACGTTCTCGCTGTACGCTGGGACCGACACCAGCGGAACCCCGCTATCGACCGTCACACTGAGCGGGAGCAGCTACACGTGGAGCGGTCTCGCGGCCGGGACGTATACGGTGGTAGAGGTCACGGCACCGCCCGGGCACAACAAGGCGGTTCCGGACTACCAGACGGTGACGCTGATACAGTCTGGTATCACGGTGTCCAGCGCGACGGTGACCTTCGTCAACACGCCGCTCCCGCCGCCACCGCCGCCTACCCCCGGCTCGATCACAGTCTACAAGTACGACGCCGGGACGTCGGTGCTGATTGATGGTGCAACCTTCTCGCTTTATCTGGATGTCAACAGCAACGGCATTCCGGAGACGGCCGAGAAGATGTCCGGGCCATCAGGGACGACGGGTGGAGTGTTGCAGTTCACTGGTCTATGGGCGGGCAAGTACCTCGTGGTTGAAGCCACGCCGCCCACCGGCTACAACGGTGACGTCACCGCGGTCAAGCCGGTCACCCTGTTGAGCCTGGGGCTCACCGTCGAGAGCAAGAGCGTCGAGTTCTACAACACCAGGATCATGACTCCTGGTTCGATAACGGTGAATAAGTACGATGCCGAGAGCTCGGGACTGATTGACGGGGCCCAGTTCTCCCTCTACCTCGACGCCAACGACAATGGCGTCGCCGATGCGGGCGAGCTTCAGGCCGGTCCGGTTGACACCTCTGCCGGGACGTATACCTTCAGCGGGCTGGGGGCAGGCAAGTATCTGGTCGTCGAGGTCACCCCTCCGGCCGGATACCTGGCCGATTCGCCGGCGGTGAAGGGTGCTGTCCTGACGGAGACCGACTCCGTTGTCTCCAGTGCGACGGTTGACTTCTACAATACGGCCAAGTACACGCCCGGCTCGATCACAGTGGTCAAACTGGACATCGAGGGCGGCCCCCTGTCAGGGGCGACGTTCACGCTGTCCAAGGGCGCCTCGGTCGTAGGCACGGTGACGATGACAACCAACACCCACACCTGGAGCACGCTTGGCGAGGGTACCTATACGGTATCCGAGGTAACCCCGCCTGTCGACTCCGCCAGCGGTCGGTCGTATACTGCGGTGACCGGCCCGCAGACCGTCACCCTTGTCAAGACGTGGACGGCGGACGGCTGGGTCGTTTCGAGCGAGACAGTGACGTTCGAGAACGAACTGCCCGGTACCGGGTTCGCGTACCTGCCGTGGGCTGGCACGGGTGCTATGATGATGCTGGCTGGACTCGTCATCGGAAAGAAGCGCAGCCGCCACTAAGACATAGCGGCTACGCAGGCAGCTAGGGCTGAGGGCCCGGCCGATCCGGCCGGGCCCTCTTCACACCGGAGGTGCGGGAGTGCGCGCGTCACGCCGGGAGCAGAGGGCAAATCACGTCAGGACGTGGTTCAGCCGCGTCCTGATTGCCGGCGGCCTGGCTCTGATCCTCGTCCCGCTCCTGGCGCTTGGGTTCACCTATGCAAGGCAAGAGCTGGTGATCCGCGGGATCATCGAGGTGCCGAGCGACCCGGTCGTCGTCGATCCCGATCCCGAAACGCCGGCTCCTGGCACCGGAGAGCCGCCGGCCAGCCTGCCCACCTACCGTATCAGCATCCCGAAGATCAAGCTGAGCGCTCAGCTGGTCTACGGGATAACCAAGGAGGACCTCAAGCACGGCCCCGGGATTTACCCGCAGGGAGTCCTGCCCGGCGAGCGCGGAAACCTGGCTATCGCGGGGCACAGGACCTCGGCCGGCTCGCCTTTTCTGCTGCTCCACCGGCTCGAGACCGGCGACGAGATCGTTATCAGTTCCGCGCAGGCCAGTTACGTCTACGGCGTCGAGCGGGTCTTCATAGTGGAAAAGACGGACTGGAGCGTTCTCGACCCGCTGGACTACTACGGGGTCACCCTCACGACCTGCCATCCTATCGGGAGCGTGAGGCAGCGGCTGATTGTGAGCGGCAAGCTGGTACGCGTTGAAGGTTCCGGCAGATAGGGTTCCGTCACGTAGGGCGGCCGGGGCGTTGCGCCTTCCCCGGCGTGCTACCAGGTCACAGTCTTCTTTCTCGAGCTTACGAGGATCCCCCCGAAATACCGCGCGCTGATGGCCCGCCCGCCGGAGTCCTCGACGATGTACGTGCCCGCGGAGATGCTCCTGCCGGCCACGCCCTGGAGGTCCGACCGGTCGTAGGTCGCGTCCACGGTGACCCAGCCGTGACCTGACAGGTATACCTCTGACCAGGCGTGGTTCATCGAACCCAGGCTCCTCTGGCCGGACACCACCGGCGACCAGGCCGCGCTGAAGGACGAGGTGTTTCTGGCGTAGCCGGTGACAACCCGCGAGGGCAACCCGGCCGCGCGTGCGATGGCGACGAAAAGGCTGGCGTATTCCTCACATACTCCCGAACCTGCGCTGAGGGCCGCGAGGGCGCCCTTGTTGGCGGCGGGAGAGCCCAAGTCGTACCTGATGAGCTCCCTAACCTTCGAGCAGATGCGCCGTGCGAGCTCGGTTTCATCCGGGTTTCCGTTGAGGAGTCCGGCCGCCAGGGAGACGATCTGCGGTGCATCGCTCTCGATCTTCGGCGCGGCGCCAAGCAACGCGGGGTCCGAAGGTCTTCCGCCCGCCTGCGGGGTTCCTCCGTCCAGCCTCAGGCGGTACTCGATACGGATAGTCAAGGCTTCGCCTGGCGCGATCGCCGCCGCGCTGAACCTCGCCGTGCGCCTTCCCTCGGCGTCCACGGTTATCGCAAGCGGCGGCGGATTCAGCGCCTCGCCCAGAATGGCCTGCCCCGAGAAATCAGCCGAACTCAGCAACGGGATCTGGATTTCCGCACCGTTGACGGGTGCGGAGCCGATGTTCGTGAAGGTCGTCAGAACCGTCATGCCGAGCTCGGTGGCAGCAGCCGCCGTCTTGACCGTCACCGGCACGCCGGGGGCCGTGGAGGCTGTCGCCGCCGGAGGTTTGGCTGCGGGCTTGCTTGCCGGCGCCTGAGTCGCCGGCTCCGGTATTGCGGGCGACGGTTCCGGCCCGGGGACGGCCGGCTTGTCTACCTGCGCGGTGGTCACGTCTGCGGTCGCTGCGTCCGGCCCAACGGTTGCGGAGGTTGCGATGGCGAGTGGTGCCGGGGCCCGGCCCGCGGCTTCGGCGGCTGCCGCCTGGGCCGTGAGCTCGAGCCACGACGTCAGGGAGATGCACAGCAGGAGGACCAGGAGGAGGGTACGGGTCAAGGGCCTACGGCGTCGAACCGCTTTAGGCAAGAGAGGAAGCCCCCGATTGTCCAGAATCCAAACAGAAATCCTCGGAAGAAAAAGGTCAGTGTCATGTCGTCCGATGCGCCCGGGACTTTAGCTGGCGGGCGACCGCCGTCCGCCCCCTTGCCGGCGCGAGGGCGGCCGAAGGCATATAAGCCCAGCTACGGGGAATAGTGGTATCTGCGGGCGGAGAAGTGGCCGGTGAAGGGCAAGAGGCGGGCGCGGCGAACCCTAACCTGTAAGACGTCGCCGCCGATGCAAGAGCGCTGGCCCGGGCCGACGATACAATAGTAGACACCTTTCCGATGTTGGATGGGGCGGCTCACGGGGGGACTTCCTACGGCGAGAGGCTTTTGGCAGCGGCTTTCTTCTCAGCTCACGCGGGACGACATCGACCGCTCGGCTCTGCCCGCCCTGGCTGTGTTTCGCGTCGTCTCGTGCGCGCTGACGTCGGTCTCGTACTTCCTCGTCGCGGACGACATCACCAAGGGGATGCCTGCCCGCCTGGCAGTTGTCACCCTCCTTTTCTCGGCCACGGCGGCCGGTATCTGGCTTTTCCGGCGGGCGGTCGGCTCGCGGAAGCGGATCATGCGGCTCGTGCTCCTCGAGGCCGCCCTGCTGCCCGCGCTCTTGCTTCCGACGGGCGGGCTCAACAGCCCGTTCGTCTGGTACGCGCTCAATCCGCTCCTGATAGCGGCGGTCCACCTCTCGTCCGCGTATTTCTGGGCGGTCTTCGCGACCTTCATGGGAGCGGTGTACGTCTCGGCCCTGCTGAATCCCAGCACCCAGCACCAGATCATCGCGGAGGACGGCCGTCTCCTGACCACGCTGCTCCTCGTGATGCTTGGCATCCAGGTGCTTGTCCGGTTTCAGCGCCAGATCCAGTCCCAGGCCCGCAAGATCGAGCAGCAAAGCCATGACCTGCAGGAGGCATACGACGTCCTTGACCTAAGGCAGCAGGCGGTGGCCTCGCTCGCCGACTTTCAGGGCGAGGTCATCGGTAGCGAGAGCGAGGACGACCTGTACCGTTCCCTTGTTGAAACCGCGGTCCGGCGTTTCGGCGCCGATTGGGCGGCGGTGCTGTACGCCGTTCCGGTCGTTGCCGCCGACCTGGTCCTGACCCCGTGGCTTGCTAACGTCCCAGGCTGCCGGCTTGCGAGTGCCGGGCACTACCCCGAGCTGGGAATCGACTGGGCCCCGGTCTGGGCGAGGTCCCGCGACGCGGGCTACGGGGAGTTCGCGGAGGCGGCAGAGGGCATCTCGGCCACCCCGGTCCTGGTCCGCGACGGACGGGTCCTGTCGGTCTTCGCCTGCACGGGCGGAGACCCCGCGACGCTGGTCGAGCTGGCGATCCTGGTGGAATACGCCGGGCAACTGGCCGGCCGGATGAGCGCGACGGCCCGGATAAGGCGCACGCTCGATCGCCTGGAGGACATCTACCAGATGGTCGAGGGGGCCGGAGTTGCCCAGAGCGAGCGCGACCTGGCGGACATGACGATAGCCTATGCCTCGGCCGTCACTGGGGGTGAGGAATCCGGATACTGGCCGGCCTCGGCCGATGCGCCGGATCTGCTTAGCCCGTCCGCGGCGGCGCGGCGCGGCCCGGAGGGCGACCCCGCTGGCGTGGCCTCCCGTGCCCCGGTGTGGTGGACACATCTGAGATCAGATCCCACCCCGGTGCGCGAGTACTACCTGCAGGGCTCCCGGGAGTGGTATGCGGCCTATGCTCCCGTGCGTTCCTCGGACCGGCTCTTCGGGCTCCTCTATGCGGTCAACGGGCGGCCTTTCAACATGGAGGCCGACGTTCCGCGGACCATGGGGTTCCTCGGTTACCTGATGGGCGCGATGCTCGAGCGGCAGCGCGTGGAGAACCTCCACGACCGGCTGCTCGTCGCCGAGGAGCAGGGCCGGATAGCCGCCGAGATCCACGACGGCGCTTCGCAGGGGCTCTTTGGCCTGATCTACGGGCTTGAGGGCGCGGTCCGTACCCTGGGCGAGGGAAAGACGGAAGAAGCCCTCGGGACCCTGCAGACGATGCGCGACGTGGCCGCCTCGGTTTCCAGGGAGCTGAGGACGTCCATCTACCAGCTCGCCTCGAACGAGGGAGACGGCGCATTCGTCGGGGCCCTGCGGGCCCACCTGATGGAGGTAGGCGAGCTGTACGGGGTTTCTACCGCGCTTTCCGCGACCGGCTCGGAGGAGAACCTAAGCCCCGCCCTGCGCCGGGCCCTGCACCGGATCGTGCGCGAGGCCACGAGCAACGCCATTCGCCACGGAAAGAGCTCCCAGGTGGACGTGTCGCTCAGCCTCAGCCCGCAGCAGGTTGTGCTTGAGGTAAGGGACGACGGGTGCGGGTTCACGCCGTCGTCCCTGGCGAGGCCGTTTCTCCGCGCCAAGGACGGCAAAGTCGGCGGGTTGGGCCTGCTCAACATGTCGCAGCTCGCAAGATCCTTCGATGGTTCTCTACGGGTGGACAGCGCGCCCGGCCGGGGCTGCCGGCTGACCATGAAAATCCCTGACCGCCAGACGGGCGAAAGCGAGGTACGCGCAAGTGAAATTGCTCTTGGTTGACGATCATCCTCTAGTCGCCCAGGGGCTCCAGGCCGTGCTCAAGCACGAAGACGGCTTTGAGCTGGCCGGATACGCGACCTCGGGTGTAGAAGCCCTGCGCCTTCTCGAGGAAACCGGGCCGGACATGGTACTGGTCGACCTGCGGCTCCCCGGCGAATCGGGCCTGGACATCATCCGGTCGATAAAGGACCGCCGGCCGACCTCCAAGTGCGTCATCCTGACGTCGTTTTCGACTCTGGGCGAGGTCAAGGCCGCCCTGGAGATGGGCGTTGACGGCTATGTTCTAAAGGACGCCCTCCCACAGGAACTCCTCTCAGCTCTGAAGCTCATCGCCTCGGGGCGCAAGCACTACGACCCGAAGGCCATGGAGGTCGTGGTCCAGTCGCATGGCGAAAGCCCGCTCTCCCTGCTGACCGAGCGGGAGATCGAGGTCCTCAGGGAACTGGCTGGCGGGCACTCCAACAAGGAGATCGGCGAACGCCTCTTCATCGCCGAAAACACGGTCAAGAAGCACGTCAGCTCGATCCTCGTCAAACTGGACCTCAACGACCGCACCCAGGCCGCCCTGCTGGCCGTGAAAGAGGGCCTGATGGTCTGATATCCGCCCGTCCCAATCCCCAGGAAAAGCAGAGCCCCGGGACCGTGAGGCCCGGGGCCTGATAGTCGGTTGGTGCAGGGGTGCTACTTGTTCTTGCCCTTGCCCTCCGGGGGACCCTTGCCCTCGGGGGGACCACCCTTGCCTTCGGGAGGGCCTCCCTGGCCGGTGCCGAGTCCGAGTCCTTGGCCCTGGCCCTGGCCTTCGCCTCCGAGACCATCCTCGACCCCGCCCCAGCTCGCGAGAATCGCCGCCAGCTCAAGGTTGGCCTTGCCCTCGGGGGTGTTGGCCCACACGCCGGGCTCAGCCGTCGCGAAGTACTCCTCAGCCGCCAGGATCGCGGCCGCTACCTCCGCCGGTGGCTCAAACCCCCGCAGGACGTTGAGCTTGGCCGCAATGTACTTGTGGGCCAGCATGTAGTAGGTGTCGCCCTTCTTCGGGGGCGTGTGCAGGATCTCGTCCCAGCTCTTGCCCGTTCCGAAGAAGTCCTCATAATCAACGCCGGTGACAACGGGCCAGTCGCTGTGGTTTTTCCAGTAGCCCTGGCCGCGGCGAGTCTGCTCGTGCTCCTGGGCAGGCCCCAGCGGAGGACCAGGCGGCTCCGCGCCGGCGGCCAACGTGGTCGCCACGACGGTGGCGCTGAAGGCGCTCTGATGATACGCCCCCGACAGGCCGTTGGCGAAGACGCGGAACGCGTACTGCGTCGCGGGCTCCAGGGCGTCGGCGGCCGTGGCCGGCGTGTAGACCACCGTCGGCCGGTCGTCCTCATCGCCGATCACGATGTCGACCGTGCCGGCCGGCAGCAGGACAAACGGCGTACCGAGAACCCCATGGCCGAGGAACAAAGCCTGCTCGTAGCCAGTCGACGGCCAGGTCCCGTCCCATCCTTCAGGCACGACCAACCACTGCACGGTGAAGCCGTTTGGCGCGCCGTAGTCGGCGCCACCGGCAACTCGTAGAGTAACCGTGGTGCTGGTTTCCGCCTGAACGGTCAGGCCGGGTGCGTTCAGGACCAGCATCTCGTCGGCCAGGGCCGGTACGCCCAGGGCTATCACCAGAACCGCCGAGATGACCAGCCAGAGTTTCTTCCTCACGGAGATCCCTTCTTTCGCGGGCGGGCATCCGCCCAAATCATACCATACGATGCGAGAACACCACATGTATTCGGCCTGTGGCCGGGCGCTTTGTGGGTACTCCCCCGCTCCCAGGGGCCGCGGCCCCGCAAGTTCTGCTTCTAATCCGGGTGGACAGGCATAAGGATTTGGCAGCTTTAATGGCCGCGCGGCGCGCGCGGTTTCAGCCGAGGGGGCAGGGCCAGTGAGCAGCTCAGAAGGCAGGACCATCGTGTTCCCGGCGACCACGCCCCTGGCCCCCGCGATCAAGGCCACCGTGGCCGCGGTCTACGCCGCCCTCCGCGAGCGCGGCTACGACCCGGTCGGGCAGTTCGCGGGGTATTTGCTGACGGGCGACCCCACCTACATAACCGGCCACAACCAGGCGCGGACCCAGATCCAGCGCGTCGACCGGCTGGAGATCGTGGAGGAGATGGTCCGGGTTTATCTGGAGTGCATCGGGACGGGGGGTTAGGGGCCGGGTTGGCGGGTGGGGGCCGGGACTGGTCCCCAGAATCGAATGTGCCTGAGGTGACTCGTCTCCTGAGACGAGTCGACCACTCGGACCTCGTGCGTACAGACGAGCCCGGCCCCGCCCCCGCCGGCCCCGCCCACAGAAAGGCCCGGGTACCACACCCCAGCCTGTACCCGGGCCTGCCGACGGCGGCCGGCTCTAGCGCCCGACCACCGGGAATGGCTCGCTGATGAGGATGGTCTTGTCCACGTCCTTCCGGTTGACCCAGATTGACATAACGCCCAACCCCTCACCCAGCTCCGAGGCCGCCCTCTGCAGGTGGAAACTCCCGTCCCCGTTCTCGTCGGCCACGATTTCGCCGATGGGCTTCCACCAGTAGGTACCGGGCACGTAGCAGCCCCAGGTTAGCGGTCCGCTCTCGTCCACCCGGTAGACCTGCCCCGGCTGGCAGTGCCGGATGATGACCGTCAGGTTGAGCCCGACTTCCCCTGCAGGCTGGTTGACGATCACCTTCCCGTCGGCCTCGTATATCTGCCAGATGTTGGTGTACGGGTAACAGGGGAAAACCACGCCCGCGGGCGCCATCCGGTACGCAACCGCCCCCCGCCCGTTGGCGGCGAGGGCCGGAGTGGCGAGCAGGCAGACGACAAGTGCGGCCAGCAGGTATCGTTTCATGAGAGCACCTCCAGGTGAGTTCTGCTTGGTTTAATCGTCCGGCCCCGCGGCCCGCGCCTGGATAGCCAATGCACCCTAAAGCGTGTTCCCCTGCCGAAACCAAGAGCCCAGCTAGACGCCGCCTCGCGCCCTGCCTGATCCCCTCCGCCCGCCCGGCACAATCCGCCCGTCGGCTCCCGGTCAGCACTTCCCAGGAGCCGCCAGGGGCTGTCCGGTGTCGGCTCACTCGCCGTCCCCGGCCCGTACCGCCCGCTCCGGCGCCCCCAGGCCCTGTTCGTCAGGCGGTCAGGCCTGTCCAGTGATTTCCTAGGCTGGGCGGGCTCCCCGGCCCGGCGCCGGCCGGTCCCGCCGTCACCCCCCGTCACCTGCACACCGAGGGCGCCTATATGGCGTCTGCACGCCACCCGGCCGGACCCCGACACAAGGGAGAGAACTCTTTTCAGTAGGGGGTTGGCCGGGTGCGCCGAGCTTTGCGCAAGAGCCACGGTCAGACTTTGGTGCTCGTCTCGCTGCTGATGATCGCGTTGATGGGGGCCGCGGCTCTGGCCGTCGACGTCGGGGACGCTTACATCTATAAGGAGAGGTGCGAGTTTGCCCTGGAGGCGGCAGTCCTCGCCGCGGCCGGCCAGCTCCCGGTCGCGAGCAACGCGCTGGCCGCCGCCCAGGCCTGTATCTCGGCCAACAAGCTGGACCCTGCCCTGCTGCAGATGGTAACCCCCGTGGACGGCAACGACATGAAGGTTACGCTTACCTACGCCTCCGGGCGGCCGACCGTATTCAGCCGGGTGCTCGGCACCACCTCGCTCAACTACGTGTCGGCAGTCACCGCCGAACGCCTTCCCCCGGCCCTCTTTGACTACGCCCTGTTCTCCAGTTCGACGCTCGAAGACCTCCGGATCTCCGGTGCCAGCCTGGACGTTGTCGGCAGCGTCCATAGCAACGAAGACCTGCGTTTCAACGGAGCAACGATCAACGTTAGCGACAGGCTAGACGCAGTGGGCACGTTGATCAATAACGGCAGCACGATCAACGCAGGCCTGATCGAACTGGGGATGCCCGTCATCCGAATGCCCATGTACAGCGTTTCGGACCTGAGGGCCATGTGCCTGACCCGGTACGACGGCTCCCAGCACTGGTCGGGGACGACGATCAACGTCGACGGGGGCCTGTTCGTGGACGGCGACCTGACGCTGACCGGCGTGACCATCCAGGGGCAGGGCATGATCGTGGCAACCGGCAACATATACGTGCATGGCACGCAAATGCATTACGAAAGCGCGGATGACGCCGTCTGCCTCTATGCCAACAAAGACATCGAGGTCCAGGGCGTCGACATGGTCGTGCAGGGCAACTTGTACGCCCCCAACGGTGAGGTAGGCATCGGCGGCACCAACGTCCGCATCGAAGGGGCCGTCGCAGGAGACACCATCGACTTCTTCGGGACGAGCCCGACCATTGTCCACACCTCGCAGGCCGGCTCGGTCATGCCAGGGATTCACGCCAGACTGGTACGCTAGGTTTCGCCCGCCGCGTCTTGCCAGGCTCCGCCCCTTTGGAGCGCACGGCCCAAGCCAGCACCGGGCCGCCCGGGCCGTTCGTTCGTCTTGGGGCGGGCCTGACCATGGGGCCGCCCTCCCTTAGAAATGTAGAAAGTTTCCATTTACCTATGTTGCGAACTCCGACTTCCCGTTACAATAAGAGCGGAGAGGAGGATCGCCACATGTCGCACGCAGACGTCTTCGATGTGGCCGACTTCTTCCTGCGCCGCGTTGATACCGATGCGGGAAGCGTGATGACGCATCTGAAACTACAGAAGCTTGTGTACTACGCTCAGGCGTGGCACCTCGTCTGGCAAGGTGAACCTCTGGTTGATGAGGAATTCGAGGCGTGGGTACATGGTCCCGTGAGCAGACGTCTGTGGGAGCGCTATCGGGAACATGGGTTTGACGCGTTGCCCATCCCAACCAACTCAAAAGATTGGGCAACTGTGTTCTCTGCGGAGCAGTTGAGTACGCTTCATGAGATTTGGGATGCCTACGGTAGGTACGATGCCAAGTACTTGGAGGAGCTTACCCACCAAGAGCAGCCCTGGATGGAGGCGCGGGAGCAAGTAGCTGTCGGCGCTCCGTCAACTGCCATAATCTCGCGGGAATCGATGGTAAGATACTACGCGAGCCTTTCGGGCTAGGTTGTCGAACGCGAGTAGGGTTCCTCCTCAACACGCGCAACCCAAGCAGGGACGAATCCCGCCCCAGGCCACCGAGCTCCGCATCAGCACGGACAACCAACACCCGGTCTATTTCTCGGTCGGGGGTGCCCCCCGATGCCACAGTACACAAAGTGTCGGTATGCAGGAAAAAGCGCCTATACGGGCCTGATCTTGTTTGACCGCAAACATAACGTTCAGCCCTAACAGCAATGACCTGTCATGCAAGCGACCCGATACCTGCCGTGAGCAACCAGCCCCTTAGAAAAACGGCCATTCCGCCGAATACCCTATCTGATGGATATCCCGCCCATATGGTCATCAGACAGGGGGCGACGAGAACGAGATGACGACGACAAGGAGACTGGTGGCCGCGGCCCTTGTGGCGATGCTGTTCCTGGCGGTTGCCGGGTGCGGCGCGATCTCATCGCTCACCGGCCGCCCTAAGATGGCGAGCAAGGCGGACGTGGGGCAGTTGCTTACCTCGCTCGACGAGGAGCTGGCCTCGGTGCTCGAAACCCTGGACCAGCTCGACGACGTCGAGGACGAGGACCTGACTCCGTAGTAGGGGGTTACGCGCGTGAAGAGGCTGACAGCGGCGCTTTTGGTTACGGCTCTGGTCATCATTGCCGTCGCCGGTACGGTCTGGGCGGCAGCCGGGCCCCCCGCCGGCGCGGGGACCAGCAAGCTCGAGAGTTTCCGCCAGGCGTGGGAGCAGGTTAAGGCCCGCCTGCAGATCATGCGCCAGAACCGGGAGACGGCCAACGAGTTCAGGGGCCAGGCGGTTCAGATAGCCGCTCAGATCCGGGCGGAGATTAAGCGGATCCGCGATGGCGGGCTCCCTCTCCAGGAAGAGCAGCACGCCCGGATAAGGGCGGCGGTCGCGACGATGAAGGGCTACGGGCAGTCGATCAAAGACACCCTTGGCGAGATCCGCGAGGCGTGCATCCAAGCCCGCGAGGCCAGGCGCAACTCGGAGGGCGGGCCAGTCGTGGGCGCTTACAGCAGGGCCGAGGCGGTCCAGGAGGCTCGCCTGACCCACCTCCAGAACCTGGTCAACACGCTCAACGACATCCTTACCGAGCTGCAGGCGATAAAGTAGCTCAGGCCGCGCAGCCCGCAGGGGCCGGGTCCCCGCTCCGGGGGTCCGGCCTGCTGTTATAGTGGTAGCAGGAACACGGTCAACGGGAGGTCGTGGCTCGTGAAGTGGAGCCCTCGCACGGTCTATCTCTACCTCGTGAGCTTTGCCGCGCTGCTGATGCTGGTTTTCGGCACGGTCAACCTGGTCAACGGGATAATCGCCTGGTTTGAGCCCGACTGGAGGACGGGCGGGCTTCCATACATCGAGCCGCTGACCCCGGAGGAAACCGCGGCCGAGTCACGCGAGATCGCCATGCGCAATACCTACGCGAAGCTACACCCGGAGCTCAGTGAGAGCGAGATCAACGCCCTTGCCCGGGAGCGCCTGGCGGAGGAGAAGCGGTTCGAATCCGCCACGGCCGTCTACTACCGGGTGAGACGCCTGCTGGAGCCTGTGACGCTGGTGATCCTGGCCCTGCCGATCTACCTTTACCACTGGAGGCGGGCGCAGAGGGGGGTGTAGGGCGAGGGCGGTTTGATACCGAGTGCTACGGTCGGTGGACCGTAGGTAGTACCGTCCTAACACGTTCTACCCATCTGAACCTCGAGCGTCCTCTATAAGAAGGATTTACCTCAACCTCCTAAGCATTAACGTCCCAGGAGATTCAGTACCGGCCTGAAAGGAGGTGAAATTGATGCGGGTACTGGCCAAGCCGCTCCTGGTTTCATTCCTCATAGTCTGTTGTCTTTCTCTCCCTGCGGCGGCCCAGCCCTGGTTGGGGGTCATGGAAGGCAACGGGACGGTGGCCCAGCCGGCGACCCTCGGCGCCGATCTGGGATGGTGCTTCAGGCTTGCAGAGAAGGAAGGGCAGTACTACGTTTCAGGGACCCTCAACATCGTAGAGAAGCTTGGGGACGGCAACCGGCATTTCCAGCTCAAGCTCAAGGGGGCTCTTCTTGCGTCGCCGATGGTCTACAATTTGACGACGGACGAGGTCAGGGTCGAGGCGATGGGGGTCTGGAAGAAACCAGGGGAGCAAGACGAGGAAGTCCTGATCGCCGCGCACTTCCGCGGGCTGGGGAATACGTCCTTCCCGTGCACTGTGTGGTACTGGGTCAAGTCAGGCTCAACTTACATCACTAACAGCAACACGCGGCTACCCCTCACCGGCGACCCGTTCACCATCGTAGAGCCCGTGCCGTAGGCACCAGACAGCGACAGGTGCCAGACAACAAACCGGAGGGCCGGCTGACCGGCCCTCCCGGGTCCACAGCTACTGCCCCCCGGCGGCCCCTTCGTCGCCGGCCGCGGGCTTATCCACGGCCCCGATCTTCCCCAAGGCCTTGACGATCGCAACTCTCACGCCGGGGTAGCTGCATTGCTGCAACTGCCCCACCAGCGTCGGCAACGCCTCGCGGGCCTCGGAGCCCATCAGGCCGAGCGCCTCGGCGGCGCCCTCCCTTGCTGTGGGGCTGCCCTCGGCCAGTGTCCTGAGCAACTCGCCGATCACAGGCCGGCCCAGCGAGCCCAAGGCCTGAACGGCCAGTACCCGGGGGCCTTCGCTCGGATCGCTTAGGGCCCGGACCAGGTACGGCAGGGCGCAGGCGCGCAGCCGGGGCCGTATCTGGCCGAGGGCCCAGGCCGCCCCCCTTCGCACGTCAGGGGACTCGTCGTCAAGTGCCTGTCCGAGGGCGGAAACCATGATCAGCAGTTCGTCCACGGCGATGCCCCTGTGGGCGTCCGCGAACTCCCGCCGCTGCCGCTCCCGCGCCGCCTTCTCCGCGGCGCTCGCCGCGGCGGCCTTTTCCTCAAGGCTAAGCGGCGGCCCGGTGAGCAGCTGAAGCTCGGGCTCGGGCTCCGGCGGGAGTTGCTCGATCTCCGCCAGGTCCTCGAGGGGGACCCTTATCTCGGCGTGCGCCGCGGTTCTGTGAGCAGGCATGAGAACACCGTTGTGAGGTGCGCGTCAAATTGGGTTCCAGCGCAACGCTGCAGTTCCGAAAGGGCCTGTTCGGGGCTCGTCGGGCGCTTGTAGAGGCGCCCGAAGACCATCGCGTCCCAGGCGTCGATTATTGCCAGGATCCGCGAGGCGAGCGGAATGTCCTCGCCGCGCAGGCCCTGGGGGTAGCCCCTGCCGTCCCAGCGCTCGTGGTGGCTGAGTATCGAGTTGGCGATGTGCAGCAGGTCGGGCGATGCGGAGGCGATGCGGTAGCCGATCTCGGGGTGCCGCCGCATGATGTCCCACTGCTCGGACGTGAGCGGCCCGGGTTTCATCAGGATGTCGTCGGGGATGGCGACCTTGCCGAGGTCATGGAGTATGGCCAGCAGCGACAGCTCGGAGAGCTGGTGGTCGGGCAGGCGCAGGACGCGGCCCATCTGGAGGCAGAGGTCGCGGAGGCGCTCGGCGTGTTCCTCGGTTTCGGTGCTTTTCTCGCTGAGGGTCTTCTGCAGCGACGAGATGATCGCGCTGTGGGCGCTGGTCTTTTCGAGGAGCTTGACGCGGTACATGCTGTCCTCTGCCCGGCGCAGGACCTCGTGCACGGAGGTCTTGCCATCCTCCTGGGTCGAGGCGCCGACCGCCATGCTAACCTGGATGGGATCGGGAGCGGCGTTGCGGCACGCCTCGCGTATCCTTATGCAGACCTGCTGCGCCTCGGCCGAGTCGACGCCGGGCATCAGGATGCCGAACTCATCTCCCCCTGTCCGGCAAACCGCGTCGTGGCTGCGGACCGCTTCCCTGAGCAGCCGCCCGGCGCTGATGAGCAGGCGGTCGCCATCGGCGTGGGAGAAGGCGTCGTTGGCCATCTTGAGGCCGTTGACGTCCGCCACGAGGATGCTGAAGGGGTAGACCGGCGATTCCCTCTGGTGCTTGATGGCGTGCTCGAAGTAGCCCCGGTTGTAGAGGCCGGTTAGTTCGTCGTGGTAGCCAAGGTAGCGAATCTCGTCCTCGGTCCGCTGCTGCTCGGTCACGTCGCGGGCGACGCCCTCCACGGCCGTGACCCGACCCTCGGAGTCCCGCTCGACCGTCAGGTTGTGCTCGGTCCAGACGATGCGCTTGTCACGGTGCATGAGGCGGATTCTGGCTGGCCGGCCGTAGTCGGCCGTGCCGCGAAAGAGCCTGTCCACCGTCTCCCGGTCGTCGGGATGGATCAAGTCAAACCAAAGCCCAGGCGTCGAGTACAGCTCGTCCGGCGACCACCCGATGACCCGCGACACGGCCGAGTTGACGTACTCAAGCCGCGGCTCGGGCCCGGCCTCAATCCGGTAGATCACGTCCGGGGCCCGCTCGGTCATCGCCCGGAAGCGCTCCGTATTCCACGCCCTGCGCTGCTCCTCGGCCGTAATCGCCCTGGCCAGGAGCTCCAGGGCCTTGAGCTCGGTCGGCCCGGGCGTCGCGCTCTTGAGGAAGGAGGCGGACAGCACGCCCATCTGCCTTCCCTGGACGACCACCGGGAGCTCCAGAGGCGCGAGACCCCCGGCGGCATGCTGCTCCAGGTGCGGACCGGCCAGGACCACGAGGCCCTGATCGCTCCGGGAGTACTTTGCCGAAACCGCGCCAAGCACGTCGCAGCACGTTCTGGTAAGGAGGTGGATGTTCTCGTCGAAACCCGGACGCAGGCTCGCAATGGTCTCTAGCAGGTTGAGCAGGAGCTGCTCGCTCCCTGAACGGTATCTCGCGGCAAGAGCGTGCTCGACCATGATGCCCCCCGTCCCGGTGCCCCCGCGGCTAGTGCTTTACTTACCTAAGATTCGGTGCATGGGCGGGCTTGGATGAGGGGGCGGGGCCAGATAAAGACCCATTTTCACGGCGAGTTAACCAGGGGCTACCAGGGCAGGGCTAAGCCAGAGACAGGGGCCGGGCGTCTCCCCTTCTAGGCGCCGATGCGGCCCAGCGCCCTCGCGGCGGCGACGCGCACGGACGGGTAGGGGCTGTCGCTGAGCGCCTCGACAAGCGCGGGGATCGCCGCCTCGGCCGGGGCTCCCATCATCCCCAGGGCCTCCGCCGCGGCCTCCCGTGCGGCCGGATGCGCGCCGCTCAAGGTGTTTATCAGGGCGGAAACGGCCTCCGGGCCGATCTGCCCCAGGGCCCGCACCACCGCCCGGCGGACGTCCTCGACCGAGTCCTGGAGCGCGGCGATCAGCACCTGCAGGGCCTGCACCCGCAGCTCGGGGTTGATGTCGGCCAACGCCTCGGCAGCCGCCCGGCGAACGTCGGCGGACTCATCCTTGATCGCCTGGGCCAGGGCTGTAACCAGCACGCTGTGCTTGGCTATCGGAGTCGCCTCCTTTGCTATATGGTACGGAGTCGGAGCGAGCAGTTCCTACCGGCCGAAGGCGAAAAGGATGGCACCTACGAGGGGTTTGGCATGGCACTTGAGGATGAAACGGTGTGGCCGGCGGGCAGCCGGGCGGGGGAGGCCCTACCAGAGCCTGTGGCTGACGTACCGCAGCCAATCGAGGTGGAAGGTCAGGACGATCACCCGTAGCAGGAGCACGGCGAGGAAGCACGCCCGGAGGTACCTGGTCCGGTTGCAGGCACGGTACAGGACGAGCAAGGCGAGGCCGGAGCCGACCAGGGCGACGTAGACACCCGCCTCGCCCCACTCCCGGAAGAGCCAGGCCATGACCGGGTTGGCCTCGCTGATGAAACCCCGCTGGAGGCCGAAGTGGGTCAGCAGGATGTCCAGGGCACCGAGCAGATAGACGACGATGACTAGCATCAGCTGTCTATGTGTTTGGCTCCCGCGGCGGTCTGCTCCTGCCTCAGGCACTGCAGCGCTGTCACGGCGGCGAAGGCCGCGACGTCCCGCAGCAGGGCCTCGACCTGGGACTTGGTCTGGTTGGAGGCCAAGGCCAGCGCGCTGATGACGTCACTGTGCCGCCAGGTCAGACTGCTCCAGTCGTGGCGGGCGTCGGTTGAGGCCATGTGGGAGGAGACAAGGAGGCGTGGGTCCATGGGTCAGATCCCTCCCCAAAAAGAGATCCCTAAGGGTGCTCCGGGGAACACCTGGTGGTCCAGGTCACGTGTCCTTCGCTTTCGGTGTAGACGATCTCGTACCGCCGGCTGCCTCCGAATGGGCAGCGGGGCGTGGGCTTGAAGTGAGCTTTGTACTCCGCTTCGATCGTCGCACCCCAACCGTCGGGCTGGGTAGGGTCGGTCAGCGCAATCACCTCGTCGACGGCTCCCTCGGTCACCGGCCAGGGGTAGATCGGGGTCCGGTTTTCGGCGACCTGCTCGGCACGGTAGCGGACGATGGCTTCGTCGAGCATGCATACGTTTGCGCCGCAGGCGTTGAGCCGTGACTGGTACACGGAGTCGATGATGCGTGGGATGGCCAGGAAGGCGATGATGGCCAGCAGGGCTATCACAAGCAACAACTCGACCAGCGTAAAGCCCTGGTGCTGCCTCAGGCGCAGCGGTCTCACAGATTCCCACACCTCCAGATAACGGGGGACCCCCAACTAAGGGAAGAGCCCCCCGCCGAAGCGAGGGGCTCTTTCTGCACTGTTTCAGCTACTCGTGAACGAAGTTCTGGTTGACTAGGGCAGCACCGTCACCGGTACAGAACACGCCCCAGTTTGTCGTCCCGTCAAACTCGACGACATAGTCGTGA
>Ga0068714_10002894_pt1 | contig 21157 bp, 14 predicted proteins | sample MTBNYHSulfiMetaG_FD_62988 | JGI IMG/M metagenome (GOLD analysis project Ga0068714, IMG submission 62988) | Enrichment culture microbial communities from rom New York Harbor, USA that are MTBE-degrading - MTBE-NYH (New York Harbor Sulfidogenic)... | ecosystem: Environmental > Aquatic > Marine >... | reverse complement strand
CAATTACTCACGGGCTCGCGGCCGCCCGCCGGCCTGCACACCCGGCACATCAGCGGACTGACGACCTGCGCCATCCTCCTGCGGCCGGCACGTACCCGCAGCGCGCCTGGAATTGATATAACCCCCGGCTCACCGGAGACCCTCCCGGAGATCGTCGCGTTCCTGCGGCAACAGGGCCCCCGCCGGCAGTTCTTCCCGGCTTACACTCTCGAAGATTTCACCGGCGGCACCCGGCTTCGCGGGCTGAGGCCGCAGGACATTATGGTCGCTCGCCGTGGGAATGAGGTGGTGGGTGTGATGGCTGTCTGGGACCAGGCAGCCTATAAGCAGGATATCGTTGAGGCTTACGGGCCAACGCTGCGCCGCTTGCGCCCCGCCTACAATCTCGCCGCCCGCTTCCTCAAGGCGCGCCCCCTCACCCCACCCGGGCAGGCCATCCCACTGGCATTCGCCTCGTGCGTCTGCGTTGCCGATGATGACCTCTCCGTGATGCGAGCGCTGCTCTCCGCCTGCGCGGCGAATGCTTACCAGCGCGGAAAAGCGTTCCTGATGCTTGGCCTGTCAGATGAAGATCCGCTCCTCGCGGTCGCCCAGCGGTATCTTCACATACCCTACCACAGCGATCTGTTTGCCGTCTCCTGGTCGGATGAGCCGGTCAACCAGCTCGACGGTCGGATCCCTTATATCGAAATCGCGACCCTTTGACCAGCTGCCAGTCATAACTGAAGGATGGATAATATGCCAGAACAACGACTCACACAATGGGAAGCAACCTCCCTCATGGTCGGGGCCGGGGTTGGCGCGGGGATCATGGCTGTACCGTTTCTCACCGAACGCGTGGGGTTCATCGGCCTCGCCATCATTCTGCCTGTGGCCTGGGCTGCCAGCGCCCTGATCCACCTCATGCTGGCTGAAGTGCTGTTCCGCACCGGCCGCGACCTCCAGATCGTGGAATTGATGCGGTTTTACGTGCTGCGCGGCCGCGCCGGACGCTGGCTGCTGTGGTCGGTCTTCGCACTCCTGAGCATTGCCTTTCTGGCGAACCTGGCGGCGTATGTCTCCGGTGCGGGAGAGATATTAGCCGGACTCACGGGAATCAACCGGCGCCTGGCTGAGTTCCTCATTTATGCGATCTCGGCTGGTGTGGTGTTCTTCGGACTCAAAGCAATCGGTATCGCTGAGCGGTTCGCGACCCTTGCCCTGGTTGGGCTGACCGTCGTGATTGGAGCCGGCGCGTTTTCTGTGCCGTTCCAGTTACAACTTGAGCTGTCAGGATCTGCTACACAGTGGTTGGCGCTGTACGGCATGGTGATGTATGCCTTGTGGACATTCTACAGCGTGCCCCAGGTGGTGAAGGGCCTCGGACCCGATCACCGGGGAGCCGTCCGGGCGATTCTGGTCGGGCTTGGCATTAATGGGGCGCTCACCGCGGTCATTGCCCTGTTCGCGCTGGGGATCTCAACCCGAGTCACCGAAGTGGCCATCATTGGCATCTCAGAGCGCCTGGGAGCCTGGGCAAGTATTACCGGCTCGCTCTTTATAATGTTCGCCCTGGTAACCAGCTACTGGTCCGTGTCGCTGGCGCTCGCGGACATCCTCCGGGAAAGGACCGGCCTCTCAGAGAAAACAGCCTGGCTGCTGGCCACGCTACCCTCGCTTTTGATCTTGTGGTTTGGCGTGTGGCAGTTCCTGGATTGGCTGCGTCTGGCAGCCGGCGCGACAGCCATCGTGGTCGCCCTGATCACCCTCCCCATGTACTGGCAGGCCCGGCAAACCGGCCCGGTCAGCAACCCCGGCTGGGAACTCGGCCGGTGGGGCCAGCCGGCCATGCTCGCGCTCGCCTTGCTCGCACTCGTCCTGATGGCGATCGGTTCCCTGGTATCCGTGTAACAACGAGAATCCATTCACAAGAGACAACTCATTCTCAAAAACATTCGTTGGATTCTAAAAACTGTAATTGCATTGATCGTGCTGGAAGAGTAAAAGCAAAAATGACCTGGACGCGAAAATGTTCGCGGATTCATCCGATTTCCGGTAAATATTCTCCAAAGCCGGGTATATAATTATAAGAACCAATGGGGGCAATAAAGCACCATTGATTTACAGCAAAACACAAATTCAAAGTTCAGGGGTATCAATGATCCATAACTTCGAACAATCCTGCACAGCAACCCACAAAAGACTTTTGCGGTTTTCAAAATTTGCCAATATTTTTGCCTGGATTATCCTCGCAATTTATTTCGTGCAGACTATCGGGCAATTTATTGAGTTTGCCGATCTATTCCGGAGTGACATATTACAGTCAGCAGACGCGGGAATCGCAATTTCTTTCGCCCTGAATACTTTTGGGTATTTCGTCAGAGGGGTGATTTATTGGTTTCTTCTAATAGGAGTTTCATTGGGACTGAAAATTCTGGTGCAAACAGATTTAAACTACCGGGTAAAATCGCAGGCGGTTAACAATGAACAATAACCTGCGAAAAACCATCTATGAGAATTTCCTCCTCAAGGAGACAGATGAGTTGGTTGAGATCTGGGTAACCAACGACCGTGTGGAATGGTCTGACACAGCTTTTGAGGTCATTCAGGAAGTTTTAGAACAGCGATTAGATGAACTTCCCGCGCAAAACGAACCAATTTTCGAACATGAAAAACAGAGCATTCATAATGCAGACGACCAGGATCTCCCCTGGAGTAAATTTACTGATCCTGAAAACGCCCCACTTCTTTACAAGCCTATGGATATCCTCCGGATGAGTTCCTGGTTAAATCAAGCGTCCCGCATTGCTGTGGTACTCTTTATCATAATCAACAACCCAGAACTCAGTAAATTTCAGCGCCTTGTAATGTCTTATTTTTCAGACAACCCGCAAGTGGATAGGCTGGGTTTGTCAATTGCCATTATTTATGGCGGTTTGGCGGTAATACTTGAAGGTTTGATCTATTATTTCTCGTTGAAAGCACTGGCTCACATCCTGAATATCCTGATGGAGATGGAATTCAACAGCCGTGATGTGAGGTGATATCACAATTCCATAAATACCCTATAAACATACCAGCCAGATCAAAGACTATTTTCAACCTGCCCGGCTAACGGGGCTTTCATGCAGCTGGCGCTGCGTTTCCCCGTACCACACCGACTCCACCCACACTATAAGTATGCTTCTTATCTCCATTTTCCAAAATCAACCCGCAGAGGTGTTGGACATTTGCGCCCCGAGTTCAGCCAGGCGTTCCAGCAGCCTGCGGATGTGCCCGCTTTCAATCATCGCCGCCCAATGGCCGTCACAGAAGCGTTCCCCCCGCACACAATAGGTCAGCATGGTCTTGATCTGAGCCAGGGAACTGCGCTTCACAAAATCTTCATCTTCAAGCATCCGGCCCGCTTCCTGGGGATGGTACCCGTAATCACACCAGCAGTCCTTGCTCGCAACCCTGATAAACTCGGCCACAACTTCATCATATTCCGGCCAGGGCATTGTGAAGACCCCATCCTCAACCTGCTTCCCGCCGCCCCAGCGTTTGATGGGTTTAAATCCCTCCGCGTAAAGTTTGGGCAAAAAAGCGGCCAGCTCTTGTATCTCTACCGCATCAGGAAGTCGTGTTTTACGCATCATCTCCGGCCTTTGGTTCCACCAAAATGTTGTTGAATCGATTATGCCATAAAAGTGAAATATAAAACGCGTTTTGATCAGGAATCAACGCGATAATCCTTTTTACTACTTCGGAGGCAATACCAGCCCAATGTTCGCACCCATCGCGCGCGTGTCCCCAGGATTTCAAAATATAGAACCGGATCACCTCCGAACCTGGCAAGCAATTTGCACCTATCCGCTTATAGCCAGTTTACAGCGCTCTCTGAGCGGCAGCAGGAAGACAGGTGTGCAGATGAAACCATTTCGGAAAAATGTGGCCATCGCCATTGATGGCGGTGGGATCAAAGGGGTCATGGTGACCCGCGCCCTTTCCATCCTGGAAGACGCACTTGGAAAGCCGGTCCATGAAATATTTCAGCTGGCGGTGGGCACTTCCACCGGATCGATCATCTCTGCCGGGATCGGCGCGGGCATTTCGGCTCAACGTATGTCCGCGATGTATATCCAGCTGGGAGAAACCATTTTTTCACGCACCCTGCTGCGCGCGCTGTGGCCGCTTACCCGCTACCGTTACGCCGATCAACCCCTCAAAGAAGCACTGAGCGCAGTTTTTGGCGCGATGGAAATGAGCGACTTCTGGCTGCACGACCCGCCGCTGGATGTGGTCATCACCACTTTCGACCTGATGGAAAACCGCACCCGATTCATCAAACCCTGGAAAAAGGAGTATGGCTCCTGGAGCGTGTGCCGGGCGGTGCAGGCTTCCTGCACCGTGCCGACCTATTTCCCGGTATTGGAGGGCCGTTTCATCGATGGCGGCGTTGGTTCCTATGCCAACCCATGCTATCTGGCCGCGTATGAAGCTTCGGTGTGCCTGAACTGGGACCCGGCTGAGACCACCCTGATCAGCCTGGGCACCGGGCGCGCGCCCCATGCCTTCTCTGCCCGCCAGGCTACCCGGCTCTGGCCCTGGCAGTGGCTGGAGCCCACCCTGGGGGCCTTTATGCAGTCCGCCGGTGACCAGCAGGTACATCTGGTGGAAACCTTTTTCAGAAAGCTGGATTTCCGCCGCTTCCAGGTCGACCTGCGTGAGCCCATCGAGATGGATGACCCCGGCAAAATCCCCGAACTGTGCGCTTATGGTGTTCGCATGGGGCGGATGATCCTGGCAGACCGCGTCGATCCTTTGCAAAAAATGCTTCCGGAAATTCTCCAATCCTGATAGTTCTCTTGAAACCTTTTATACCTGATTGACTCATCTGGCTTTAATCTGGCACAATCAGGGAGAAACACCACCCCCACAACTTCTCCATTCCAAAGCATTCGGGCCTTAACTGTATAAGTGTTATTTGTATTGGAGGCGTACCATGTCAAATTCCCACTCAGAATCGCTTTATTGCGATCTAAATCTCATCCACAAGGTGATCTCTCGCGGCGTCAGCGTTTCATTGGAAAACGTTGAAAAATATCGCGCATCTGGTTTCCCTAATGAACGCACCAAAAGAGGTTTCAAGGATTATGTCCGCAACCTGGTCATCACCCTGGAAAACCACCACCATTCAGAAGATGCCATTGCCTTTCCGGTTTACCAGAGATACGCGCCGGAAGCGCCATTTGAACTGCTGGCAACGGAACATCACAACATGTTAACCATTTTGGAAAGGGTGATAACAGCCCTGGACCTTCTAGAAGACCCCTCCCGGGAGTCTGAAGGACTCAACACGCTGCACAACGCGTTGAGTGACCTGTCGGAACTGTGGAACCCGCACATCAACTGTGAAGAAGGGCATTTCTGCGCCCGCAGTCTGCTGTCAAGCATCCCGGAAAAGGAAAAGGTTGAAATTGGCAAAAAGATCAGCGCCCATGCTTCCCAAAACTCCGGCCCGCTCCCCCTTTCGCTGTCTTTCCTGCTGTACAATTTGCCCCCCGATGAACGTGCCGCCTTTTCTCACGGCATTCCAAAACTGGTCACCCGGTTTCTATTGCCGGTGGTATGGCGCCGGCGGTGGATGCCCATGAAGCCTTTCCTTTTGGATCAAACCCCCTGAAACAACACCCGCCCAGGGTATTTCTGCCTTTAAAATCCAGCGGGACGCCAACCAGATCTGGTTGGCGTCCCGCATTTAGTCACCAGTTGGGTCACGCCCCTTTTGCAATATCCTTCGCCAGGGCAATCGCGCCCAGAATACCCGATTTTGTTCCCAGACGCGGTTCGACAATGTATTCCGCGATATGGTCGCTGATCTGCGGCGACTGGACATACCCATTCAGGATGCTCACAACCTCTTTGTGAATCATCGGGAAGAGCTGCTTCTGCTGCATCACTCCCCCACCCAGGATGATCCGCTGTGGTGAAAGCACAACAATATATCCCGCCAGGGCAATCGAGATGGTGCGGGCCTCAATCTGCCAGGCTTCGTGCTCCGCTGGAAGAGTCTCCGCGGGCACACCCCAGCGCGCGTTCATCGCGGGGCCGCTGGCCATGCCTTCAAAACAATGCCCGTGGAAGGGGCAGATCCCCCTGAAGACATCCGGACCTTCTTCCAACGGCAGGATGATATGTCCCATTTCCGGGTGAACCAGGCCGTGCAGCATCTTCCCGTTCACCAGGCCGCCACCGCCAATTCCCGTTCCAATCGTCAGATACACAAAAGTATCCAGACCCTGCGCTGCGCCGTAACGCCATTCCCCATAGCCCGCCACATTCACATCCGTATCAAACCCAATCGGGAGATCAAACGCTTGCTTCAGGGGCTGCACGAAATTGGCATAAGCCCAACCAGGTTTTGGTGTGGAAGTGATATAACCGTAAGTCGGTGAATTCAAGTTCAAATCAACGGGCCCAAAACTTCCTATCCCAATTGAGTCCAGTTTTCCGTGTTTTGTTTCAGCCTTCCTGAAGTATTCAATTGTCCTGCTTAAGGTTTCTTCAGGGGTGGTGGTCGGGAATCGTACTTTATCCCTGAGGTCGTCAGGGCCGGTTCCCACCGCGCAAACAAATTTCGTTCCCCCAGCTTCAATTCCGCCAAAAAGTGGGCTCATCGGGTTTTCCTCCTGCTGAATAATTTGTATCATTATACAAAAGTTCAGGATTAATTACCAAAATTTTTAATGTAATCTCCAGCCAATCCAGTATAATAGAAGCATTGTAATATCAATTTCAAAGGGCTTGTCATTCCGAATGATTGGCCGGGGGAATACTTGAAACATCACTGCAGAATCAACAACGCTCATAAGCCCCTTTGGTATGTGATTTCTGTTGGTCTGGTTATCGCCATATTCCTGTGCCAGACAAATCTTTCGCGGGTTGTTAGCGCGCAAGAAAGTGATGAGGGCCGGGTGGTCCTTAAAACCACCACATTCACCCAATATACCTGGCATCTCTCATCCCGCGCCAGTGGCAAACAAATCTGCGAAGTCATCATCACCCACGAAGGTTTTCCCACCGATCTCGAAATGATGGCAGCCTGCGAAACTAACCTCATTCCACCGCTGCCAACAGCCACCGCCTCCCCCTACCCCTCTCCCACCCCCACCGGAGAATACACCCCAAAACCCACCAAAACCCCCACACTGACGCCCTCTCCCACCGAAGTCAATATTCAAAATTTTTACGAGGACAGCTACTGGGTGTTCATCGCTTCAAGGCAGATCACCCAGACCACCAAAACCACGCTCCCCGAGATGATCCTTGAAATTGAAGCCCCACAGGAACCAGTTTCCCAGGCTTATGTTACCCTTCGGGCATACGATCCCGCTCCCGGATATGACATTACCAGCATCCAGGGTGTCCTGGAAGGGAAGCCTTTCAAATGCAGCGAAGCCGCTTGCGATGTGTACTTCGACCAGGATGCCCAAATTAACTTTTGGGCTACTTCCAGCTTTGGTGATGAAAGCCGGCACCACACAGCAACACTGCGCATGTCCCAAAACCTTTCAGATTACAACGTCAGCGTCACCAACCGCAGTCTGTTCTACCGCTATGTGGATGCCGCGGCAAAAGCCTGGAAAGGGGTAGCTCTGGGCACTGAACCGCAATGGGCTTACCTTCCCCAAAACCCTTCCCAACTCAACACCAATAAAACCCTGCACTACCTGGCAGCCAAACTGATCGTAAGCGGCATTGTCGACACCTCGGATTGCCCTGGCAATGGCATGTTTGATAACTGGGCGCCCAATGGCTGCGGGATCGAAAAAGCCCGCCCGGCCCTAATCTCCTGGCAAAACCGCTTTGATAATGTCATCTGGAATGCCTCTTTACAGTACGGTGTTCCTGCCAAGCTGATCAAAGCGATTATCGAACAGGAATCACAATTCTGGCCCGACAAAACCGGGACCGACTTTGTGGACGAATATGGCTTTGGTCAGCTCAACGAGTTTGGCGCAGATGTAGCCCTGCGCTGGGATAAAAGCCTGCATGACCAGGTCTGCTCTGGGACCCTGTTTGATTGCCCGGAATATTACGCCAACCTCCCAACGTATTCTCAGGCAATGCTGCGCGGCCGGCTGCTGCAGCTGGTCAATGCCAACTGCCCTACTTGCGAATATGGTATTGACCTGATCAAAGCCGAAGACAGTATCGACATCATAGCCCAAACAATTTATGCCAATGCCCGCCAGGCCGGTTATATCCTTGAAAAATATGAAGCAAAGACCCAGTACGAAGACCTGTGGCGCTTCACTATGGTCTCTTACCACGCTGGTTACCAATGCCTGGAAGACGCGATTACCCGGACCATATCGCAGGGAGAACCCCTTACCTGGAAATATGTTTCCTACCATCTGAACTGCGAAGGGGCAGGACCTTATGTGGATAAAATATGGGAGAAATTGAACGCGTTTGAGGAATATTACCCATCCGTGGTTTCCGTCAATGCTGTCGCTCAGTTCCCCACCGCCGTGCCGCTCCTTCCAACACCCACCTACCAATCCAATTTTCTTGATGGCACCATCCACATCTTCATGTTCCTCGACCGGGATGGCGATTATCAAATTGATGACAATGAACGCATTTCAGAAGCCGCAATCCGGGCAGTTTTTCCAGATGGTGAAGTCCGCCAGGGAAAAATCACGGAGGGTGAAGTCCACATGAATTTCACAGGGAAGAGGATCGGGTCTGAAGTGACCATCACCGCCCCTGAACTGTATGAAAGCTTTACAGAAACCATTCCCAAAACCGGGGATGTGCTGGTAATTTTCCGGATTGAGCAGCCCGCGCTGCCCATAAACCTGCCTTAGCGAAGGATCAATTGATATATGTCAGATCAAAAATTTAACGCTCCAACCGACCCTGAACTCGTACCCCAGCCTGCTCCCGCTTCTGCGGAGCAGCCGGACGCGATCCGCTCCGCGTTCAACCAGCAGGAAGACACACCGCAACTAAAACTAAAACAACCTTCTGGAAGAGGTGGCTTTTTTCAAAATCTGCTCGATGCGGTCAAAGATGTTTTGGGGGTTGGGGAAGATGAAAGCGCGGATGGCTCAACAGGTAACATCCAGGATATCAACCTTCTGCCGGTTGACGAGGATCATTCGAATGAGCAGGGTCAGGACCTTGAGCCGGGATTTTCGTTCATTGAACAGGAGCGTTTGATATTACACAAGATGGAACCCCCGCGTACAGAGAACAATACCATCTTCGCTGATGAAACCAACGGCAACGCATCAACGCCGGAGGAAGAGTCGCAACCGCTCATCGAAAACACTTTTCCGTCTAATAAAGTAACCAAAACCTTTCCCGATGAAGAATCCCTGGCGGAGGAAGAACTCGATCTCACATCTTTCCTCCCCGAGGCAACCGGGTTTCCAAAAGAAGAATCAACCACCACACAGCCTGCTGAAGATGAGCCTTCAGATCAGCCGTACAATCCCATCGAACCGGCAGCGCCTTACGCCCCTCAGATAGAGTCAGCCGCTTTTGCGCCGGACGAACAACCCCAACGAAAACAAAACTTCACCCGCGAAGACCTGAACGCCTTCCTGTCCGAATTGGATGCGCGTGAAACCCGGATGTCCGGTCAAAGCAAACCGGAAGAGATCATCAAAACTGAATCTGAACAGCGTGAATTTGACAGTCTTCGCGCGATGTTCCAGGAAGAGGACATGTCTGCAAGCGTACGAGATGAGGGCCATCCCGACTTCTCTGCCCCTCAGAAACAGCAAACCCTGGATGATGAATCTGATTTCACCATCACAGAAGAAGAAATAGAGACATTAAATCCAGAAGATTTCCTGCCCGAAAGCCTGCGGACAGGCTCGGAATCGGATATTTTTGTCTTTGAGGATGAAAGCGGGCTGGTCGAAGACAAAGACACCCCACAGGGTCAACCGGAGTTGATTGCCGACCAACCCATTGATTCAGTTGAACCTTTTTCCCTCGATGACGAGACGCGCGGATATTTGGATGGTCTGCGCGCGACCTTTGAATCGGATGAACCGCAGCCGATTCAATATCAATCTCCTTCAGAGAACAAACCAGAACTACCCGGGAGCACAAAACAAACAGAAAAAGATTCAAAAAAGAATGTCCCGAACACCACTTCTTCTATAGACAACAACGACCTGTTTTCCAAATTTGCCGTCGAAAAATATGAAGATACCCCCCGATTGGAAGATGAGAAGCCTGCCAAAACCGGGAATGGCCTGGCAGGTTTCTTGAGCAAATTCACCAAATGGAGCATTAAAGAAGAGCTCCTGGTGGGAGCCGCTGTCCTGTTTGGAATGCTTGTTTTTGCTACCATAATCATCGTCGCCATCAACGCCATCTTCCTCCCCTTAATCCGTTCCTTCCAGTTACCTGATTCCAATACCAGCGTCCTTGAAGCGCGGGCTGATGTGGCGGACCCTTCTGTTTACCCAACCAGTTTGAAACTGCCAGGCGGGTGGGTTTTCACCCTCCAGCAAAGCACCATAAAAGAAGATCGTTGGGAACCGGCAACCGCAGAATATCTCCAAAACGCGACCATCCGAAGAGTGGTTGCCATTCCCTGGAGCGAACAAACGGAAGCGGTAATTGCCACTTTTGAAAAAGGTGATGAGCTTTTACTCTTCATGAACAACAACGACGTAAAGGGCTACAAAGTGGAAGAGGTGAAACAGGTCTCCCAGGATGACACCTCCATCCTTCTGGATACCCGGCCTTCACTGGTTGTGATTCTCTACCATCCCGATGCCGCCTCACGTTGGGTTGTACTCTGCGAACCCTGACGGCCCCAATTTTCTTTACAATTTGCTGACAATACGGCTCGAATTTCGAAGCTTTCAAATTTGTATGGTTTGAGCATGGTATATTTTCTGTTTGTTTATCGTATAATTTATTAAAAGCTACTCTTTTCTGCGATAAGGATCACCCTTGACAGGATCTTTTAGAAAAGCGTAAGTGGGGAACAATTTGAGAATAAAATGGAACAGGCTCAATCGGGGGGATACACCTTCAAAACCATTTCAATGTGATGGAGAGAAGGTTCATTCAAATCGGTTTACTGGCTTACCCGACAGTTCAATTGGCCCAAATGGAACGCGAAGATTGCCGTTGATTTCAGGCCTAGAAAAAATTATCTACCATCCAACAACCACTTCAACGCACGGGCGGTTTGGCTGCCGGTTTTCTCAGGCTGGCAGTAATTTATCAGTTGTCAGCGCGGCCCCAGAGACCCTCTCTTTGGAACAAAACACAGCACTTGAGAAAACCCGGTTAGGGATTACCATCCGTCACCAACGAAATATCACCGTCTGGTATAAGCCATACCGGGTGATCCCGTTTATCGTATTAATTCTCACTATGCATTCCGCTGTTATTAATGAGGTGCCCCCAAATGGCGAGTGAACATGTTTTAGTTGTAGATGATGATGAAAATCTGCGTTATCTGATGTCTGTAACCCTCAAACGCGCCGGTTACCGGGTCGATTCTGCCGGGAACGGCGTTGAAGCCCTGGAGAAGATTCAATCCTCAAAAGAAGATCCATACAACGTGCTGGTCACCGATCAGATGATGCCGGTAATGGGCGGCATTGAATTGTTGAAAAAAGCAAAGAATTTAGACCCCCATCTGGAAGTTATTGTCATCACCGCGGCCGGCACGCTTAAAGCCGCAATTTCCGCGCTGAAGGAAAGTGGGGCGTTTGATTATCTGCTTAAACCCATTGAGTCCATGAATCAACTGACGAACGCAGTTGAAAATGCCTGCGCGCACCGGCAGTTATTATTGGAACATCAATGGCTGCAAACCCAGGCCCAAATTGAAGCCCAACGCTTGAAATCGGTGGTAGCCTGCTCAGGCGATGCCATTATGTCCGGAAGCGAAGAGGATCTCATAAAGATTGCCAACCCCGCGGCGGAAGCATTATTAAAACGCGCCAATCTCGTGGGGGAAAAAGCACAGGATTGCCTGCCACAGAATCTTGTGTCAATTCTCAACGATTGGAAAGCCGGGGGTGGCAGTGCGCCGGCAGCCCTGGAGATCAGCTGGGAGGGTGATACTGTGCAGTTGGTTAGTCTCACTCCTGTATCAGAAGATAGAAATCGCCCCCAGGGCTGGGTGATGACACTGCGCGATATCACCCACCAGAAGGATCTCGACAGATTCAAAACCAAGATGTTGGCTGATGTGGTAAACCAAATTCAGCCGCCGCTCACCCAGGCCATGAACGCGTTATCCGAATTGAGCGCTCTGACAGCCAAAGATGCTCAACTCGCCAGCCTGGTAAACCAACTGGAACAAACCTGCGATCATGTTCAAAATTGGGTTGAAGAACTGCGGGGATTGATCCAAACCAACCCGGCAGAACGATAAACCTTTCCACGAGGTTGATTTTTCAAATATTCCGTGTCCGGCGGTTCAGAATAACAGTCCGGAGCAGCCCAATTCCAAACCATTTTCCTGTAAACGTTGATTACTTTTTCGGTCACTGCCAGAGCGCGGCTGTCTTACCCTTTTTCCGGTTAAATTAATCCTGGAAATTTCACTATAATAAATACTATATCGTCATCTGGATTAACAGCAGGGACTGCAGAAAGGAATGTTATGGACCGTTACCGGGTAAAACCTGAAAAAGAAATCCGTCTGAAAGATTTTGATCCCAATGACTCCAGCACCTTTGATGGAAAGAAAAAAGAAGGTAAAAAATATTTGTTGGAATTGAACGAAAAACTGGAATCCTTGCAGGAACTTTTATATGCCGAAGGCAAGCATAAATTGCTGGTAGTACTGCAGGGCATGGACGCGGCCGGAAAAGATGGCACCATCCGGCATGTGTTTGAGGGCGTAAACCCTCAAGGGGTGCGTGTTGCCGGTTTTAAAGTCCCTACCGATGAGGAGTTGGGGCACGACTACCTGTGGCGGATCCATAAACAAACCCCTCGCAGCGGTGAGATTGTCATCTTCAACCGCAGCCATTACGAAGATGTGCTGGTGGTGCGGGTCAAAAATATGGTGCCGGAAGAAGTCTGGAAAAAGCGTTATAACCACATCAAGCAGTTTGAAAAAATGCTGGCCGAAGAGGGAACAACCATTCTAAAATTCTTTCTGCACATCGATCAGGACGAACAGAAAGAGCGATTCCAGGCCCGCCTGGATGACCCCACCAAGCATTGGAAATTCAACCCCAACGACCTTAATGATCGGGCTTTGTGGGATGATTTCCAACACGCCTATGAAGATGCCATCAACAAAACCAGTACCGAAATGGCGCCCTGGTATGTCATTCCCTCCAACAGAAAATGGTACCGCAACCTGCTGATTGCCGAGATCCTGATCAAAACGCTTAAATCCCTCAACATGAAGTATCCGGAAAACCCCGCGGACCTCTCTGATATTCATATTGAGTGAAGCAACCTCAATCGATCACAACTTCCTGTTTTACGCTTGCCGTAAATCATCTTCTTAAACTACACAGCCCCAGATGTCCGTGGGGCTGTGTGTTATCTCAATCCCTTGAGTTTCAGGGAAAAACGGTCATAAAAAGAGCTTTCAGCTATTTGTTGACCTGGAACTTGGTTTCGCCCTTCTCAAAGAAATCTCGGATCTGGTTGATCGCCGCCAGTCCGGCATTGGTGTTGGCTTCCGCGGTCTGCGCGCCCATCTTCTTGGGGGTGAAGAAATACCTTCCGGGGAACTTCTCAACAATTTCGTCCTTGCAGTCCGGCGCAACATCCGCGATGTAATAAAAATCGCTGCGCTTCGCGAACATCTTCAGCAGGTCCGGCTCGTTCACTACCTCTTTACGGGCGGTATTGACCAGCACGGCATGTTCCGGCATGAGGGAGAGCAGGTTTTCATTGATCGAATTGCGGGTTTCATCGTTGGCCGGGATATGCAGAGAGACGTAATTGCAGGTTTTATAAAGTTCTTCGATGCTGTCCACGGCGCGGGTTCCATCCTGCTCAATCAGCGCTTTGGGGATATACGGGTCAAAAGCATAAGTTTCCATACCAAAACCGCGAGCGATCCGGGCCACATTGCGGCCAACATTTCCATAAGCGTGCAGGCCCAGTTTTTTACCCATCAGTTCAATTCCAGCCGAACCATTGAAGCTGTTGCGCGCCAGGTAAACCATCATCCCCAAAGTCAGCTCAGCAACCGCGTTTGCGTTTTGGCCTGGTGTGTTCATCACAACCACGCCCTTTTCAGTCGCAGCCTCTAAATCAATATTGTCATAACCGGCGCCGGCCCGAACAATAATTTTCAGATTCTTACCCGCTTCAATGATTTCCCGGGTAGCTTTATCACTTCGAATGATCAACGCGTCCGCATCCGCCACTGCCGCGACGAAATCGGATTGGTCCGCGTATTTCTCCAACAAGGCGAATTCATAACCCGCTTCAGCAGCGGTCTTTCGAATGCCTTCCACAGCCTTTGGGTCAAACGGTTTTACCGTTGCAACTAAAACTTTGGTCATTTCTTTATCCTCATTTTTTATGATATTGAAAGCCAACCCGGCAAGATATTCCGGGTTGGTCAGCAAACTAATTCTTCGCCTCGAAGTCTTTCATGCAATTCACCAATGCTTCCACACTTTCAAGCGGGAGTGCGTTATACAGCGAGGCACGGAAACCTCCCGCGTCGCGGTGGCCTTTGATCCCCACCATACCCCGCTCTGAAGCAAAGGCCAAAAAGGCGCTGGTAAGCTCTTGATATTCGTCTTTCATCAGGAATGTAACATTCATCCGGGAGCGGTCCGCGGGGTCTGGAACCGTGCAGCGGAAGAGCTTGTTTCGTTCAATTTCCTCATACAGCATGTTCGATTTCTCGATATTCATTTTTTCCATGGCCTCAACCCCACCCAGGTTCTTCAACCACTTCATGGTTTGCAGCGCGGAAAAAATGGCCACAACCGGCGGTGTGTTGAACAGAGAACCTTTTTTGATGTGAGTGCGGTAATCCACCATCGTCGGCAGCGGTCGGTCTACTTTACCCAGAATGTCTTCACGGATTACCACAAAGGTCACCCCAGCCGGCGCCAGATTCTTCTGAGCGCCGCCATAGATCAGACCATACTTGGAAACATCAACCGGACGGCTGAAAATATCCGAGGACATGTCCGCCACCAACGGCACAGGGGAATCATAATCTTTCAGGATTTCGGTGCCGCGTATGGTGTTATTGGATGTGATGTGGAAGTAATCCACATCCTGGGGTATGGTAAAGTCTTTTGGAATGTAAGTGTAATTTTTATCCGCTGAGGAAGCTACCACATCCACACTGCCAAACAATTTGGCTTCTTTGATCGCTTTGGTTGACCACGCGCCGGTATCCAGATAAGCCGCTTTGGTCTGAAGCAGATTGTAAGGTACATGGAAGAACTGTGTGCTCGCGCCTCCACCCACAAAAATAACAGAATATCCGGAGGGAATACTCAGCAAATCCTTGAATAAATTCGCCGCGTCTGCCATGGTTTGATCGAACTCTTTGCTGCGGTGGGAGATTTCCAGCAGAGAGAGCCCAGTCCCTTCGTATTCCCGGATAGCTTCTATTGTTTTATCAATTGTGTATTGAGGTAGAATGGATGGACCAGCATAAAAATTATGTTTCTTCATTTCTCAAGCCCTTTTCCTTAAATAAGTGTTAGAAGTTAATTAAAGTGACGCCTGTTAAATTATAGTACAAAATCAAGTTGATTTGTCAGACAAATCAACTGTTTTTCACATGTAAACTATCCTCTCTTTTCACCACCTTCCTTTCCCTGATACAGATCTCACGCAAAAAAACTCCAAGAAAAGAAAAAGGATGGAAAGCGTTACACTCTCCATCCTTTCTTGATCAAACCATCTTACATTTCCTCAACATCTCTTTACCAGCCGCTCTCCAGGCTGAGTTCTACCCGGTCGCCCACCATCACAACCTGGGCAAGGAATGCGCCTGTCGCTTTTGTCTGGCTGCCAATAGCCAGCGTGCCTTGTGGCGCATACAGATTTGCTCTCAGCTCATTTTGCTTTCCGATGATAACCGCCCTGGATGTTGTCTTGCCCTGCTTTTCATCCATGCCGCCGATGACGATCCGCAGGTCGCCCGCTGTCAGCCCGGCGGCACTTTCTGCCGGCATAATTTTGACTTGCTTGCCGGTGTGCAGGCGAGTCGAAACCCGAATCTCAACCGGCGCTTCGATCAGGATCTGCGCGTCCTCCAACATCTGAATGGAGTAGAAATCATAGACCCCTCCGGTCAGAACCAGGGTTGCGCCGCGGTTGAGTCGCAAGTCTCCGTAGCTCCCCGCCTCCAGTGTCAGCGAATCGTTGCGAGGCACCTCGATCGCCATTTCACCGGCCATTGAATCCGGGACCATTGGAAGGGCATCTACCAGCGGCAGCTCGAGTGGTGTATACTCGTTGCCCAGAATATTGCCCTTGTTCAGCAAACTGTTATAGAACACATCAAAGGCCTGGGAGCCATTCAACAATTTGACCCTATCTGCCATCAGGCGTGAAACCGGGTTAAGAATTTTGACCTTGGGGGTCAGGATAGCTTCGCCTAATTCATTAACTCCAACATCACCGCTGAGGATTGTGGCGCGTGGCAGCATTAACACCCGTTCTTGTGCCAGCACTACAAAATCTTCCAGCATTGGCCGCAGGTCCAACCCGACCAACACCGGGTCATGATCAGAAGAGCGGTACGGGTCCGGCGCGTAGAGCGCGTCCTGATTGTAATCGTTGTAGTTCATCGCCTCCGGCTCGTCAGCATTGATATGCCAGATGGTAGTGCCGGTAACCTGCCCGGCCAGATGATCGCTGACCAAAGCCTGATCCAGCACACCCGACTGGCCGTAGAACTGATAGGAATAGGCATATGTCCCGATATACGTATCAATCAGGCTGGTGTAACCCGCATCCTTAATCGCCATGATGGGATCTTCCATCCCATAGGAGTTCAGATCGCCAAGGATCAGGAAATCCGGATCGGCCACACCGGTAGGATAGGTTGCCAGATAGCGCGTCAGGGCTTCAGCAGCGGCTTTGCGGGTCAGGTTGCAGTTGCCCTGCCCATCCCCAATGTCCGGATCGCCAACATCATTGCAGTCGGAGCCTTTTGATTTCAGGTGGTTGACTGCCACCGTGAACCGCTCGCCGCTGTCCACTTGTTCAAAAGTCTGAATTAAGGGCGGGCGGTTCTTGTCATCAAGAAATTCCGGATCAATTAAAGAATCGAGGATCGCTGTTGTGCCCACCATGGTCACCCTGGCGGGTTGGTAGAGCAGCCCGACCGCGATTTCATCCGTTCCAATCTGCGGCAGGCCAGGGTCAACAAATGCATAGGTCCCCGCGCCAGCAACTTCATTCAACCCGTTCACCAGGTCCTGAATGGCGCTGTATTCTCCATAGCCATCATTCTCAATTTCCATCAGGCCAATCACATCCGCATCCAACGCGCTGATGGCCGCGATGATCTTTTCCCGCTGGTGGGTGAACTCTTCAAGTGTATCTGCTCCACGCGAGGTCGGGAATCCGCCTCCCATGCCATCGCCGTTGAAGTAGTTCAGCACATTGAAACTGGCTGCTTTCAGACTTCCGCCCACTTCTTCCGGCGCCTCAGGCCGCAAATTGACAGAAGTAAAATTGACTTCCTCAACAGACAGGATCCGGTAGAAATCGAAACCATAATACAGCACGCCTTCCAGGCCGGGGATGGTGTCGCCCGGGCGCAGGGTTCCGTTTGGCCCAAGGTAAGGCGGCAGCGGCTCCGGGTTCTGGATCGTGCTGGCATCATCCAGCAGAACGCGGCTGCGGTCGTTGAAATCCTGCAGCGCCAGCGCCGGCGCGCCGGGCAGCTCAACCTGAGTCGGGGTGAACAGCGGCCCGTCAATCGAAAGGTCCACTTCCCCATACCGCCCCAGGGTGTAGTTCCCGGTCACAAACAGCTGCTGGTCCACCTTGATATACATCCCTTCATAGGTTTCCCACAGATCCAGGCTCGAGATGGGTAAACTCACCACCACCGCTTCAGGGGCAATTGCGGGCTCGCAGATCAAGACCTGACTGGTGTTGGTGATTTCCGTCAGGTCATAATACTCCACAACCTGCCCGCGCACCCGGACATGGTCTCCAACGCTGACATCTACATTGTTCCCGTAAACGTACACCCCATCAGAGGTGGCGGGATTGCCGTCACCCACCGGGTCCTGCACAAAGAAACCTTTTAACTGGTCTGACCGTTGGAAATCAGCGGTAACCACACCCTGAATTGCCACTTCGGTCCCGGCCAGCGGGCTGGCTGCGCCGCTGCCCTGCACGGTGTAGACCGGTGTGTAGGGATCGCCGCACTGCTCAACCGGCGGCGGGGTTTCGCACAGGTTGGCAGCGCCAGGCGTCGCGAAAGCCTGGAGGTATGTTTCGGTGTTGCGCGCGCCGCCGGCCCCATTCGGGCAGCGCTGGCTGGAATGATTGTCTTTGTCTCCGCCGCCCGCCTCATTGACCTGAGGCTGTCCCTCATTCAGCAGCACCAGCAAGCCGGTAGCGTCCGCGTCATCGGTGTCATACACCACAGCGTCGATCAGGTTTTCGATTGTCGCAGCCGTGCCGCTCGGGAAATCCGCCGCGTCTCCCAGGTACAACGCCACCGCGTCCGCGCCGTTCTGCAGCAGATTGCTGGCGAATACAATCCCCGGCGCCGGGGTAACGCCCGCGTTGCCCAGCAGGAAATACCCACCGGCATCGGTGGTGTACCCATCCAGGTCGTAGGCCGCGTAAGAGGTGTCGCTGCTGCCATTGTAGAAAACCACCACCAGCCCATCCAACGCGGTGTTACCCGTGCCGCCATCATACAGTTCGACAAACTCGAGAACATCCGTGCTGGGGGTATCCGAATCCAGTTCGTTGATGAGTACATCCGGAACTGGGGGAGGCGGGGTTTCGCACTGGTTGGCCGCGCCGGGCGTGTCATCCAGGCCCGCTTCAAACAGCCCGACCACCCAGGCCGCGTCGCACACAAAGGCGTGGCCGGGGACAAATGACCCATCAGGCCCTACCGATGGCGGGCCGTAATGATACTCGGTCCCGGCTGGCGGGTTTTCCTCTTCCACCAGCGCGATCCGGTCCAGTTCGGCTTCCCAGGGCATAACATCCAGAACACCGTCATCATCCGTATCCAGGTCGTCCCCATTCGCTCCGCTGAAACCGTATACCAGCAGGTGGGTCACGTTATCGCTATTCTCAAAATTCAAATCCGCTGTCAGGTTGGCAGTGCCTAATGTGAAGGTGCTCTCGGCAGCCACAAAATAGCCGCTGGCCGGAATGGCCTGTCCGCCCAGATCGGCAACCGCCTCAATCACCCCGCTGCCGCCGGTCCCATCCCCAAGCACCAGGTAGGTCAGGCCGTCCAGCAAGGTATCCGCCGGGCCGTACAGCTCAAAATACTCATCATTATCATCGCCAGTCTGATCAATCCGCACTTCGCTGATCAGCACATCCGGAAGGGGTGGAGGAGGTACCTCACACATATTCTCGGCGCCGGGCGTGTCATCCAGCCCAGGATCAAACAGCCCGACCACCCAGGCCGCGTCGCACACAAAGGCGTGCCCGGGGACATAAGATCCATCAGGCCCTATCGATGGCGGGCCGTAGTGATACTCTGTCCCGGTTGGTGGGTTCTCTTGTTTGACCAGCGCGATCCTATCCAGTTCAGTTTCCCATGGGGTCAGGTCCAGCGTCCCATCATCATCCGTGTCCAGGTCATCGCCATTCGCGCCGGTAAACCCATAAACCAGCAGGTGGGTCATATTGTCGTCATTCTCGAAATTCAAGTTGACCACCAAATCCACGGTGCCCAATGTAAAGGTGCTCTCGGCTGCCACAAAATAGCCGTTGGCTGGGATGGTCTGCCCGCTCAGATCAACGACTGCCTCAATCACCCCGCTGCCGCCGGTCCCATCCCCAAGCACCAGGTAGGTCAAGCCGTCCAGTGAGGTATCCGCCGGGCCGTGCAGCTCAAAATACTCATCATTATCGGTGCTGGGCTGGTCAATCCGCACTTCACTGATCGTCACCCCCATTTCAGGCTGGGCCAAAACAGGCTTTGCCGGGTTGAAACCACCCGCGGCCACCAGTAGAAAAACAATAAGAATTGCGTTTATTGATCTTGATATTCTTCTATTTTTCATTTCCGCCTTCCTCCCTTTACAAACGAAAATAACTATCTTGATTTAGACACACCGTCAGGCTTATATTGTTGGGTTTCGCTTTGATCCTTGCCAGGATTGAACCAGCTGCGCATCGCTCAACCCAACCTGCAAAATTCAACGTTTTAGCCAGAAACCCATTCAGGCACACCGCCAGAAAGTCTCAATCCGATGATCGAACCGCGGTTTCGCTCCTCCTTTCTTTTCCAGCCATACCCGGACGTAAAAAAACCCCTCCAGAACTGCTTAAATCTTCAATTATCCTTATTGTTTCGGATCACATGGATATGAATGCCAACCAGTTGCAGATAAGCCATCATTCAAACGCGCTTTCAGGATAAACAACCGGCTCAAACAGCCTGAACCGGTTTGACTTAACAACAACCTTACAATCACCTTACAGTTTTATAATACCCTTTTTTCTGAGCGGAATCAACTTAAAAAAAGCCATCTCCGGGATGGCTTTCAATGATTTCCCACTGGGGTTTTACGATCACCCGATTGCCAGATTCAAGGCCTGGTTGGCAGCGTGCTCCGCCTGATAGATCTCCAGCAACTGATCTCGAAGGTTCATTAATAAATCATTCATTGCCTCATCCCCCAACGGAAAGCTTTCGTTAAAGCCTCGCTGCAGCTCAGAGATGAGCGCCTTGAATTCCCGGTATTCTTCCAATCCCTTCCCGCCCTTTTCCACCAGCACCGCAAGTTTTTGTCTCTCCAGGGTTTTGATGCGGGCAAAAGCGGGCAGCTCGTCAGGAAGGGCGCTCTCTCCCAGAGACAACCACTGTTCTTCGATCGCCCGGTATTGGCCGGCGATTTCTCGCAGCGCCGGCTTGTGGAGCAATTCCGCCGCTTCGCCCAAAAAATCCGCGTACAGGCCGCGCAGGGTACCCCCATCTGACCAGTCGGGTAAGGTGTGCAGGAAAATCGCCTTGAGATTGCCATACAGATAG
>Ga0068714_10002892_pt1 | contig 21176 bp, 19 predicted proteins | sample MTBNYHSulfiMetaG_FD_62988 | JGI IMG/M metagenome (GOLD analysis project Ga0068714, IMG submission 62988) | Enrichment culture microbial communities from rom New York Harbor, USA that are MTBE-degrading - MTBE-NYH (New York Harbor Sulfidogenic)... | ecosystem: Environmental > Aquatic > Marine >... | reverse complement strand
TCGCAACTCCCATTATCCCAGCTCAGAGGGATCACCGCTCTTGATTTCAAGCGTTCAACTCAGGAACTTCGTGAAATATCGAGGCTAGATGACATAGGGATTCCCAGGTGAGGGTCCGAAGAGATTCGGGCTCTCAAGGTAGTTCGGTTGAACCGGGGCGGGGGTTCAAATCGCCTCGTCGGCTTCACGCTCTAGCCGTGGCCGTCCTGAATCTCCTGCAGCAGCGACCCGGCAATCTCACGCACGGCCACTCGCACTTCCGCGGGCTCGAGCACCTCGGCCTCGCCGAGATACGCGGCCACACGCCGCGCGAGCCAGTGCGGCCCCTGGTACGGGACGCGCACGATCGTGCCTTCGCCCTCGCCCGCCTCCACGCTCATCCCCGGCCAGTCGTACACGTCGGGAAGCGTGGCACCGGGGGCGAAGCGGACGCGGGCCACCGGCAGCGCGGAGGTGTCCGGGACCACTCCCGGGGCGACGTTGGCCGGGCACTCGAAGTGCTCGCCGATCGCCACGGCCTCGCGGATCCGGTCCAGCCGGAAGACCCGCTCGGCGCCGGCCTGCTCGCAGAAGGCGGCCACGTACGACACGCCGTGGCGGTTTGAGAGCTCCCACGGGTGGATGACGCGCGCGGACGTCCGTCCGGTGGACCCGGTGTGATAGACGATGCGCACCTTCTCGCGGGACTCGGCAGCCTCGGCCAGTGTGGCGAAGATGTCGCCGGTTCCGCCCGGCGCGGTGGCCGCCAGAAGCGTCCGCCTCAGTTCGTCAGGCGCGGCCGAGGGCGACGCGGACGCCAGCAGCCGTTCGAGCAGGTCGCTTTCCGGCGCGTATCCGATCTCCTCAAGCGCCGAGGCAAGCGCGCGGCACTCGGCGTGGGTGAAACGGACCGGCCGGTTGAGGCCGTGCGGCTCGATTATGACGCTCACGGTATCCTCGTCGATGACGAGCTCGATGAGGTTGGCGGGGTCAAACGGCGGCAGCCCGCACAGCGCTAGCGTCATGAGGTCGTCGGCGACCTCCTCCGTGGAGCAGCCGACGAGTGTGGCCAGCCACGCGAGCGAGAGCGTCTCGCCGCGATGGAGGTGCGGCAGCAGCGCGAGCATACGGCGGGTGCGCTCTGCGGTTCCCGGCCGGCTAGCCATGGATCGCCACCACCTTGCGGAGGTGCGCCTCGAGCGAGGCAACAAGCTCGGGCGGGTCCACGGGCACGATGCCCGGACCCGAGTCAACGATCCACTCGGCCAGCCGTTCGAGGCTCGCGGCCTCAACGGTCCAGAGCGCCGAGCCGTCCTCGCCAGTCTCGATCGTGCCGTGGCCGAGTGCGAGCCGCGGGGCGCGCCACGCCTCGGCAGGCGCGAAGCGGAGGCGCGCCACGAACGGCGCGCTCCCGTACTGGAACGGCAGGCGCTCGTGATCGCGGATGTCGAAGTTCTCGGGACGCTCGAAGTCCGGCGTTCGCGGCCGCGCGGTGTTCACGCTCACGTCCGCCATCCGCGAAAGCGCGAACGTGCGCACCTCGCCGCTGGGATGATCGTAACCGGTCAGGTACCAGCGGCCGCTTCTCACGTGTATGCCGTAGGGGTCCACCTGCCGGAGCTTCGTTGCGCCGCCCGCGTTCGTATACGTGAACGTGGCGGTCTTGCGGACGCGGATCGCATCGGCAAGCACCGCCGCCGCACCGGTTTCGCCATCGCGCGAAACGCGCGCCTCCCCGGCCGAGGCAACCGCATCCCGCTCGCCGCCCGTCTCCAGCTTGCCGAGTGCAAGCACGAGGTCGTCGCGGAAGGGGAAGCCGGGGTCGTCCGCGAGCGTGGCGGCAATCGTGCGGATGGCGGCGATCTCGGCCCCGGAGAGCTCGATCGGCCTGGCAAATGTGGCCAGCGGGTCGATCCGGTATGCTTCACCCTCGGCGGTGTGCGTCATCTCGATTCCGAGCCCGATGGCCCGGAGCGTGTCCTTGTCGCGCTCGAACATGCGCCCGAACGCCGCGTCGTCCTGCCCGTCGGGATAGCCGAGGCCCGCCACGCGGCACTCGGCGGCCGTAACGCAGGTGCGGCGGGATGCCAGATAGAGTGCGAGATTGACCTGTCGTTCTGATGCATCGGGCACGGCACCGCTCCTCCCTCGGATGAATCGACTGTGATTCTACCGCGAGACCGCGCGGTGCGCAGAATGACCGCGTGGAGCGGTTGCCGGAGGCGTGCCGAGGCGTGCCGAGGAGTGCCGAGGAGTGCCGAGGAGGGCGCGATTCGAGCCGGAGAAGGCTGTGGAGAGCGGGCGTACGGGGGGCCACGAATGACCCCCCATAACACGCCAAACGAGGCGCGTGGGAGAGCGCGCCTCGTTCGGGTTGGCGTGGAGGAGCGCCAACGGAGAGAGAGGGCTCGGCGGACCGGGCGGGTCCGCACAGGGCAACATGAGCATTGCCTGTGCAAGGCTTCTCGAAAAGGGAAAGAGCCCTGACGTTACCGAATCGCCGCCAACGGTTGCCTCGCCGTTTCTTTGCGGGTAATACTGTTCCAAGGAGGGACAAGGAATGACAAGAAATCGCACGTCAGAGGCCGCATCGGCGGCATATGTAGATGAAAGCGGCACTGGGAGCCGTCCCCGGCGCGCGGCGCTGGTAACCTGGCTCGTCGCGATCGTTGTGGTGGCGCTCGTTGCAACCGCCGGGGTCATCGGATGGCGGGAGTACAAGCGCGTCGTGGAGGCCCGTGCCCTGCTGAGCCAGGCCACCGCGCTGCTCCAGTCCGCCGAGGACAATCTGGTCATCGTTGACGCAGCCGTGCGCGCGGACGTCTCCTCGGAGATCGCTACGAGTTCGCTCGAGGCGAGCGCGCTTGTTGGGAGTGTGCGGATGGACGCCCTGGCGGCCGCGTCGCTCATCGCGAGCGCGCTCCCGGACCTGCCGGAGGACGAGGTCGCCCGCGCGCAGGCGCTCAAAGAGGGCGCCGAGGCCCGGGCGGAGATGATGCTCCAGGCGCCCGCGATTCTCGACGCGGACTACAAGGCCGCGCGTTCGATCGGTCTCGCCGATGACGCCGTGGCCGAGATCACCGCCGCCGAGGACCTGATCGCACAGGCGGCCGCCGAGTTCAACAAGCACACGGCCGCAGGCGTGAAGCAGTCAAACGCATACACAGTGCAAGCCGAGACGAAGCTCAAAGCCGCCGAGTCGCTGCTGACGAGCGCCACCGCCGCGTTCCCGGAGGCGGACTTTGCCGCGTTTTCCGCCTACGTCCAGGCCAAGCTTCAGCTCTGCACCCTTGCCAAGGAGATCGACACCCTGTGGCTCTCCGGCAAGATCGCCGAGTCCAACGCGAAGCTCACCGCATATAACAAGCGCGATGCCGAGGTTGTCGCGATGGCCAAGGCGCTGCCGTCTTCCGTGCGCGACCCGATCGCGGATGCGTACGAGGCCGCAACCGCAGAGGCGCGCGCGGCCTACTTCGCGGCGCGCGATCTCGCCCGCGAGGCCGACGCGCGCGCGAACGGCGCGGCGGCCGGGGACAGCGTGGACGCCACGGGCAGCGCGGACACGAGCACGAACGCGAGCGGAGACGCCACGCCGAGCGGAAGCACCACGGGCACCGGTCAGTAGCGCAACGGGGCGCGCCAGCCGCCTTACTCGTCGTAGCCGCTGCCGAGCCGCGCGAGCGCGCCCACGTCGTACACCATGATGTCGGCCGAGCGAACCTCGAGCACGCCCTCGTCACGCAGGCGCGCGAACGCCCGCGAAACCGTCTCGGGCACTGTGCCGAGTGACGCCGCGAGCTCGGTCTTCGTCATGCCGAGTGTGACGCGGAGGCCCTCGGGAGTGGCCTCGCCCGTTTCGAGCGAGCGCTGGAAGAGGTAGCGCGCGAGCCGTCCGGGGACGTCGAGGGCGAGCGTCTGCACCACGGTGGTGAGGTTGATGACGCGGCCGGCGAGGTCGGCGATGACCGAGCGGCAGACGTCTGGCTCGGCGGCCATGAGCTCGAAGACCGCCTCGCGGGGCAGCCATGCGACGATCGCCGGGGTTGCGGCGTCCACGTGCGCGGGGAAGCGGCCGCCGGCAAGCGCTGCCACTCCGGCGATCACGCCGCCGCTTTCCACCGTTTCAAAGGTGAGCGAACGCCCGTCGGCATGCAGATGGTAGATGCGCAGCTTGCCCACGACGACGACGCCAAAGCGGTCGGCCGGGTCGCCCTCGGCGGCGAGGTGGGTGCCGCGCGGCGCCTCCTGGGGGGTCGCCATCTCCGCGAGGCGGCGTATGCCAGCGTCGCTCGCGCCGTGCCAGAGCCGGCAGGCGCGCAGTGCGGCTAGCACGTCATCACGCGGGTTCGGGTGCATCGGGGCTCCTTGTCCGGAGGGGGGCTTCCGGTGGCGGTTGGTGGGTGGCGGCCGGTGGGGCTGGCGCTCAAAGAATCCTCGCACACTTGACGAACGTCAAGGACTCATCCGCTCGCGCACGCGTACGCTCCCTTCGTGATAGCGAACAAACGCGTCTCGGCAGGTGGTGCGAGGCGCGATCAACACGAAAGGAGCGGCAATGTCAGGAGAGACCCGGATCCGGCAGATCGTCCGGATCGACGAAGAGCTGTGCACCGGCTGCGGCGCGTGCGTGAGTCCGTGCGCCGAGGGCGCGATCGCGATCGTTGACGGCAAGGCGAAGGTCCTGCGCGATGAGTTGTGCGACGGCGCCGGGTTCTGCCTCGGCGTATGTCCCACGGGCGCGCTCACCATCGAGACCCGCGAGGCGGTGCCGTTTGACCACGCCGCCGCCGAGGAAATCGTGGCCGAGAAGCAGAAGACCTACATCCCGCAGGTGTGCTTCCGGTGCGGCACGGACGAAGATCATGCGTCGTTGCTCCCGGTGCGTCAGCAGGGGCGCAGCGAGTGGGTATGCACCAGATGCCTGCCGGCGTTGATTCACGGATAGGCGGCGACAGGCGGTCACTGGTAAGCGAAGTCAGACGGTTACGGGTGCCGGAATCCGTCCGGCACGCGAACGAAGGGAGCTTCCATGTTTTGCAATCAGTGTGAACAGACCGCGGGCGGCGTGGCCTGCACGAAGTCGGGCGTGTGCGGCAAGACGCCGGATGTGTCGGCTCTCCAGCACCTGCTCGTGCACGAGTTGAAGGGGATCGCCGCCATCGCCGTGGCGGGTGCCAAGGTAGGCGTCGTTGACGATGTGGCCGACGAGTTCACGACCGGCGCGCTTTTCACGACGATTACGAACGTGGACTTTGACGCCGAGCACCTCGCGGGCCTCATCCGCCGCGGCGCCGAGATCAAAGCCGCGCTGCGGGCCAGCGTTGAAGCCGCTGGCGGGGCGATTCCCGCCGACGACCCGGCGGTCGCCTTCGAGCCGGCCGAGGACCTCGATGGCCTCATCGCCCAGGGCGACGCGGTGGGCATCTTTTCGGATGCGGCGCGTGACGAGAACATCCAGTCCCTGCAGCAGACCGCCGTCTATGGCCTCAAGGGCATCGCGGCGTACGCGGACCACGCGCGGGTGCTCGGCGTTACGGATCCGGCTGTGTACGCGTTTGAGCACGAGCTGCTCGCGGCGCTTTCGGACCACGCGCTCGAGCTGGGCGACTGGGTTGCGCTCACGCTCAAGGTGGGCGAGGTCAACTTCCACGTCATGGAGATGCTGGATCAGGCGAACACCGGCGCCTACGGCAATCCGGTTCCGACGAGCGTGCCCCTCGGCCATCGGCCCAACAAGGCGATTCTCGTCTCGGGGCACGATCTCAAGGACCTGAAGGAGCTGCTGGAGCAGACCGAAGGCCTCGGCATCGACATCTACACACACGGCGAGATGCTGCCGAGCCACGGCTATCCGGAGCTGAAGAAGTACCCGAACTTCTACGGGCACTACGGCACGGCGTGGCAGAACCAGCGGCGCGAGTTTGATGCCTTTCCGGGCGCGATCCTGATGACCACGAACTGCATCCAGAATCCGGCGGACACGTATGCCGACAACATCTTCGCCACCGGCCGGGTTGCGCACCCGAAGGCCGCGCACGTGGACAACGGCGAGTTCAAGCCCGTGATCGACCGCGCGCTCGAGCTGCCCGGCTTCACCGATGATTTCGACGGCGGTTCCGTGCTCGTAGGCTTTGGCCACGAAGCGGTCCTCGGCGTGGCGCCGACGGTGATCGAGGCCGTCAAGTCCGGCGCGATCCGCCACTTCTTCCTCGTGGGCGGCTGCGACGGCGCGCGGCCGGGCCGCAGCTACTACACGGACTTCGTGGAGAAGGCCCCGGCCGACACGGTCATCCTCACGCTCGCATGCGGCAAGTTCCGCTTCTTCGATCGTCAGCTCGGCGACATCGGCGGCATCCCGCGTCTGCTCGACGTGGGCCAGTGCAACGACGCGTACTCGGCGGTCCGTATCGCCGTGGCGCTTGCCGAGGCGTTTGGCGTAGGCGTGAATGACCTGCCGCTCTCGCTCGTCCTCTCGTGGTACGAGCAGAAGGCCGTGGCGATCCTGCTCACGCTGCTGCATCTGGGCATCAAAGACATCCGGCTTGGCCCCACACTCCCGGCGTTCATCACGCCTGCAGTGCTGCAAGTGCTCGTGGACAACTTCGGCATCAGGCCGATCGGCGAGACCGCCGAGGCGGACCTGGCGGAGATCCTCGGGTAGCACGGGGATTGCGCGGCTACGGTATCATGGCGGGGATGGCCCTGGTCGCTGGCTGCATGGCCAGGACCCGCCCCGCCTGGAGGTACCATGTCACAGGTCATGGATCACATTCGCGAACTCTCGAGCGTGATCGGTCCCCGTCCCGCAACGACCGATGCGGAGGCGCGTGCGGCCGAGTACATCGAGGGCGTCTTCAAGTCGTCCGGCCTTGATCCCGAGCGGCAGGAGTTCGACTGCCCGCGCACGCGCTCGTGGGCGTTCGTTGTCTACCACGTGCTCACCATTGGTGCGGCCGCGCTTTCCCTCAAGTGGGGGATACCCGCGCTTGTCGTCGCGCTGCTCGCGGTCGTGCTCTTCCGTCTCGATCTGCAGATGCGCTTCAGCATCTCGCGCTTCCTGCCGAGAGGCCCGTCGCAGAACATCATCGCGCGCCACGTCCCGCACATGCGCCGCGGCGACCGGCTCCAGCGCGTCGTGATCGTCGCTCACTATGACTCGCCCAAGGCCTCGCTCCTGGCAAGCCCCGGCCTGGCGAAGCGCAGCGGACTCGTCTCGGCGCTCACCTGGTGGACGAGCGTGCTCACGCCGCTGGTCATCCTCGTTGGCGTGATGCCCTTTGCCGCCGAGTGGAAGCCCTGGACGGGCTACGCCGCGCTTGCGGCCGCCGCGTTCCTGCTCGTCCCGCTCGTGATGCACGTCTACAGCGAGCTCGCGCTGCCCGCCTCGGAAGGCGCAAACGACAACGCCTCCGGCGTGGCGACGCTCCTCGGCGTCATGCAGGCGACCGTTCCCGCCGACGGTCAGCAGGGCACCATGCGGATACCCCCCGTGCGGCGCAGCGCCGAGATCGCGCGCGAGGCCGATGTGGTGATCGAGGACGCCCTGCTCGAGTACCGCCCGATGGGTGCCGAGCGCCCAGTGAGCGCCGAGCGCCCTGCCGACGCGGCCCCGGCGCGCTCGTACGAGGCGCCCGCGTTTGACGGCTTTGACGACGTCAGCTGGGAGACCGGCGCGATCAACGTCTCGAGCGTTGTGACCCCGCGTCCGGTTGTGCCGAATCTCGATGACGATCGTCCCTACGGTGGACGCTCGTACGATGACACCGCCTACGACAGCCGCCTGGAGAGCGACAGGTCCTACGGCGGTCGCGGCTACGAGGACCGCAGCTACGGCGACCGCGCCTACAGCGACCCGCTGTTTGGCGGTCCGGCCTCCTCGGCCGACGACGACGAGCCCCTCACCTCCTGGGTGGACCGCGCCGTGAGCGAGGGCCAGGAGCGCTTCCCGCTTCCCGACGACGACGAGCCGCTCGGCTCCAGCCGCACCGACGACCTCGCCGGTGGCCCCACCGCCGGCTCCCTGGGCAGCCCCACCGGCCCCTCCGCCTACGGCGATTACGCATCGTCCGAGTCACGCTCGGCACGGCGGAGCGGATCGCGGGACCGCGGCAGGGGCCGCGGACGCGAAGAGGCGGCGGACGACAACGATCTGGCTGACGTGCCGCGCGATTCCCGGCCGGTCACGGACTGGCTCGGGATCGGGCGGGGCTTTGACGTCCGGAAGGCCGGCAAGAAGATCGGCAGCTGGGACAACATCGACGAAGACGACGAGTTTGGCGTCAAGGGCGGCATGGCAGGCGGCCTGGACGGCGGCGCGTACAACGTGGACAGCGCCTCGCGCATCCGCAGGCGCGTGACGGAAGGCGTGGACCGCGCGCTCTCCGAGAAGGAGATCTGGTTCGTGGCCACCGGTGCCGCCGAGTCCGGCGCCTGGGGCATGCGGGCCCTGCTTGCCGAGTACGCCGAGGACCTGCGCGACGCGCTCATCATCGTCGTTGACGGTGTGGGCTCGGGCACGCTCTCGTTCGTGACGCGCGAGGGTCTCGTCGGCGGGTATCAGGCTGATCGTCGGCTGGTTGCGCAGGCCAAGCGCACCGCGCGCGAGAACGGCCTCGCAGCCACCGCAAAGACCACGAAGGGCGTGCTGACCGACGCGCTGCCGGCGCACGCGGGCAAGTTCAAGGCCATGAGCGTCATGGCGTTTGACATCAACGGACGCCTCCCCGACCGCGGCTGGACAACCGACACGGTTGAGACCATCTCCGAGGCAACCGTGGAGCGGGCCGCCACGTTCGTGACCGAGCTCGTTCGCGATCTGTGATGACGGACGCAGCCGGCATGCGAGGAGGCGACGCGGCCCGATGAATCAGGCAAAGCTCGCTAGATCGTTCGCTCGGCGGGCGGTTGTCTCGTGGCGCGAGCACCCCACGCAGAGCGACATTGAGGCGCTGCGCGCGAATATCGAGCGCGTTGGCCTCGTCATTCGCGTGCGGTGGGTGATCGTAGCCGCGCTCGCGCTCTTCTCGGTGATCGCGGGGCTCGTCTACAGCGTCTCCATGCCGCTCGCGGAACTGGCGGCAAACATGGCCGTTCCCGCGCTCGCGCTCCTCTTCGTGCTCGCGTACAACGCGTTCTACCAGCGCACGTACCGCAAGTTTGGCAACATCGCGTACCTCAACCAGGCGCAGCTGCTGCTCGACATCCTTGTGGTCGCCGTGCTCGTGTACTACAGCGGCGGCGTGGCGTCATGGTTCTCGTCGATGTGCATCCTCTTCATCCTCGAGGGCACGTTTATCCTTCCCGAGCGCCGGCACGTGTGGGCGCTGGCAGGGGCCGCCGCGGCCTCCGTGGGCATCGTGTTCTTTGGCGCGTATGCGGGCTGGCTGCCGCCGGTTGACGTGCCGTTTGTCGACACGTCCTTGCACGAGAATCTCACCTACGTCGTGGTGCGCTACCTCTGGGAGGTGGCGATGTATATGGGCGCGGCGCTCGTGGGTATGGTGATGATGCGGACAGTCCGCCGCCGTGAGGCGGAGCTCAGCGAGAGCACCGTGACCGACGAACTCACGGGCCTCTTCAACAGCCAGTACTTCCAGTGGGCGCTCTCGATCGAGTGCGCCCGCGCGCGGAGCGCCGGCTCCTCGCTCGCGCTCGTGCTCATCGACATCGATCGCCTGAGCGACGTGAACCGCATGTTTGGCATGGGCATCGGCGACAGCCTCCTCGAAGGCATCGCAGGCCTCGTGCGCGCGGCCGCCGAGGGCGACGGCGGCGGCGATGCTGGACGCGGTGGTGGTGCCGGACGCGGTGGTGGCGCCGCAGGTGCACGCGCCGCTGCGGCCGACAGCGCCGAGGCGCCCGGCATCGCCTGCCGGGTGGGCGGCGAGGAGTTCGCTATCATTCTCCCCGGCGCGGGTCCCAGCGGCGGCGAGCGCGTGCCCATCGAGACCCGCGCGGCCCTGCTTGCCGAAAGCCTCCGCTTCGCGGTTGGATCCCTGCGCGTTGAAGACGTGGGCGTGACGGTGAGCATCGGCATCTCGGTGTGGCCACGCGATGGGGCCTCGGCGCCCGAGCTCCTTGACGCCGCCGACGCCGCGCTCGCGATCGCCGCCGCATCGGGCGGCAACACGGTGCGGCGCACGCGTTCGGACAGAGCGGCGTCCGATGGCGAAGGCTGACACGCGCCGCGCGTGGCTTCGCTCGGCCGAAGGTGTGCTCGCGGCGCTGGTGCTTGCCGTGGGCGGCATCGGGCTCGCGCTCTTCCCGGTCACAACCCCAGTGTACGTGCGCGCGCTCGTGACCGCCGTAGACGCGAGCGAGCTGACCGGCCTCGGCGTGCCCGACACGCTCGCCGCTGCCGAGTCGGTGCGCCTCTTCGTGGTGGATCCGGACGCGCCGGAGCTGGCCGCAACGATGAACGGGCAGGCGGCGTTTGACGAGGCGGCCGTCTCGCACCTGATCGACGTTCGGGACGTGCTCGTTCCCGCCAGGTGGCTTTCGGCCGGGCTTCTGGCGATCGCAGCCGTGTGGCTTGCCGTTCGGCGGCGTACTCCCGAGGGCAGGGCGAGCATCCGCCGCGCGTGCCGGATCGCCGGATGGGGTCTGCTCGGCGCAATCGCTGCGGCTGCGGCGGCGGCTCTCGTGGACTTCAACGCGTTCTTCGCGGTGTTCCATTCGCTGTTCTTTGAGGCCGGAACGTGGATGTTTCCTGCGGACTCTCTGCTGATCCGCGTGTTCCCGTTGCCGTTCTGGATGGCCGCCGGAGCCACCTGGGCGGGCCTGATCTTCGCCGAAGGGCTCATTCTGGCGGTTATCGGGCGCAGCACCCCTCACACGGCGCGCGCCGAACGTGTATAGTCTCTCTCGGGGGATCGCCCCGTGGGGACATCAGACTCTCCATTGATCGTAGGATGACGGAACCAAGGAGGTTAGGCACATGGCGGCCAAAGAAGGCTACTGCGTCAAGTGCAAGGCCAAGCGCGAAATCAAGGACGCACAGGAAATCACCATGAAGAACGGCCGCCCGGCCACTCAGGGCCTCTGCCCCGAGTGTGGGACCAAGATCTTCAAGATCGGCAAGTAGCCGATTCCAGCGGTACAAGCCGAAGCGGGCGGCCCTTGAGGGGCTGCCCGCTTCGGCGTTTCAGGGGGAAGTGCGCCCAGCGTGCGCCCCCGCCGGAAATCGGATTTGCCGCAGGATTCCGCAGTGTCCTACAATGCGAGGGCGTCTGCGGGTGTAGCTCAGTGGTAGAGCATTGGCTTCCCAAGCCAAGTGTCGCGAGTTCGAGCCTCGTCACCCGCTCCACAAGGAATCAGAGGCCGGGAGCTCTTGAAGCTTCCGGCCTCTTCATCTGTGGGCCGAGGGGAGCGACGGGGGGGTATGGCGCCAGGCGTGGGTCCCGGTCTGCCGTACGTGGCCGTCATGCCGCCTGACACGTCGTACCACCTCACGGCGACCTCGGCAGGAAGATGTACTAGAATACAGCCGCGGTACCACTTGCGAGTCCGCTTCGAGATGGATGCGAGGTAGGGGCGTGGCACCTCTGTTTGGCCCCTCAATAGTCTGGTACCTGTTCCTCGGCGGCGCCGGGAGCGGCGCGTTCGTCATCGCCAGCGTGGCGGGCCTCCTGGGCGCAGCGCGCGGGACGGGCGCGGGACAGGCGGCGATGGGCAGGCGCATGGCGGCCACAACTCCCGAGGCGCGCCTCATCAACACCGGCCAGATCCTCGGCTTCTTCATCGTGCAACTGGGAGTTGTCTTCCTCATCGCGGACCTCGGCCGAGTGGATCGCGCGTACACGCTCTTCACGAACCCCACGTTCTCGATGGCGTCGATCGGCGCGTGGGTGATCCTGCTGTTCTCGCTTGCCGCGGCGTATCCGATGGCGATCCGGCATCTCGGTCTGCCGGAGATCTCGCCTGCGCTCACCCGGGCGGTTGAGTGGGCGGGTGCCGTTCTTGGCGCGGGGGTCATGACGTATACCGGTCTGCTGTTGCAGAGCCTCTGGGTGGTGTCGTTCTGGGCGTCACCCCTCGTCCCGGTGCTGTTTGTGCTGTCCTCGCTGTCGTCGGGCGCAGCCGTGCTGCTCGTGTGCGGCTTCGTCCTCGGGCCGGACAAGGCGATGGTGCCGCTACTGCGCCGCGTCTCGCGCGCCGACGCGATCGTGGCGGCGCTCGAAGTCCTCGCGCTCGTGGCGTTCCTGCTCGTCATGCGCGCGAGTAGCGCGGGGTCAACCTCCACAGACCTGTTGCTGACCGGCCTCTACACCGAGTGGTTCTGGGCGGGTTACGTGGTGTGCGGCCTGCTCGCGCCGGTGCTTGTGCAGACGTTCGCGCACCGGAGGGTGCAGGCGCGCGTCTTTGGCGCGCTGGGGGTGCTGCTGCTTGTTGGCGGGTTCAGTCTTCGGTATTGCATCGTGAACGCCGGCTTTCACGATGCATTCATCGTGGCAATCGGGCTATAATCCTACTCGTATATGACAACCAGTACAGGACGACATGGCGCAACTGCTCAAGCTTGATGAAGACAGCGGCATCCCTCTGTGGATCCAGCTCAGAAACCGCCTGGCGTACCTGATCACGGTTGGGCACTACTTGGCGGGCGAGCAGCTCCCCACGGTACGCGGGCTTGCCGCCGAGATCGGCATCAACTACAACACGGTGAACAAGGTCTACCAGAGTCTCGAGCGCGAGGGCTACATCGCCACGCGGCGCGGGCTCGGCACGTTTGTGTGCGACCTTACGAAGCTCGGCGATGCGGCGCCTGACTCGGCGGCAACCGCGATGATCGACGATCTTGTGAGGAAGTGCCTCGATCTGGGCATGTCGCTCGATGACATCCCTACCGAGGTGGCACGGAGCATTCAGCGGATGCGGGAGTAGGGCGCCGGAGCCGAGACGCCGAGGCCGGAGTGCCGGGCGGCCGGCGGCGCAGGCGGGCGGCGACAGCGGGCGAGAGCGCCCGAGCGGCGCGAACGAGACGAAGCGGGAGTACCACTCATGCGCAAGACGAAGCCAGCAGACGACCGGACCGGCGGTGCCGTGACCCCCAGCTTCCGGCTGGAGGAGGGTATTCCCGGACCGGCCGGCCAGGCCACCCGAAACGGAGCGATTGCGTTCTCCACGGTCGTCTTCCTCATCGCCTTTGGCGCGGTGCTCGGCATCTTCCACTTGGACATCAATACGCTTGTCATCACGGGCGCGGTTGCGTGCGGCCTCGCGGCGATTTCGTCCGTGCACATCGCGCTTGAGTGGGAGAAGGCGGTCGTCCTGCGCCTGGGCAAGTTCCACCACGTGGCCGGGCCGGGCATCTACGTCACGATCCCGATCATCGAATATGTTGCCCTCCGCGTTGACCAGCGCATTCAGACCACGCCGTTTGGTGCGCAGGAGACGCTGACGTCTGACCTCGTGCCGGTGGACGTTGACGCGATCCTCTTCTGGATGGTCTGGGACGCCAAGAAGGCGTGCGTGGAGGTAGGGGACTTCTCCAAGGCCGTCTCGTGGGTTGCACAAACCACCATGCGTGACGCCATCGGCCGCGTCAGCCTCGCCGAGGTGGCCACGCGCCGCGAGCAGCTGGACCGTGAGCTCAAGACGATCATCGAAGCCAAGACCGAGCCCTGGGGCGTCACCATCGTCTCGGTGGAGATTCGCGACATCGTGATCCCGAAGGACTTGCAGGATGCCATGTCACGCGGCGCGCAGGCTGAGCGCGAGCGCGACGCTCGCGTCCTCCTCGCCGAGATCGAGAAGGACATCTCCGAGATGTTTGCCGAGGCCGCCGAGGTCTACGACCGCAGCGAGAAGGCCTTCAAGCTGCGGACGATGAACCTCATCTACGAGAGCGTGAAGCAGAAGGGCGGTCTCGTGGTCGTGCCGAGCGCGTTTAGTGAGGGGTTTAGCGAGACAGCCTCGGAGGTTCTGCGCCAGATCCCTCCAGACTAAGGCCTAGAACGTACGCCAGAGCGTCCTGTTCGCGACACTCTGAGGATGGTTGCGCTGACAGGGGCGACGCATGTCAATGATGAGGGGCGAGATGAGCTACTTGAAGGCCTCGTCTTCAAGCACGGGAAAGCCGAGTCGAGTGTAGATGCCGCGGTTGTGTCCCAGCGACAGCCCGAGTGGGCCTTTCCTGTTGGCCTTGCCCATGCGTCGGCGTTATGCAACTCACGACGACAAGACCCAAGAGGCTCGCGGAGTTGCTTTTCAAGACGCCCTTAGCCCCCATGGGAGCGCTCGCTGCTCGGCCACCAGGAGTGTTTGCGTGTCATATCACACTATGATAACTTAGCAATCGGTCAGTGGAGAGTGGCATGTGCCCTGCCGGCAGCAGATGCATTCGATCCAGATGGCGGCCAAAGATTCACCGATCCGAGATGATGTGAAGGAGGAGGAGAGTATGGATGATCGCGAGGAGACTCAGTCGTCGCGTACGTTCTCGCGCCGCAGCTTCATAGGGACAACCGCAGCTGCCGCAAGCGCGACAGCACTTGCCTACTCGTTGCAGCCTGTGCTGAAGACGCTTGCGGCTGACAGCACGCAGGGGCAAGCCACGGGTAACGAAGAGCAGGTCTTCACCTGCAAGTGCCAATGGACGTGTTTGCATTGCCAGTACAACGTGGTTGTTCGTGGCGGGCGGGTAGTGAGGGCAAGGCCTATTCCCGGCGGCGATGCCATTGGCAACACGATGTGTCTCCGGGGGCACGCGCACTTGCAGCGCATCTACCACCCCGACCGAATCAAGTACCCGATGAAACGGGCGGGCGAACGCGGTGAAGACAAGTGGGAGCGCATCTCGTGGGAAGAAGCCATCACCCTCATCACAGACAAGTGGAATGCCGATCGTGAGCGTTACGGTAGGCAGTCGGTTGCGTGGTCGCACACTTCGGGCAACTACGGTCATTTGAATGGTCTGTATGGTTATCTTGGGCGTTTTGTGAATGCTGCCGCGATGACCACTCTCGAGACCTGCATCGATCAGGCGATTGGCTTCGGTTTGAAACGGGTCATGGGCGGACACGCAATGGCCGAGACCGTAAGCATGTCTGATGCGAAGAGCATCATATCCTGGGGCACCAACATAGCTGAGGGACAGATAGCCCATTCGCGCTCGGTCTCGGATGCGAGGGAAAAGGGCGTTCTGTTCGTCACCATAGACCCCAACTTCTCGACTACTGCGGCGAGAGCTGACAAATGGTTTGCCCCACGTCACGGTGCCGACGTTCCGCTGGTCATGGGACTGATGAACTACATCATATCCAACGATTTGCACGACGAGGAGTTCCTTCTCGCGCACACCGTGGCCCCCGTCTTGATCAACCCGGCGACTAAGCGATACCTTCGTCTGAGTGATCTGGGCATCGCGCCAGCGGCGGGCGAGGATTCCCCGCCGGTGGTCTGGGATTTGGCCACCAATGCAGCCGTCGCGTTGGAGGAGGCCGTGAAGCCAGCGCTTTCCGGACCGTACATGATTTCTGGGATGCAGGCGCGGACCGCCTTCGATCACTTGCTCGATGAGGTTGGTCAATACACGCTCGATGCCACAAGTGAGCTCACAGAGCTAACACCGGATCAGATCATGGAGCTCGCCAGAATCGCTGCCGACGGCCCCGTCTATCACTATACGAACTACAGCAGCCAAGCTTATCCCAACGGCGTGCACGTTGGCCATGTCATGGCAACCCTCGCTGCGGTCACTGGTAACGTTGGGAAGCCCGGGGCGGCTCTTCGCCCCGCCTCCAACATGTTTCCGATCAACTGGGGGACGCTGTTTCCGACTGCGGACACGTCACCTGTGGTACCCATGCTTGAGCTCCACAACGTCTTGCGGACCGGAGAATTCAAGGGAGCGCCATTCCCGGTCAAGTCCCTGTTTGTTGCCGGATGCAATCCGTTCCATGCCTATCCAGATGCGAAGTGGTTCAAAGAGGAGATTTGGGACAAGCTGGAGTTCATCGTTGTCGTCGATCTTCAGATGTCTGAGTCCGCTCGGAATGCAGACATCGTGCTACCAGTGACACATTACTGGGAAACGGAGACGCCGATGACGATTGTGCTACATCCTGCGCTGGAGATCACCGAGAAGGCCATAGATCCCTTGTACGAGGCTAAGCAAGACGCCGATATCGTCAGACTGCTGGCAGCAAGGATGGGTCTCGGCGAGTACTTCGACATGACGGACGACGAGTTTCACCGTCTCGTGATTGACGAGTCGGAGTCAGCGAAGGCCATGGGTATCACTTGGGACCGGCTGCGGGAGGAGAAGTCGATTCGATATCACTCGGAGGCCCCGTGGATCGAGTTCGAAGACTTGGTCTTCAAGACGCCGACCAAGCGGATGGAATTCTATATTGACAAGCCGGTTCCTCGTTTGGACTACGGTCAGACAATTGATGTTGACCGTGAGCGTCTGCCGCACTTCTTCCCGCCGGAGGAGGCATGGCCAGGCACCGAAAGCGCCAAGAAGTATCCACTCATTATGACATCGGAGAGAAGCCGGTTCCGGTGGCACAGCCAAGCCCTCAATCCGTGGATGCTCGAGCTTGCGGGCGAGCCGATCTTGAGGATGAATCCACGGGATGCATCGTCCCGGAGCCTGGAAGACGGCGACTACGTCGAAGCCTTCAATGATCGCGGGCACGCCGTGGTAAGGCTGGTTCTATCTGAGAGCATAAGGCCGGGTTCTGTCATGTATCCGAAAAACTGGAATCAGCCCGAATTCAAGGACGGTAGTTGGGCCGAGATGACGTTGGCAATGGTCGATCCTGTCGGGGTGAACGCAAACTTCATGGACAACCGTTGTGAAGTCCGCAAATGGGACGGGCAGGTGTAACCATGGCTAACACGAGACTCGGAATGGTAATCGACACCAAGCGCTGCATCGGGTGCCACACGTGCGCGATGGCATGCAAGGTCGAGAACAACCTGCCCGACAAGAATTGGTGGAACCGGGTACTGACAATCGGGGGGGAGGGAATGGACACGCCGGAGGGTGTGTGGCCGAACCTGGCCATGTCCTACATCACCCTTGCCTGCCAACACTGCGAGAACCCCGCGTGCGTCAAGGCATGCCCTGTCGGCGCCACCTACAAGCGAGAAGAGGACGGCGTCGTCATCCAGGACTACGACAAGTGCATCGGGTGCCGCATGTGTCTCGCGGCGTGTCCGTACACCGGCGTCCGCGTCTTCAACTGGGAAGAGCCGAAGCATCAGGTCGGTTTCCCGATTGGCGACGCTAACGTTCCGGCCCATCAGAAGCACACGGTTGAAAAGTGCACGCTCTGCGCGCACAGGCTAGCCCGAGGCGAAGAGCCCGCATGCATTGAAGCATGCCCCGTCCGAGCCCGTCACTTTGGCGATTTCAACGACCCGGAGAGCGAAGTCTCGCAGCTGCTCCTGAAGCGCGGGCACTTCCAGCTGCTGCCAGAGAAAGAGACCAATCCGTCCGTCTACTTCCTGTCCTAGGCCCCGGACTCAAGAAAGGAGTGAAACTGAAGTGAGCACACAAGAAACAGCCGCTGCAAAAGCGGCACCGGCCAAGACGGCCTCGGCCGCAGGCGGCGGCAAAGTCCTTCTCGCCGTGACCGGCGCGATAGCGCTCGCCGGCATTGGCCTGTGGATCTACCAGATGAGCCGAGGCCTCGTCGTCACCGATATGCGCAACCTGAGTTCCTGGGGACTCTACATCACGATGTTCATGTTCTTTGTGGGACTCTCCGCAGGCGGTCTCATCATCGCCACGGTTCCGAGGGTGTTTGGCCTGAAGGGCTTCAAGAGCGTGAGCAAGATCGCGGTCTATCTCTCGATCTGCTGCACGGTACTCGCAGCGGCCTTCGTCGTGATCGACCTCGGGCATCCCGAAAGGCTCTGGCATCTGATCGCGTACGCGAACTTCACGTCTCCGCTCATGTGGGACATCGTTGTGATCACGACGTACCTCATCGTCTCGATCGTGTACCTGCGGGCGACGCTCAAGGCCGAGAAGGGGCAGACGAGCGAGCGCGCGCTCAAGGTGCTTTCCACCGTAGCGCTCGTGACCGCCATTCTCGTCCACTCGGTCACGGCCTGGATCTTCGGGCTGCAGATCGGACGCGCGTTCTGGAACACGGCTTTGCTCGCCCCGATGTTCATCTCCTCCGCGCTTGTCTCCGGCCTCGCGCTCACGCTCATCGTGGTGCTGATCCTGCAGAAGACCGGCTACCTGAAGGCCGATCCCGAGAGCAACTCCCGGATGGCGTGGCTCCTCGGTATCTTCGTGCTGGTGGATCTCTTCCTGCTCTTCTGCGAGCTTCTGACTGCGGGCTACCCGCTTGGCGGCCAGGAGTTCAACGTGGTGGCCTCCATGCTCACCGGAGCTTTCGCGCCCATGTTCTGGACGGAGGTCGGCGGCGGCATCCTCGCGGCTGTCCTGCTCCTCAACAAGAAGACGCAGGCCTCGGCGGGACTCGTGGCGCTTGCCGCCTCGATCGCCATCCTCGGCATCTTCTTCAAGCGCTTCCAGCTCCTGCTCGGCGGGTTCGAGTTCAGCAACATCGATTACTGGAGCATCACCACCGGTCCGGCCAAGTGGAGCGACGCTGTTCTGAACTACGTGCCCACGCTTCTTGAGTGGGGCATCGTGATCGGGGTTGTTGCTCTCGGCGCGTTCATGCTGACGCTCGGGCTGAACAAGCTGGCGCTCAAGCCAGCGGAGTAACCATCCGCCAGTGTGCCATCGTGCGCCTGAACGGGCGTGCGATGGCAGGCGTGGTGTCGGCTGAGGTCGCCGGATCCCACCCGTCTCGGGGTCTGGCGGCCGCAGCCGCTAGTACGTCAGAGAGAAAGGCAGACCAATCGTGACACGCAACCCAGAATCGGCAGAGGCCGCAGACACCAGCGGGGTCACGGCTCTGTGCGCGGACATGTACCAGCTGCTCGCCGCAGGCTTCCTGCATCCGGACCGGGAGCTTGCGGCCGGTGTGGCGGATCGCGGATACGCGCTTGACGTCAGGGATGTTGCGCAGGGCCTTGTGGAGTCGCTGTCGGCGACGCAAGCCGTCGATCATCCGCTCGTTCAGGCCGTCTCCGCGTTCGCCGCGGTCGAATTCGCCTCGGACACCGAGGCTCTCTACCACGAACTCGCCGTCGAATACGCGCGGCTCTTCATCGGCCCGCCCGTGCCCGCAGTCTCGCCGTACGAAACGATCCACGCGGACTCAGAACCGGACGCGCCCGCGCTCCTCATGGTCGGCCCCTCTGCCCGCGCGGTGCTTGCTGCCTACCGCGAGGCCGGCCTCAACATGGCCGAGGGCCTGAACGAGCCCCCGGATCACATCGCAACGGAGTTCGAGTTCATGCACTACCTGTGCGTGAAGGAGTCAGCGGCACTGCAGCTTGGCGAGAGCGATGAGGCGCATCGGTGGCGCTCCGCCCGCAGCACATTCCTGCGCGAGCACCCCGGCGCGTGGGGCATCGACTTCGCAAACCAGGTTGCAGCCAGCACGACGAATGAGTTCTACCGCGCCATCGCCACCATCGCCGCCGCCTTCCTGCGGCTTGAGATGGAGACCGATGCAGCGTCTCCAATGACCTCTTCGGCACGAGGATAATCAGACGACAGGAGCGGGTAGCCAATGAAAGTCCTCAAAGCCACGTTGGGCGTGCTCGGGGTGATGCTCGTGGCCGCGGTTCTGGTGTTTGGAATCACGCGTCTGGGCGCGGGCACGGCCGTGTCGCCCCCGGAGAAGATCGCGGCCGACTCGGCATGCCCGGTAGCCGGGTGTGTGTCGGTTGACTGTCACGGCGCCGGCCCGGTGCCGGAGCTTGCCGAGGGGGAAACGATGACGTGCCCGAAGGTGGGCTGCACGGCCCCGGAGTGCCACGCTGCCGACCGTCTGATGTTGCACTATCGCGCTCCGAAGAACGCGAGCCTCAACCTGTGGATCCTTGGCCTGTCCGGTTTCGCGATCGCGATGGTCGCGGTCGCGTTCTACGTCAAGTAGGCGGCCGCACGTGAAGACTACGAGAGATCTCATCGTTGATGCAATCGCACTGCTGATCTACCTTGTTGCCGCCAATCCTGCCATCACGGGGCTGCCGATCCACGAGTGGGTGAGTATCGGCGTCCTGGTGGCGATGCTCGTTCACATGGTGCTGCACTGGGACTGGACGCTTGACGCGGTGCGGCGTCTGCGGTCTCGGCTTCAGGCCGCCTCGAAGTGGAACCTGGCCATCGACGTGGCGCTCTTCATCGCGTTCATGACGTGTTTCGTGTCCGGTGTCATGGTCTCCCGGCACGTTCTCGTTCTGTTTGGCTACTTTGGCCCCGGCTACTTCGTGTGGAATCCGATTCACTCGATCTCGGCGGTCGTCCTGCTCGCGCTGCTTATGCTGCACACGGTCGTGCACTGGAAGTGGATCGTGACAGCCGTTCGCCGACGCGCTGTGCGCGCGTGAGGTGGCTTCGGGCGGGGTGGCTGCGCAAGTCCACCCATCCATCGCGCCCCGCTGCCGCTGGTCGTTCCGCTCGGCACAGCGGTCTGCGGTGAGCTAGACTACCGAACGTCAGTTCGATTGCCGTCCACCCCCCGACGGTCTGTTCCGAGGGGGTGGTCTGATGTTTCATCGCACACTGCAGGTCCTTGGCGGGGCTGTATGCGCTTTGCTCGTAGCGCATGCGAGTCCCGCGTTTGCGCTCGCCTGGTCGTCGCCGCTTAGCGAGTGCACACTACTAACCGCGTACGGCGCGCAGTACGGGGGTCACACACATCGTGGTGTTGACCTGGCGGGGGACGCTGGGGATGCCGTGCGCGCGCCCGTGGGCGGCACGGTGGTATTCGCCGGAAGCGTCCCCGCTGACGGCGGGGGAACGTGCAACGCCGTCACGATAGAGCTGCCTTCCGGGGACCGCGTCAGCCTGCTGCCGCTTTCCGAGGTCTGGGTGGACGAAGGCGCCACGGTAAGCGCCGCCGAGCAGGTTGGAGCGCTCGCGGTGGCCGGTGACGACTCCTCAAGCAGCACGCACGTGCACATGAGTCTGCGGCACGATGGCGTGTACGTGGATCCCACGGCATTCCTGCCCGCAATGGCGGCTGCGCCCGTGATGGCGCCGGTTGCGCCGGCGCCCGAGGAGCCCGGTGACTCCGGCGGCTCCGGCGGGTCGGGTCAGCCTGCGGAGTCGTTCCCGCCTGTTGAGGTTCCGGAGGGGGCATCGGTGG
>Ga0068714_10002891_pt1 | contig 21176 bp, 18 predicted proteins | sample MTBNYHSulfiMetaG_FD_62988 | JGI IMG/M metagenome (GOLD analysis project Ga0068714, IMG submission 62988) | Enrichment culture microbial communities from rom New York Harbor, USA that are MTBE-degrading - MTBE-NYH (New York Harbor Sulfidogenic)... | ecosystem: Environmental > Aquatic > Marine >... | reverse complement strand
CGACGTGGCTGAAGCGGTGCTGTTCTGCGCCACCCGACCGCCCCACGCCAACGTCCGGGAGATGGTCCTCTTGCCCGCCGCTCAGGCGGGCTCGGTGCATGTCAAGCGGGGAGGCTAGTAGCGACCTCCGCGGCCTCCGCCTCCGCCATAGCCGCCACGGCCGCCCGACCGGTCCTCGCGCGGCTTGGCCTCGTTGACGGTCATTGGCCGACCGCCTTTCTCCTGACCGTTCAGGGCCGCGATGGCCGCCTTCGCCTCGTCGTCCGTGCCCATTTCGACGAAACCGAAGCCCTTACTGCGGCCGCTGTCGCGGTCCATGATGACCTGGGCGCTCTGGACCTTCCCGTACGGCTCGAACAGCGCCTGCAGCGTCGCGTCGGTGACGTCATAACTGAGGTTTCCAACATAGATCTTCTTGCCCATTTGAACTCCTAGTGCGTGATGTGAGCGTCCGGACTCGCGTCCTGCGGTCGGGCTCGACGTTGAAAGTGGTCACCACTCATGTCGTGCCGCCAAAGGCGTTGGCGAGAGGAGTGGCGGTCGGGGCAGACGCAATCTTGAGGGCTTGTTTTCCGGTGAGACGGACAGCGGTTTCCTTTCCTGCGGCTCAAGTGTACCACTGCGCGGGACGGATGCCAGGGGGCTTCTGTCCGAGATCGTCGCGATGTCGAAAGGCCGTTGCTGCGTAGGGACCTGCGAGGGGCAGCGGCAGGTTTCACCCCACGCGGAGACAGCCGTGACGGGAAGTAGCCGACGCCGCGTTCGGGGACGACCTCGAGAGGCTCGACAGAGCCGTCACCGCGTCCGGTGCAGGCTCATGTGGAGTGCAGTGTTGAAACGCTGGACCCGGTCACCATTGGTCACCATTCATGCGACGTTCGCTTCCCCCACTGCCGTCTCCTACCAGAGAATCCGAACGGCCGCGATGTCGAGGCCCGAGACCGTGGCCAGGACCGGTTCCCGGCCCAGGTCGGGCAGGTCGCCGACCCGCTTGACGGCCTCAGCGCTGACCAGGATCTCCCCCGGCCGGGCGACATCCTCGCCCAGCTTGCTGGCGAGGTTGACGGGGCTGCCGAAGTAGTCGCGCCCGCCGTCAACCAGCAGGAACTGGCCGAAGTCGATGCCGGTGGAGACCGTGATGTCGCTGCGAGCGTCCCGCAGCGCGTTCAAGTGGGTGAAGGCGCGGTGGATCTCCACCGCGGCGGCGATCGCGGGTTCGACCTCTGGGAACCGGGCGAAGCAGTTGTCCGCCTCGAACTTGACAACCGAGCCGAGGTGACGCTCGACCACCGGCCGCACGATCCGCTGCATGCGCTGGACCATGGCCAGGTAGTGGACGATGCCGTGGCGCAGGGTGAGGAGAGAAAATCCGGCCATGTCGAGGACGACCACCGCGCCCTCCACGCCGAAGGCGGCCCAGAGTTCGGCCTCCACGGCGGCCCGTGCGTCGTCGGTGCCTGCCTCCTCGACCCGTCGCAGGAACTCTGTGAAGGACCTCACGATTCCCCCCCCTGGCTCGCGGCTGCGCCATGAGAGTATCCCACAGGGGCAGCGCCAGCGAGCGGGGGTGGGGCGGAGGTGACCATGCTCGCAGCCCCCTCGAACCAGCTCATCGCCCTGACCACCGCCCTCGAGGCCGCGGTTCGTAGCTCCACGCGGGTCTTCGGCCCTGGTGACCCTGGCGGCGTCTCCCCCTTGCTGACGCCGTTCAGCGCTGGCAGCGGGCGCACCAGCAGGTGGAGCGACCGGCGATGAGCGAGCGCCGGAGAGGGTCGCCGCACGCCGGGCAGGGTTCTCCGTCGCGACCGTATACCCCGAGGCGCAGGCCGAACATGCCCAGCTCGCCGTCGGGAGCGGAGTAGTCGCGCAGGGTGGTGCCGCCGGCTGCGATCGCCTCGAGGAGCACCCGCTGGACCTCTTCGGCCAGGCGGGTCAGTCGGTGCCGGGCGATGCGGCCTGCCGGTCGTCCGGGGCGGATCCCGGCGCGCCACAGCGCCTCGGTGGCGTAGATGTTGCCCACGCCGGCGACGATGTGCTGGTCGAGCAGGAGCGCCTTGACCGGCGCCCGGCGTCCGGCGAGCAGAGGGGGCAGAGCGGTCACGAGACCCGGGTCGAGGGGTTCCACTCCGAGCCTGGCCAGGGAAGGGTCGGTGAGCTCCTGCCCCCGCCCGAGCCAGTCCGCGAGGCCGAACCGCCGCGGGTCGACCAGGCGCAGCTCCCGGCCGTCGTCCAGCTCCAACGCAAGGTGGGTGTGGGGCGCCTCCGGAACCGATCGGCCAGCGGCGAGGATCAGGCGTCCAGACATGCCCAGGTGCACGAGCAGCGTGCCGGCGGGACCGGTGTCGAGGAGGAGGAACTTGCCGCGGCGGCGCGGTTGCCCGAAGCGGGCGCCGACGAGGTTGGCGCGAAGGCGCTCCACGTCGAGGGGGCGGCGCAGCCGGACTGGCCTGCCGCGCAGGCCGGTCACCGCCCGCCCGCCGAGGTGCAGCTCGAGGGCGCGGCGGATGGTCTCGACCTCCGGTAGCTCCGGCATCAACCCCCCGCTCCAACGTGAATCCGGCCGGTGCCGGAGGCGACGAAGGCGTCGAGACTGTCGAGCAGGCGGTCGAGGTCGAGGCCGAGGGCTACCCGAGGAAACGGCGACAGCATGGTCCGGGTGGAGACGGCGATCTGCCGCGCTCCTGTGACCTGGCCCCGACTCCGCGCGCAGGCGGCGGTGAGGGCGTTGGCCAGCCCCCGGAACAGCCCGCGGTGGGCGTCCGTCATCTCCGCCCACAGCTCCTCGGCAACGTCCTGGGCCTGGTCCAGCTCACCGGCGTTCACCAATCGCTCGAGGCGCTCGAGGCGGGTGAGGTCTTCGGGGTCGAGGTGATCGCGACCCGGGGGGATGCCGGCGGGGTCCATGACGGCCATGGGCGGGGAGGTTAGCACCCTCCGCGGTGGCAGGGACAGCGGCAGGGGCAGCGACAGCGGCAGCAGTCGGCCCCCACTGCTCGGTGTGCGACTCCCTGAAGGTTGAGCGAGACTCCGCGGGGGTCTCGGGGCTCACGAGAACGGCGGCCGCCCTCAGGGCGGCCGCCGGGAGTGGACGCGCGAGGGCCGTCTACTTTGCCGCCTTGAACTCCACCCGGCGGTTCTTCTGGCGGTTCTCGCGAGAGTCGTTGGGAGCCGCGGGCTGTGTTTCGCCGAGTCCGTCAACGCTCAGGCGGGACGAATCGACGCCCTTGGCGACCAGGTAGCTCTTGACCGCTTCCGCCCGTTTCTCGGACAGCACCAGGTTGTACCCCTCGGGGCCGATGCTGTCGGTGTGGCCCTCGAGGAGGACCTTTGCGGCCGGGTTGGCGGTCAGGCGGGAGAGCACCTCCTCGAGCACCGGCACGGCGTCGTCGCGGATGGCGGTTCGGTCAAAGTCGAAGAGGACCGCACCGATGTCGTCCCATGCCATCGGCTTCTCGATCGGGCAGCCGTCGGTGTCGACCTTCACCCCGCGCGGGGTGTCGGGGCACTTGTCGAGGTAGTCGGGCACGCCGTCGCCGTCGCTGTCCAGTGGGCAACCGGAGGCGTCCACCTTGACCCCCTGGGGGGTGCCGGGGCACTTGTCGAGATAGTCGGGTACGCCGTCGCCGTCCGTGTCCGGCGGGCACCCGTCGTCGTTCACCTCGACGCCACGCGGGGTCCCGGGGCACCTGTCGAGGTGGTCGGGCACGCCGTCGCCATCGCTGTCGGGGTAGAGGAGGGCGTCGCGCACCAACAGCTCGAGCCGCGCCGGGTTGACGAGATCCCGCGCGGCCACCAGCGTCCCGCAGCCGCCGGCGTTGACGACTTTCTGCAGCATGTCGCGGCCGTCGGGGTCGTCCCCCACCTGGACCGCCCACAGGCACAGTCGGTCACCCCAGACCTGCTTGAGGCGGGTGGCGGCGGCGATCTCGTCGTCGCCGAGGTGCATCCCGTCGCTGACGATGATGGCGGCCGCCACCGTCGTGGCGGGCTCGCGGGTCGAGGGCACCCAGCGTTGGAGGTCGCTCATCGCGGAGGGCGGGTCCCCGAGGTCGGCGCCGGCGGCGGTCAGCGCGCACGAAAGCGGGGTCGGGCCCCCGGCGCAGCGGATGTGGCCGACAGCCTCCGCAGCACCGGCCCGGGCGAAGGTCTCCATGCCGTAGAGCAGGGAGGTGTGAGACCCGGGCAGGCAGCCTGCCTGGCCGAAGCTGCGCACCCCGCCCTCGTACGACAGCTCGGGGATGGTCTGCACCATCGCCGCGGTGAGGTCTCGAGCCTGGTCCAGCTTGCGCAGGGGGTTGTGCGGTTTCCCCATCGAGGTCGACGCGTCGACGACGAGGACGAAGCGGTCGACCTTTGCGACCACGGTGGCCGTGTCGATGGCGCCGGGCTGGTAGACCACCGGCTCCGGGAGAGTGGTGGCACAACCGCTGGCCAGCGCCGCTGCACCGAGGAGCGTGACGACCACGAGGTTTCGACTTCTCACTGCCGTTCTCCTTCCCGATCTCGCCTCGGCCCGGGCGGCCCGATGGGGGCGGCCCGAGCCTGCCGACCGCACGCGTGGAATCCACATTGAGGGTAGCACAGCCGACGGCCGTTTCTCACCACGTCGAGGCGCCGGGCGGGCAGCAAGCTCAGGACGCGAGCTCGCTCGGCGAGCCGAACAGTCTGCTCACGTCGATTCGGTCGTCGCGCAGGCGGCTCGGGGGTGCGGTGAGGTAGTTGGCTCGCCTGCCGTAGCTCAGGAGGGCCCGCTCGAGGCGCTTCCGGCCGCGGTAGAGGCGGGACATCACGGTGCCGATGGGCACGGCAAGGGTGTCCGCGATCTCCTGGTACGACATGCCGTGGATGTCAGCCAGCATGACCGCCATGCGGTAGTCGTGCGGGAGGTCCGCCAACGCCTGCCGCAGCTCGAGGTCGATTTCGGATCCGATCAGGTCGGTCTCCGGTGTGGCCGACGCGGCGGGGTCCCGGTGGACGAGCGCGACTTCGAGCGCCTCACCCAGGTCGTCGAGGTCGACGTGGGCGGGGCGGGCCTTGCGCTTGCGGTAGCCGTTGATGAAGGTGTTGCGCATGATGCGGTACAGCCAGGCCTTGAGGTTCGTCCCCTCAGTGAAGCTCCCGTAGTGCCGAAACGCCTTGAGGTAGGTCTCTTGAACCAGGTCCTCGGAGTCCTCTCTCGACCGCGTGAGACGGAGGGCGGTCTGGAACAGCTGATCCCGGTAGGGGAGCTCGCCTGCTTCGTGATTCCAGCGCGAGGTGGTGTGAGTGTCCGTCATCGCGACCTCCTTCAAGCCTAATGTACGTCGAGTTATAGGTTTTGTCAAGATGTATTCTAGATAAAGTCTCGGGTTTTTCGCAAGCGTAACAACGAATTGAGGGTTAGGCCACGTGGTCGGTCGCGAACGAGAAGATGTTCTCAAGCGGAAGGCTCCGCCCCGGGCGCACCGCACGAGGCCCCCACCCGTTTGCTCTCAGGAAGGCAGGAAGCCAGGAAAGGGGAGAGACCTGAGCCTCTCGCGCACGCCGGCTGATTGAAGCGCGGCGACGCCCGCATGCCCGTAGGGGCGCGACATGTCGCGCCCGCGTTGGCGCGACATCTCTCGGGGCGAGTCCAAAGTGCCGAACGCTCTGTCGCACGACGCCGGTAGAGTGCGACGACATTGCGGGCGCGACATGTCGCGCCTCTACGAAGGTACTGGTCGCCTTACGGCCTGTGTACGAGGCTCGGCCGCGTTGGAGACGGCGTGGGTGTCTGACCGCTCAGCGGGGGCTGCCGCGGGAATACCCCGAGCGCCCGCTCCGCTTGCCTCAGGCGAAGTTCGTGGCACGGTCCGTGCCGCCCGCGCCGAGGAGCATCGTGAGCCCCGAGCACCAACAGGCCCCCATCGCCGTTGTCGGCGCCGGAGTTGCTGGTCTGGCCTGCGCCGGGGCGCTCGAGCGTGCGGGTCTCACCGTGCGGGTGTTCGAGAAGTCTCGCGGAGTCGGTGGGAGGGCCGCCACTCGGCGGGTGGGAGGCGCCTCCTTTGACCTCGGCGCCCCCTACCTGTCGTCGGTCCAGCGCGATTTCGCCGACTGGCTCGCTGGCGCGGGGATCGCAGGGGTCGTGCGGACGTGGTCCGCCCGGGTCGCCGTGGTGTCGGGTGAAAGCGGAGGGGACGCCGCGTCGGGGGCTGGCCTGGTGGTCGGAGTGACCGGCATGAGCTCGGTCGCGCGGAGCCTGGCGCAGGGTTGCGACGTCCGCCACGGCGTTCGCGTCAGCGGCATCGGAAGGGTCGGAGGTCGGTGGCTCGTCCGGTCCGATGACGGCCGCGAGCTCGGGCTTTCCGCCTGCGGGGACTGGTGCGGCGGCAGCCGAGTGGAGCGTGCTTTCACCAGCGGGTCGGCCGTGGCGGCTGCCATCGTCGCGGACGAGGAGCCGGCCCGGTCGTCCGGGAGCTGAGGGGGTGTGATGGCAGAGTCGCAGCTCGATTCGGGGTCGACTCCAGGCGAGTCCCATGTTGAGGCGGCGGGGACTCCCCGTCCCGCCACGCGCGACCGTTCGGCCGTCCCAGAGCGCTTCCGCTGGGACCTGAGCCACATCTACCCGGGGTGGGCCGAGTGGCAGGCAGACCTGGCGGAGATGCGTCGGCTCATGGAGGTGTTCGGCGAGCTGCGGGGTACGCTTGCCGACGGTCCCCAGCGCTTGCTTGCCGCGCTCCAGGCCTCGGATCGGCTCGGCATGGTGGCGTACCGTGTCTATCAGTATGCCTCCCTGACGTCGAGCGAGGACACCCGCGACAACGCGGCCCAGGCGCGACTGCAACAGGTCCAGATCGAGCTGGCCCGGTTTCGCCAGGCCGTCGCCTGGCTCGAGCCCGAGATCCTCTCCATCCCCGGCGAGACCGTCCGCGCCTGGTTGGGGACGACCCCCGACCTGGGGACCTACCGTTTCCACCTGTCGGAGCTCTACCGTCGCGGGGAGCACGTGCTCGACGAAGACGGCGAGCGACTCCTGGCCTTCGCGGCGCGGTTTCGGAGCTCGCCGCGACACACCTACTCCATGCTCTCCGAGGCGGACGTTCGCTTTCCGGTGGTCCGGCTCGAGAGCGGGGAGGAGGTCGTCGCGAGCCACGCGGCCTACGCGAGCGTGTTGCGCTCCTCGCGGCCGCAGCAGGACCGCGAGACGGTCTTCCGTGGTCACTTCAGCGTCTTCGACGACCGCCCCAACACCTACGCCGCGATCTACGACGCCGTGCTGCAGCGCGACTGGTTCGTCGCCCAGTCGCGCCGCTACTCGTCGTGTCTCGAGGCGTCGCTGGACGGTGACGCGATCCCCCTCGCGGTGGTCGAGCGGCTGGTCGAGACCGCCCGCGCCAGCAGCGGGCCGCTGCGCCGGTACCACCGGCTCCGCCGAGGGCGGCTCGGGCTCGAGCGGTACCGCTTCTTCGACGCCTACGCGCCGCTGGTCGACGCGGACTGGCCGATGTACTTCGACGAGGTCGCCCGGCTCGTTGTGGCCTCGGTGGCACCGCTCGGCGGCGACTACCAGCGCACGGTGGAGCGCGCATTCAGCGAGCGCTGGCTCGACGTCTACGAGAACGAGGGCAAGCGCTCCGGGGCCTTCTCCGCCGGGGTGTGGGGAGTTCACCCGTACATGCTCTTGAACCACGCCGACACGCTGGGCGACGCGTTCACGGTCGCCCACGAGATGGGGCACACGATGCACTCGGTGCTCGCGCAGGCCAGTCAGCCCTTCGTCGACTCGAGCTACTCCATCTTCGTTGCCGAGGTGGCGAGCATGACCGGCGAAGCCCTGTTCCTGGACGGCGCTCTCTCGGCCGAGGCCGAGCCCCTCCGACGCGCCGTCCTCCTCCAGCACGCCGTGGACAGCGTCGTCTCCAGCTTCTACCGGCAGACGATGTTGGCCGACTTCGAGCTGGCCGCCCACCGGCTGGTGGAGCGCGGCGAGCCGGTCACCGCGGAGCGGCTGCAAGCCCTGTATCTCGAAACGGTGGCAGTCTACGTCGGCGACGACGTCGACGACCTGGACTGGTACCGCAACGAGTGGGCCCGCATCCCACATCTGGTGCAGAGCCCGTTCTACGTCTTCCAATACGCCACCAGCAGGGCCGCCGCAAGCCTCCTCCATCGCTCGATGACGACCGGTAACCCCGGGGACCGGGAGGCGGCGGTTGGACGATTCCTGGACCTGTTGCGCGCCGGCGGGAGCGACCAGCCCCTCGAGCTCCTGCGGAGGGCGGGTGTCGACTTCGCCACGACCGGGCCGCTCGAGGCGCTGGTCGCCACCATGGGGGAGCTCCTGGACCGGCTGGAGGAAGAGCTGGACGTCGTGAGCCGGGCTACCCCCCCGGCGTGAGAGTGGTGGGGACGACGTCGCGACGGGTGCCCTCGGCACCCGATCCTGGTACAGTGCTGGTGAGACAGGCGGGACGCTGAACCGAACACGGAGGACGACGTGGCCAAGATCACCATCACCTCGGAAGACCACGGCGAGACGAGGGAGGTCGAGCTCGGGCTTGCCCCGCTGACCATCGGACGCGACGACAAGAACTCGGTGGTGCTCAAGGACGACCTGGCGTCGAGGCGTCACGCTGTCGTCGAGCGAACCCAGTCCGGCTACCTGTTCAAGGACGTGGGCTCCAGCAACGGATCGTGGTTCAAGGAGGAACGGGTTCAAGAACGCCTCCTCCAGGACGGCGACGAGCTGAGGATCGGGCGCACGACGCTGCGGTTCTCGGAGCCGGCACCCGCCGAGGCGACCATCCGCTTCGACCCCGCGATGCTGGAGCAGGCCGGCGCCGAGGCTCCGGCCCCCGTCGCCCCCCAGGCCCCCGCGCCGCCGCCGCCGAAGCCGGCCGCGCCTCCCGCGCCGGCCGCGCCGCCGCCGCCGCGGCCCGCCGCGGTGCCCGCCGCGCCGCCGCCGCCGAAGCCGGCTGTCCCTGCGCCCCCGCCTCCTGCGCCCGTCGCGGCGCCGCCGCCCCCTGCGGTGAGCTCCGCCCGGGCGTCGGCCCCGGTGGCCGCGACCGGCGAGCCGGCCGGCTTCGGGCCCCGCCTCCTCGCGTACCTGGTCGACGCGGTGATCCTCGGCGTCGGGGCGACGGTGGTCATGGTCCCCGTCGCCGTCATCACGGGCCTGCTCGCACGCAAGGTGCCGGTTCTGGCGATGCTCCTCTCCGGCGTCTCCTACCTCCTCATCCTCGCCCTCTGCATCGGCTACCCGGTCTACTTCTGGGGGACCCGCGGGGCGACCCCCGGCAAGAAGATGCTCAAGCTGCGGGTGGTCAGGGTCGACGGGGTGGACCCGGTCGGCTACGGCAAGGCGGCCCTCCGTCTCGTCGGCTACATGGTGAGCGGGTTCATTCTCTACATCGGCTTCCTGATGATTCTCTTCACGGAGCGCAAGCAGGGCCTGCACGACATGATCGCCGGGACGCTGGTGGTCCGGGAGTAGGCCGTTCGGTGTTGGGGGTCCTGATCCTGGTCCTGGGCGTTGGCGTGGGGGGCGGAGAGGACGGGACGACGCCATCCGTCCCACTGCGGATTCTCGCCCTCGGCGACTCCTACACCATCGGCGAAGGGGTCGCGCCGGAGGAACGGTGGCCGAGCCGGCTGGTCGACGGGCTCCGTCGCCGCGGCCTCTCTGTTGCCGAACCGGTGGTCGTGGCGCGGACCGGGTGGACCACCGACGAGCTCTCGGCAGGCCTCGACGTCGCCGCCCCCGAGCCCCCCTTCGACCTGGTGACCCTCATGGTCGGGGTCAACAACCAGTACCGGGGCCGGGAGGTGGACGAGTACGCCGACCAGCTTGCAGGCCTTGCCGGCCGTGCCGTGGCCTTCGCCGCCGGGCGGGCAGACCGGGTGGTGGTGGTGTCGATTCCCGACTGGGGAGTGACCCCGTTCGCCCGCGACCGCGAGCCGTCGCGGATCGCGGCCGAGGTCGACCGCTTCAACCTCGCGGCCGAGGACGTGGCGGCGAGGCTCGGCTGCCGCTGGGTCGAGGTCACGACCCTGTCCCGGGCGGCGGGCTCGGCACCGGCCATGCTGGTCGACGACGGGCTGCACCCCTCGGGGCGGCAGTACGCCGCCTGGGCGGAGGCGGTCGAGGCGGTGGCGGTCGAGGCGCTCGGCGGGGGGTAGTCCCCCCGCACACCGGCGCGACCGCCGCGCGGCGCGACGCGGTATGCTGTGGTGGATGAAGCCTGTCGGGGGAGGTCCGGCTCGGCTGTGGCGGGACGCGCTGCTGGTGGCCCTGGCCTACCTCCTCGTCTCGAGCGTCTACTTCAGCCTCGCGGACCGCTTCCTGGGAACCCCCACCGACCCCCGGCGCCTCCACGCCGAGAAGGGCTGGGCGTTCGTCGGGGTGACGACGCTGGCGCTCTTCGCCCTCCTTTGGCACTCCAGCGTGCGGCTGTGGCGACGGACCCGGGAGGAAGCGGAGCTCCTGATGGCCGACCAGCGCCGGCAGGCCGAGCTCCGTGGCCGCCTGGACGAGGTCAAGGCGCAGCTCCGGCTGCTCCTGGACGGGACGCCGAGCTTCTTTTTCTACGTCCACGACGCGGAAGGTCTCGTGACCTACGTCTCGCCGACGGTCGAACAGATTACCGGGCGGCCGGTGGAGCAGTGGCTGGGGCAGAGCCACTGGTTCGTCACCGAAGACCCGGTCAACGAGGAGGCGAGACAGGCCACCTGCCGTCACCTCGACGGTCAGCTCGACAGCCGGCCGACGCTGGTCGAGGTCCGGCACGCCGACGGCCACCCGGTCCTGCTGGAGGTCTACGAGCACGGACGGTTCGAGGGGGGCAGGCTGACCGGCTTGCAGGGCATCGCCGTCGACGTCACCGAGCGGGTTCGGGCCGAGCGCGCCGTGGCCGACAGCGAGCGGCGGTACCGGACCCTGGCCGAGGCGTCCCGCGACTTCATCTTCATCATTGGCCGGGACGGTCGGCTCGAGTACGTCAACGGGGTGTCGGCGACCGCATTCGGAAAGGAGCCTTCGGCCATGGTCGGCCAGCCGGTCGCCGGCCTGTTTCCGCAGGGCTCTCTCGAGGTGGTGCAGCAGAACATTGCCAGGGTCTTCGCGGGGGGCGAGCCGCTCAACGTCGAGGAGCAGCTGCACATCGGCGACCGGGAGCTGTGGCTCAACTCCTGGCTGGTGCCGATGCGCGACGACGGCGGCGAGGTCAAGGCGGTGCTCGGGGTGTCGCGCGACGTCACCGAGCGGCGGCAGGCGGCGGCAGTCGAGGCGGCGGTCCGCAAGATCGCCGAGGCGGCGATTTCGGCGCGGTCGCCGGACGAGCTGTTCCCCGCCCTGCATGCCGTCGTGGTGGAGCTGATGCCAGCCGAGAACCTCTACATCGCCCTCCACGACCCGGACGCGGACCTGGTGAGCTTCGCCTACTGGGTGGACGAGAAGGACCCGTGTCCCGAGCCCCGTCGCGGCGGCAGGGGGCTGACCGAGTACGTGATCCGCACCGGTCGGCCCGTGCTCGCCTCGCCGAGGGTGTTCGAGGAGCTCTACGACACCGGCGAGGTCGACACCTTCGGCTCCGTCTCCCTGGACTGGCTCGGGGTGCCCCTGCGGTTTCACGATCGGACCATCGGCGTGCTCGCGGTCCAGACCTACACCGAGAGGCTGCGTTACGGCGACCGGGAGATGCAGATCCTGGAGTTCGTCTCGACCCAGATCGCCATGGCCATCGAGCGCACCCGCGCCGAGGCGGCGCTGCGGGAGAGCGAAGAGCGGTACCGGCGCCTGGTGGAGCTGTCTCCGGACGGCATCGCCATCCACGCCGAAGGTCGGCTGACCTTCGTCAACTCCCAGGGGGCCCGGATGCTGGGGGTGGAGTCGGAGGAGGGGGCGCTGGGGCGGCCGGTGCTCGAGTTCATCCACCCCGACGACCGGCCGTTCGTGGGGGACAGGGTCCGGCGCGGGCTCGAGCTGCGAGAGACCCAGCCGCCGCTCGAGGAGCGGTTCCTGCGCGCCGACGGCAGCATCCTGCACGTGGAGGTCGCCGCCGCCCCGTTCCAGTACCTGGGCAAGGCGGCGACGCTGGTGGTGTTTCGCGACGTCAGCGAGCGGCTGCGGGCCTCCGAGCAGCTGCGCCAGGCCCAGAAGATGGAGGCGGTCGGGCAGCTCGCCGGCGGGGTGGCGCACGACTTCAACAACCTGCTGCAGGCGGTGCTGGCGGCGATCCAGGTGCTGCGCGCGGAACCGGACGACCGTGCCCGCTCGGCCCACACGCTGGACGAGCTCGAGGCGCACGTCCGGCGGGGGGCCTCCATGACCCGGCAGCTGCTGCTGTTCTCGCGGCGCGACGTCACCCGGGGGGAGCCGCTCGACCTCGACGGCGTGGTGGCGGGCACCGCCGAGCTGCTGCGCCGGCTGGTCCCCGAGAGGGTCCGGATGCAGCTCGCGCTCGGGGGAGTGCCGCTGCCGGTGGACGCCGACCGGGGTCAGCTGGAGCAGGTGCTCGTCAACCTGGTGTTGAACGCCTGCGACGCCATGCCGCAGGGGGGCGACCTCGTGCTGCGGACCGGGCAGCTCGAAGGTCGGGTCTGGCTCGAAGTGGGGGACACCGGGATCGGGGTGCCCGAGGCGCTGCGGGGGAGGGTCTTCGAGCCGTTTTTCACCACCAAGCCGGCGGGCAAGGGGAGCGGGCTGGGGTTGTCGGTGGTGCACGGCATCGTCGCGGCGCACGGCGGGGAGGTCGAGGTACGGGGCCGCGAGGGGTCAGGCGTGGTCTTTCGGGTCATCCTCCCCCGGGGGAAGCAGCCGGAGCCATCGGGCGCCGAGTCGGAGGAGCAGACCCCGATCCACCGGGGGAGAGGGCAGCGGGTCCTCCTCGTGGAGGACGAGCCGGCGACCCGCGAGGGGCTGGCGGAGGTTCTCCAGCTGCTGGGCTACCGGGTGACCGCGGTGGAGAGCGCGGAGGAGGCCCTCGCCACCCCCGCGGAGCCCGCGTACGACGCACTGCTGACGGACCTGGCCCTGCCCGGTCTCGGCGGCGCCGAGCTCGGGACGGATCTCCTCCAGCGATGGCCGGGCCTGGCGGTGATCGTGATGTCGGGCTACGCGGCCGAGGCCGAGGTCCGGCGTGCGGCGGCGGAGGGTCGCCTGCGCTTCCTGCAGAAGCCTTTCCCCATGGGCGTGCTCGCGGAGGAGCTCTCGGCGCTACTGGACCGGGGACCCGCGACGACGGCTTGACCTCGACAGGCCCTGTCGGGTCCGGGTCAGGTGACGGCAGGGCGAAAGCGGAGACCCGGGCGGTCCCACGCCCGCTCGACCATCACCCGGCGCAGGCTCGCGACCGCGTCCCAGACGTCGACGAACCGCAGGAACAGCGGGGCGAGCCCGAAGCGGAGAATGTCCGGTTCGCGGAAGTCGCCGATGATCCCCCGCTCAACCAGGGCCTGGACGACGGCGAAGCCTTCAGGGTGGCGCAGGGAGACCTGGCTACCGCGCAGGGAGGGGTCCCGGGGCGAGGCGAGCTCGAGGCCGGTTCCCGCGCACTCCCGGTCAACCAGCTCGACGAAGAGCTCCGACAGGGCGACGGACTTGGCGCGGAGCCGGCCGACCCCGGCCCTGGCGACCAGGTCGGCGCCGGTCTGCAGCGCGACCAGGCCCATCACCTGCGGGGTGCCGCACAGCATCTGCCCGACGCCCGGCGCCGGCCGATAGGCGGGGTCGAACGCGAACGGCGCGGCGTGGCCCATCCAGCCCCACAGTGGGGAGCGGGCCTCGCTTTGATGGGTGCGAGCGACGTAGAGAAAGGCCGGGGCGCCGGGGCCCCCGTTGAGGTACTTGTAGCCGCAGCCAACCGCGAGGTCGACCACCCAGCGGTCGAGCTCGAGGGGGACGGCGCCGGCGCTGTGGGCCAGGTCCCACAGTGCCAGGGCCCCCTGGCGGTGGGCGGCCTCGGTGATTCGACGGATGTCGAGCAGGCGACCGGTGCGGAAGTCGACCTGGGTGAGCATGATCGCCGCAACCCGCTCGTCGACCGCGTCGGCAATCTCGTCGGCGGGAAGCAGGCGGAGCTCGGCCCTCTCGCCGACGAGGTCGACCAGTCCCTGCGCGATGTACAGGTCGGTGGGGAAATTGCCGCGGTCGGAGAGGATCACGGGCCGGCCGGGGCGCATCCTGAGTGCCGCGGCGAGGAGCTTGAACAGGTTGACCGAGGTGGAGTCGGCGGCGACCACCTGGCCGGGCCCGGCCCCGAGCAGTGGCGCGATGGTCTCGCCGACCTCCACCGGCAGGTCGATCCAGCGGTGGAGGTTCCAGCTGCGGATGAGGTCCTCGCCCCACTGGCGGTGGACGAGGGCGTCGAGACGTGGCGGCGTCGCCCTGGGGAGCGGCCCGAGGGAGTTGCCGTCGAGGTAGACCACCCCCTCGGGCAGGTGGACCTCGCCGCGGAACGGTGCGAGCGGGTCGTCCCGGTCGAGCGCCTCGGCGTCGCGGCGGCTGCGGACGGCCATGGCGACGATTGTGTCACGGCCGGGCGCCCCGTATCATGCCGCCGCCGAGGGGACCGTCGGTCAGAGCACCGGTGGTGGAGGGGGCTGTGAGTCGAAAGGAGTGCCTCGGGTTGCTCGGTGCCGCGCTGACTGCGATTGCGGGCCTGGCCGCGGGCTGGGTCATGGTCGGCGAGCCCGCCAAGCTGTCGGGGGTCATCACCTTGTTCTTCGCCGGGTTCGCGAGCGGGGCATCGATGGCCGCGATCGTCGCGAGGCGGCGTGTCGAGCGTTCGGGGTACAGGAGCGGGACGCCGTTGCCGGGACGCCCGGCCGAGGCGGCCGACGACGGCGGTGGGCAGGGTGCGCACCGTGGCTGACCTGACCAGTGACCGTCTCCTGGGTTTCGTGGACCTGTTCGACGGCGAACGGATCGGGGGCTGGGCGCTGGACCGGGGTGAGCCCGGGCGCTCCGTCGAGGTGGACGTCCTGGTCGACCACCGGAGGGTCGCGACGGTCGTCGCCGACCAGGTGCGGCCCGACCTCTCGGATCTCTCCCCGGACAACCCGCGCCGCGGGTTCTCGTTTCGTTTCGAACCGCCCCTGTGCCCTCCGGGGGGGCCGCTGGTGCTGCCGCGAGTCCCGTCCGTCGGAGTCCTCCACGGCGGCACTGACCTGCGTCTCGGGGTGGTGCCCGAGCTCATGGGGGTCGTCAACGCCGACCCCTTCAACCAGGCGGAGGCCCTCTGCGTCCGGGCCGACAACCGGTTCCTGCCCACCCCCCCGCAGGCCATGCTCGAGCACGTCGCGGGGGAGGGGGCGAACCCCACCGCGTACCGGGCGGTGGGGATGTTCCTGGTTCTCGACCTGCTCCAGCTCGGCCTGCTCGCCGACCCGGGCCTCGACATCGTGGACGTCGGCTGCGGCTGCGGTCGTCTGGCCACCCAGCTCGCGCCGTACCTCAAGGACGACGCAACCTACGTGGGGTTCGACACCTGGGCCGCCGGGGTGAGCTGGGCAACCGAGACCATCACGTCGCGCTACCCGCGCTTCGACTTTCGGCGGCTGGTGCGCCCCGGGGCGAGGAAGGGGGAGGGTTACGTCGGGGAGCACGCCTACCCCCTCCCGGTTCCAGATGCGTCGTGCGACCTGGTGGTCGCCAGCTCGCTGCTCACCCACCTGACCTTCGCCGCCGCCGCCGGCTACCTGGCGGAGTTTCGACGGGTCCTGCGCCCGACCGGTCGCGCCTACGTGACCTTCTTCCTGCTCGACGCGGAGGCGGAGCGGCTGCTCGGGGGCCTGAAGCTGCGCCGCGACGAGCACGGGGCCTACTTCAAGCACCCCGCCTTTTTCGACTCCTACTTCCGCGATGAGGCGGTGGGGCGGATGGTCGAGGACGCCGGGCTGAAGCCGGTGCTGCGGCGCCTCGGTCACTGGCGCGGCGAGCGCTACAGCCGCAGGAGGCCGATCGGAGCTCAGGACCTGCTGCTGCTCCGGCGAGAGGCGTGAAGCGCGAAAACGCCACGCACGCAAAGCTGAGCCGCGGGGCTGTCTTCTTCGCGCTCTTCGCGTCTTCGTGGTTCAATGATCACTCCTCGTCTCACCGGGTCGCACAGCGGACAGGTGCGGCATCTCCGCGTACCACGACACCTCCTGAGGTTGCAGCTCCGCGAACGGGTCCGACGCCCGGCGGCCGGTCGCCGAAGCTGATATCGTGGTCCCGTGGAGGCGCGGGAGACCCCCCTTGGACCGGCTGAGGCGGCGCTGGAGCGGCTGCGGTCGGAAGACCAGCTCCTGCTCAAGAACCGTGCCCTGGATGCCGCCGCCGAAGGGATCACGATCGCCGACGCCCGTCGCCCCGGGCGCCCGCTGATCTTCGTCAACGCGGGGTTCGAGCGACTCACCGGTTACCGGGCAGCGGAGGTGCTGGGCCGCAACTGCAAGTTCCTCCAGGGTCCGGACACCGACCCCGTGACCTCCGGGGAGATCCGCAGGGCGCTCGACGAGGAGCGGGACTGCACGGTGGAGATCCTCAACTACCGCCGGTCGGGGGAGAGGTTCTGGAACCGACTTTCCATCTCCCCGGTCCGGGACCAGGAGGGGCGGCTCACCCACTTCATCGGCATCCAGTCCGACGTCACCGCGAGGCGGCTCGCCGAGGAGGGCCTTCGCCGCGCGACGTCCGAGCTGGGGGAAGCCAACCTGCGCATGCGCCGCGACCTCGAGGCGGCGGCCCGGATCCAGCGTTCGCTGCTGCCCGTCGCCCTGCCGCGGGTGCGCGGGTTCACCCTGGCATGGGCGTTCCAACCCTGCGACGAGCTGGCGGGGGACACTCTCAACGTGATCCGGCTCGACCCGGAGAGGGTCGGGCTCTACGTTCTCGACGTCAGCGGCCACGGCGTTCCGGCGGCACTGCTGTCGGTCACCCTGAGCCACACCCTGTCTCCAGTCGCCGGGCGATCGTGCCTGTTTTCCGGCACCGGGGAGGGGGATCCTGGGCGGCCGGCGGGGCCCGGACAGGTGGCGGAGCGGCTCAACCTCCAGTTCCCGATGGAGCTCGACCGACGGCAGTACTTCACGATGGTCTACGGCGTCCTGGAGGAGCCGACCCGCACCCTACGCTACGTTTCCGCCGGCCACCCCCCACCGGTCCTCGTTTCCCGGCAGGGCGGGGTGCGGCTCGTGGAGGGCCGTGGCTTCCCGGTCGGCATGATCCGCGAGGCCCGCTACGAGGAGCACTCCCTCACCCTGGAGCCCGGGGACCGGCTCGTGCTCTACACCGACGGGTTGGTCGACGCGCTCGCCAACGAGCGCGGAGAGGGAGGGGAGGCGCGCCTGGCGGGGGAGCTCGAGAGGTCGAGAGGCGTGCCGCTGTCCGAGAGCCTCGAGGCGGTGAAGAGCCTGGCGACGAGGTCGCGCCGGAAGGCGGTGGTGGAGGACGACATCTCGCTGCTGGCCCTGGAAGCCGACCGGACCTGACGCCGGCATCGAGTCGCCGGCTCAGCTTCATGCGGCAGTCTTCCGACGGCGCGCCCGGAGCTCGCTGTTCACGGAGGGGCGCGGGCGCGGGTCCGAGTCAGCGGTCGGCGCGACCTGACCGGAGCAGCGTGTCGAGCGCCGGCAGCGCCACCAGGGTGGCCAGCAGGCAGGCGACCATCCCGGCCGCCACCAGCTGGCCGGCGCGTTGCAGGCCGGGGACGTGGGACAGGGCGAGACTGCCGAAGCCGACGCTGGTGGTGAGGCTGGTCAGCACCATCGCGCGACCGGCCTCCCGGGCCGACCCCGCGATGCCGGCGGTGGGGTTGCGACGCGCCCCGACGACGACGTGGAGGCCGTCGTCGATGCCGATGCCGAGCAGGATGGGCAGCACCGCCAGCCCGATCAGGTCGAGTCCGCGACCGGACAGCCCCCACAGGCCCAGGGTCCAGAGGGTCCCCAGGAGCACCGGGAGCAGACCGAGGAGCGAGGCGAGGGGTCGCCCCCGGAGCGTGACCGTCACCACCACGATGACGCCGGCCAGGGCCAGCAGTCCGAGCCGGTTCATGTCGGCCCGGGCCATGGACGCCATCTCGTGCCCGAGAAGGACGGCCGACGCCACGGCGGCGCCCGGCGCCGCCTCGCGGATCCTGCCCACCAGCTCGGCGGGGGGGCCTTCGGGCCAGGTGCCCACCGGCAGCCTGACGCGGACCGCCGCCCACGCGCCCCCGTCCCCCTCGCGGACGAGCTGGTCCAGCCACCCGGGCCAGCTCGCACGGTCCTCGCCCCCCGGGTCCCGCCCGTCGGCGAAGGCGTCGAGGGCCTCGAGCCCGGGCGCGAAGCCGGCCGGGTCGAGTCCCGCGCGGCGCAGCTCCACCCGCAGGTGTTCTGCGGCAGCGGCCAGCGGCAGGCGTCCGAGGGCGGCGAGACGTTCCGATCTCGTCTCGTTGTCCACCAGCCAGCGGGAGGGCGAGCTGATCTGAGCGCCGGGGCCGAGGCTCTTCGCCAGGAGCGCGTCGACCCGGGCGGCGCCCGACAGGGCCCCGGTCAGGTCCGTCGCCGGGACGACCACGGTGGCGGTGTCGAGCCCCACCCCGAACTTCTCCACCAGGGTCTGTTCGGCCACCATGGCCGGGTGGTCCGAGGGGCGGAGGGACCGCAGGTCGGGGTCGAGGCGCAGCCCGAGCGCACCGGGGAGCACCCCGAGGGAGACCAGCGCGGTGATGACGGTCACGGTCCGCGGGTAACGCACCGCCAGGTCGACCAGCCCCTCGACCAGGGCGGTGATCGCCCGCCACGCCAGGCCGGGCCTGGAGGCGGCCCGGGGTGGGGGGGCGAGGACGGCCATCGCCCCGCCCGCCAGGGGAGTGGCGACGAGCACCGCGACCATGCCCACCGCCACCACCAGCCCGAGCTCCCGCAGGGGTCGGAGGTGGGCTGGGGTGAGGGCGGCGAAGGCCACCGCGGTGGTCAGCGCGGAGCCGAGAATGGCGGCGCCGGTGGCATTGAAGGTGGCGCCGAGGGCGGAGGCACGGTCGCCTCCGGACAGGAGCTCGTGGCGGAAGCGCGAGCCCCCGTGGATCGCGTAGTCGACCCCGAGGCCGACCAGGATGGCGGCAAAGCCGAGGGTCGGGGCGGCGAGCGTGCCGATGGTCAGCCCGACGAAGGCCGCGGTCCAGAGCAGGGCGACGGCGAGGGCGACCAGTCCGGCCAGCGGCACCCCCGGTCCGCCGAAGGCCGCGAGCAGGATCAATCCGCACCCGGCGAGGGAGCCGGTGAGCGTTCCGGCCAGGTCCTGGCGGAGCACGCGCTCGTCGTGGGCCGCGTAGAGGGGGCCGCCGACGGCTGAGCAGCGCAGCGGCGCTTCGACCTCGCGCCGAACCCGCTCGAAGGCGTCGTCAAGGGCGGCGAGGAGGGCCCTCCCGCTGTCCGGGTCGATCTCGGACCCGGCCGGGTCCACCAGGACCAGGGCGGCGTCGCCGTCCGGGGTCATGAACGTCATCGTGAGGGGGTCGAGGGGGATCGAGGGGCCGGCGATCAACCGGTCCCGCAGCGGGTCGCTGAGACCGAGGGGGTCGTGGGCGAGGAGCCCCTCCCGCACGATGCCGGTGGGGGAGAGGAGAACATCCCGAATCTCGGCAGCCCTGCGCCGGATCGCCTCCGGCTCGAGCCGCGGGGCCGCCTCGCCCAGGAGCTGGTCCTCCGGAAGGAGAAGAAGCGCCCGCCGCGCCACCGTGGCAAGAAAGAAGGCCTCGTCCTCCGGCTCGACGCCGCAACGGGCGGAGGCGACCTCCGGTGAGGCCTCGAGGAGGTCGACGAGCAGGGCCGCGGCGTCCGCGAGCTCGGTCTCGTGGCCGGGGCCTTCCGCCTCGACCAGGATGAAGACCTTTTCCAGGCCGCCGAAGCGCTCGAGGAAGGTGCGGTAGTCGTCCGCGGCCGGCATGCCGTCGGGGAGGAGGGCCACCAGCGAGGTTTCCAGGCGCACCCGGGAGGCGGGAATCAGGGCGACGGCGGCCGAAACCAGCACGAGGGCGAGGACGACGAACGGGTGACCGGCGATGAAGCGGGCGAGGCGGGTCACGGTCAGGCGGTGGTGCCGGCGTCGACCACGAGGACCTGGCCGGTGACTGCGGCGGCTCGTTCGGACAGGAGGAAGGCCACCGCGTGCGCCACCGCCGTGGCCGACGTTCCGCCGGCGATGACCTCGCTCGAGCGCAGGCGGGCGATCACGTCGGGGGGCAGGCCGGCGGTCATCTCGGTGGCGACGTACCCGGGCACCACCGCGTTGACCCGGATGCTCCGCCGGCCCATCTCGCGTGCGAGGCAGCGGGTCATGGCCACCATCCCGGCCTTGGAGGCGGCGTAGGCGCTGTGACCCGGGACCCCGTGCAGCGCCGACAGGGACGCCACGTTGACGATGGCGCCCGTCCGCCTGGAGACCATCCCAGGGAGGACCGCTCGGGTACAGCGGAAAGCGCCGCCGAGGTTGACGTCGAGGAGCTCGTCCCAGGACGCGTCGGAGGTCATAGCGAGCAGCTCGGAGCGCTGGATGCCGGCGTTGTTGACCAGACCGACGATGGGGCCGAGCTGGGTCTCCACCTCCTCCACCAGGGACGGGGGGCGATGACGATCGGCGAGGTCGAGCTGGAACGCCCGCGCCAGGCCGCTGCTGGCGGCGACCACCGCCTCGGCGGCAGCGCGGCCGGTGCGGTAGGTGAGCGCGACCCGTCGTCCCTCGCCATTGAGGGCCTCGACGACGGCACGGCCGATGCCGCGGCTGCCCCCGGTGACCAGTACGACGTCGTTCGGAGAGTCCGTCATCGCGCGATTCTACAGGAGTCGCCCCACCCGATCCTGTCCCGACGCTGGTGCGTTGTCGACGAGAGTGTTGCGATGTCGAAAGGCCGTTGGCGCAGAGAGAACTGCACGGGGTAGCGGGAGGCTCTCACCCCACGCGGAGGCAGCGGTGACGGGGATGGTTGTGGCGCCGAGGGGGCGGATCGAGTGATTTCACCCCAACGGCACCGGCAAAGGCCAGCGGCAGCCGCCGGGGACAGCGGCAGCCGGCAGGGGCAGCGGCAGCGGCAGAGGCAGCGACAGCTCGCAGCCGCCTCGAACCAGCTCGTCGCCCCCACCACCGCCCTCGAGGCCGCGGGAGAAGCCCTCGCCATCGCGCGGAGGGTGCCCGCCCCGTTCAGGAGCCTCGCCGACCAGGTGGTGCGATCCGCCACCTCGGTCGCCGCCAACCTCTC